>Ga0126338_10000253_pt1 | contig 25715 bp, 16 predicted proteins | sample OrbCmetagenome_2_FD_92529 | JGI IMG/M metagenome (GOLD analysis project Ga0126338, IMG submission 92529) | Coral microbial communities from Petempiche,Puerto Morelos, Mexico - Orbicella C C metagenome | ecosystem: Host-associated > Invertebrates > Cnidaria > Coral | place: Petempiche,Puerto... | reverse complement strand
TATTCCTCCTCCTTGGAATCTCTACTGACCCTTTGGAAAAGGGTATTGCTACATGTATTTCTTGAGTTGCAGATAAGAAAAGAAAATGAAAGTTAACATTTGGTAATAACCATTTTGCTTCTCCTCCCAAGTCCCTCCAATGATAGGCAGGCAAACTCAACATGAAGTTGATCCTGTAGCGTTTGAACTTTTTCCTGACAGTTTTCAAAGTTCCTCTGCAAATTTTTGATACATTTACTTTGCTGAATTAAGGAATCTTGAAGGGCTAAGGTGTCACACCCCAGCGTTGATGTAGCGTAGAACACTTCTGCGTGCACCACATCCAATTTGGCGTGCATATCGGCTGTTTTGGCGTGCGCATTGTCAAGGCAGAATGAACTTATGAGCACATGATAAAAATCAAACTCTTTGCTTACCTCCAAAGTGTTCTTATTGTTTAACATGCCGACATACAGGCCAAAAGATGTCATGAGGTTTACCATCCTGGTCTAGGGCCAAATTCCCTTTGTATTTACTTTTAAACCAGTTCATAGACAACAAAGGTTTCCCATCCTTGGTCGTAAGAAGCAAAGTTGGAACTTGTCTGACCTCATCGGGAAAATTATCAAACACTACTTGCTTCAAAAACTTTAAAGGCTTTAGAGGGGGCAATTTTCAATAAAAAATGTACCAACGTTTTCCTCTGTCAAGACATGGAGAATAAACACACTAAAAATCCATTGAATAATGTTCGGTCTCGTGGCCGACTGCAGAATAATTTGAAAAGACTGCCCACTCGACTTTATTTACCCCAGCTAGTACTGATTTAACCATATTAACGGACAGTTGCAAAATTACAACTGTTTTGTGTTGTCTGAGAAAAACCCCATCGATGACAACTGCTGAAAGCTAAATATGGCCCCCAACAGACAACCATCAGACGGAAGGCTGATTTGTACAGCAAATCGATTATAGCAACCGTCACTCGGGTCGATTAGTGGTGGGACTGAGTGCAGCTCGTCATGTTCAACCTTCTGGCTGGTGAATGCAACACAACAAGCATGGAATGAAGTGTGAGCTCTTATAATGAAGGTTGTAATCCTTTGGTAAAGCTGAAACAACATAGGAAAACAAAACTAAGCAATTTAATTTACAATGGCGCTGGGCGACTTCTTTCCGACCTTGCGTTGTTGCTGACTCCTCAATGAGCTTTCTCTGTTTCAGACTCTCGTTTAACAACGTTTGCAGGTACACAATGTATATCAGGACTTCATTGCTGTGGATAAATGTCCATGCTCTTGCAATGTGATGAGCTCCTAGAGCACTTTTTACAATAGTTGCATGGATATGGCTTTGCTTCTTTCTACTTCAAAGACTTGTAGCTTACTTAGCTTATTGAACTTTATAGCTTACTGTATCTTGTTTTGCATAGTGTATTGACTCACGTGAGACAGGAGAGTGCTGAATCTACAGCACACAGACAATTCATGTTGCAGAAAAAAAGGGATACATATACCACTTAACACACTTACCAAACCTTGTGCACCTCTTCCTGCATGGCAAGCTTGTTACCAGGGTCTCTCTCCCCACCCCAAAGAGCAACCGAAGAGAGACCCTGATAGACTCTCAGGTCACAGGGAACGTGTCTTCCAGACCAAACTAAATCCTTAGCAGGTTCCCTTTATCTGAAGGTTTGGTCGCTGCTTCCTTTTGTCCATGTCAAAGCGAGGCTTTTGCAAATCGTGACATCTGCCTTGTTTTCAAGTAGTCCTCACTTTGCTATCATTAACAGTGGTTATTGGAACATCAATCTTAAACCAAAGCAACTGAGGAGCCTGGAGGAAATTTATTAAGGAAGAGACTCGATTGGCATACTGCCAGCATGATATGGAAAATCTATTATTTTTGTCTTCTGCCGGGGCTTTTTTTGTCAACATGAACACAAAACATAACAAACACAAAGCCGAAATTGTACTAACCAAAGCTTCGTGAGCCGGGTTTTTGGTACACTTTCGTCAAGCTCTCTAGTCAATTTCTCCATTACAACAAATAAAGCGTGGCTAACTTTACTAAACTTACATGTGAACAAAATGAAATAATAGAACAGTCCTTGATCAGAAGGTCAAAGTTTTAACAGCATTTAATTTGTTGGCACCCTCTTCTTTATATAATATTTGTGCTGGAATGCTCCCAGGGATGAAGGCGAAGATCATGTTTGGCTTTGCTTTAATATCAGCAAGGTAGATTTTCCAAAGGGTACCACGATCTTCACGAACCAATTTCGAGAAATCGTCTGAAGTAAAAATTGGCAAGTCTTTGTTATAGTTGTTCTTAAGCTTACTTGGTGCCATTTTGAGAACTTTCTCCTTGTTGGTGTACCTCAATAAATAAACGTGAATTGGTCTAGGCTTCGGTGATGCAGTTTCAGAGGCAGCATTTTTCTTCACATTTGCTCTGTGCTCTCTCATGATTTCGATCCCATCGTCCAGTCCCATGTGATTTTTAGAGAGCTCAGTCTCAAGGAACACAACCATTGAATTGAAGCTCTTCTCGCTTTCCTCTTTGACTCCCTAGATAATAATATTTTTTACACTTAGAGCGATTTTTCAAGTCATCCACCTTCTTTGCCAGGGCATCCACCTCCGTTTGCTTAGCTCTCAATGTCAAGTCCAAGATCAGCTCCAAAATTCTTAGATCTGCATCTTTGAAACTGTTTTTACTTAATTCACATCCTTACTATGGTTGCCTGGGCTTGCTCCAGCGTGTTCAGCTTCATGAACATTTCAGTTGAGTTTACGGTTTGAACTTGCTTCATCACTCAGCATAACTTGTTTACAGGATTTTGACCTGGTTTGTATGCTCATATAGCACAGAAAGACCTTCCATTAACATTAATTTGTGCAAATACAGAGAAAAAGGTAGAGAGTACAGAAAAGCTGTCTACTCCCTGACAAGTCTTTGCATGTTTCTCTATTATAACTTAATTGATGATGGGTCTCTTATCCATCACTCACAATTACCATATCAGTAGTTCTAAAAACAAAGGGGAAGCAACCAAGTAGTTTATAATTCTTTGCAAACTTGCAAGCTTCAATTAGTTCAATGCTATTGTTCCAGTGATCACAGTGCTGGAAATAATTTTTCTGTCCTATTTTGCCTGGGCATATTACCCATTGGGTCAGTCATTAGGTAATCTGCATACACAAATAATCTGATGACTCGATCCATAGCCGTACATGAGGCAAAAACTGTGCTTAGATATGCATTACATATGGGGTTGTAATTTTCATTGGCCTTGAAAAGCCCCATTGGGGGAGTGGTCAATTAAGATATTTATTGTGGGGCAATTTTCAAAAGCGGATGTTTTGTTCATGTTTGTTCAACACTATAGAGTCTACTTGAGCAAAACAAACCAAAGATCCAAGTGATTTGTAATTTTAACATGTTTCTGGAAACAAGATCTTTAGGACTAAAAGCTAAGTCATTTTGGTGCTCGGTCACTGATGTCAAATCATGGCGTAACATTGGTCGGACTAATTCACAAATTTGGTTGGAAAAGTCCAATGACCAACTATTATTTGCAGCACCGAATGAATGAACCAGATGCTCTAAGAGCATTTACATGGGCTTCATACTGCAATATCAAATCATACTTTACAAGTAAGCTTGTTGAACACAGTGATAACAAATAAAAGAATCAGTCCTGATATTTTCACTCAAGAGTTACGCTTAGATATTTAGATAGATAGATAGTTGGTGCCAATTTCCTCCCTTGCAGCCAGAGGCTGAATTGCGGAGGAACCAGAGAGGTGAGATCGGACGTCAGCATAAGAAGGCGCACTTTGCAGCTACTTCAGTCCATGTACGATCTCACCTACCCACCCCAGACCAACGACCGGCACAAGTCAGACAGACCATGACACCGGGTTCTACATCCCCTACTCTTGTCGAACAGTGTCATGCGTTCTTTAACGTCCCACAAGAACCAGATCAGTGAAGTGTTGTGAGATGGGGCCTACGGTTTATTGTCCTTATCCGAGAAGACTTGAATGTCAAAGCATTTGTAGATGTAATTACAAAGGCAGCACATTCTCCTCAGTTATTTTAAGACCCCAAGTGTTGGTCCGGTCTGGGGCTCGAACCTTCGACCTCCTGCACAGCAGTCCGGCACTCTCCCAATTGAGCTAACCAGGTGGCAGTTATTATTCAAGTCACTTCGTTGAGTATTGTCTTTGTCCTATTGCATGTTGTTTGCCTCATCTTCAAAGTTCTGTTTACGACAATTCTTGATTTTTTCAACATCTGAGGTCTTTGTCCCAGCATCATAGTTTGTTTTTGAGTCAGCAGTCATAGTTTTTTTGCCAGTGTTTTTGTAGTTTGAACTCAGTTGTACATGGCTCATTTGCTATCTCGTAAGAACAAGCATGAACTTTGCTTATTTGGCAGGCTTTCAAGCAAGATAATTCATGGACCGTCCCATTCAGAAAACAATCGTCATCTTTGTATGTGAGATAAACGTATTAGGCCTGGTTCTTTCCAAGACCCACTTTACTGCACACTGCATTCTGTATATTACGCAGTTCACGAAGAGAGATCACACAAGGTCTCATTCTCATCTGTAGTGTTCACTTTCTACGCATGGAACGTCTGGGACCATGACCTTGACCCCCCTTTTGTCGACCAAAAACAGCTTGCATGTTATGACTCGGCTTTCTTACAGAAGCCTGAGAAATTAATGAATTCATTAATTACTGATAAATAATGATAAATTTAATAATGATAATCCGGCAAAAGGTGATCCTCCAAGATGATTCGTGGAGAAACTAACCAACTGAAACTGTATTTATATTAATAAAGTTCCATGTAACAAGGGCTCTGATTGGCTGAAACAGCGTGCTTTATCAGAGAACAGAGCACGGGTTGATGACGGTAAGCTGGCTTTCAAATTTTTGCTTTGCAATTTTGACAAATTTGACCAAAATTTAATATCCCCTGTGACTCAGACAAACAAAATGGAAAGAAACTCTTTGTCTGCTGTAAATATGACTCACGGAGACCATTTTTAGCAACAGTAGTGTTAAAACTGGACTGAAATAGGAAGTTTTGCTAGATTCCTGCCAACAAAACACATAGCGAATTAAACAAATTCTCAACCTCACCAGTGCTTCGATAAAAGACATTATATTTGTTATTAAGACAGAAATTATACTTAAGAAGTTAAACCACGAAAGAAAACAACAATTGAGCTGTCTCTGTTTATGATGAGAAGCTTTATTTTTGGAAAAATGCTCAATTGCTGAAACAACACTTACATGCAGTGTTGTAACACTCGTGCTCTGGTCATCTCGATGAAATGAACCAACGAGTGGTCAGTTCAAAGCTTGGTCTGATATTCTCTTCTGTGCTCGGAGTAGAACCAGTGGGAGGAGTTTAGTCTTTCTAACTGTTATGCTAGTTCAGGCAATCTTACTGCAGGTGTCTGCAAGCCACAAATAACCGTAGGTCCTTTGAAATTCAAGTCAAAGTTTCATGTTTTCATCCACAAGCTTTGAGCTTGTTTGTAATTTCCATTGGAAAAGTGCACATTTTCATGAGCCACAATACAACCAGATTACTCTGGACTACAAGCCTTTACCTGCCTTTAGATCCTGATTTAAAAATTAACTAAAACGCGAACTTCAGGCATCATTCTTCTTGATACTCTCTTCCCTAAAAGTGGGGGACATCAGGGGGTACCCAATACTGCAATAACGCAAGAAAAATTGGCAAATACCGAAATACTACATCGAAAATTGCCATGTGTGCTGTGATTGAAAAAATCGTCTCCACTTTATTTACAGTTGGGATCTCGACACTCTGTGTCAGGTGCAGCCCCAAGCAGGTTTTTTGGTATGGAAAACTAAAGCAAGTTTTGCAAAGCAAAACGATGCTGTTTTTGAGACGGATGAAAAAACCGAATTGCTAAGAGGCTTGGCGGGAAGAGGTATAGTGAGGATACAAGAAAATAACGAGAAAATACTTAACGAAGTTTCTCAGAGCATTTCACTTAGGTGTACTCAAACAGATACATTTGTAAACAAATTCTCTAACCTTTCTGCTCTTGTTGCTCAGACGCTCTTGAGTTCATGCTGGGATTCTACTTGGTTCAAGATCATACAATGCAATCATACAATGCACAGGTGACGCATGCACTTTAGAGACCAGACAGCGATTTGTGACTGAACGAGGGAAAAAAAACTGAGCCGAAATTTAAACCCGGGCGTCACTGCCTGGGTGAAAACATATTAAATCAGTAGAACACAATTGTCAAGAAGCAACAGGAGCCATATTTCTTGCTTAATGTCAGTATTTTAGTTTTTTTAATAACTAGTGCAATATATATAAACAGAAACTTTGATCAAAAGAAATGGGAAGCATGCATACTGAATTTTAATACTCCCCTGCATTTCCCAAATTACGATGTAGGGAGTAACCATTATACAGCAGGGTATCACAAATGAAGTGGTTTACAGCTGTTCTAACAAAAACAATTAAATTATTTGTGTAAGCATATACAATATGCACATACCAGACATAAAGAACAATTAACAATAATAGTTATTTTTCCAAACCAGTGATATAGGAGAATCTTTGTTTACAATATTTGTCTCATACCATAAGCGATACAGTTTCTGATGGAGCTACAACAAGATTAAACTGAATATTGAAAGGGCACAGCACGATTAACTGTCCTAAGGAATTTGAGCGTGATGTATTGAATACTTTTTGTGCAACGTGGGTTTAAAAGCTCAAAATTTTACAAAGAATGTATGTGCTCATTAGCGCTTTTGCCACACAGAAATTTTGGTGTTTTTGAAAGCCAATTTGTCCTCGAATAATACACCCAAAGAGCCACACATTTCATCACTTACTAAGTTCCACAAGCTCTAAGTTTTTCTAGTAAAATCGTGTCTAGCATGATGCCTTCTATGGGCAAATTCGTATCTTAATGAGGAAAAATGTAAACAATGACGTTAGCAAAGATTCGCCTATAACTTTGGTGTAAAGTAAGGGTATAACTCTGAGACGGTATTTCAAAGAGTTGTTGCAACTAAATACATGTTTGTTGATAAAATTATTTTACTTCTTTTCTGTTTACACAATTTGTACCACACTTGCAAATGAGGAAGGAAATGAACCCTTATAATTTCTGACTGTGGTTAACAATATTCATGACTACTGAAAATAGCATGTCATAATTAATCCTTCTCATACATGTTAGGTAGTTTACAAACAAACATGCACTGGCCACTTTTACAGTCCACTAAGATGCACAAAGCTGTGATGCTTGTGACAGAGAAGATTACATTACTGCAATTCTCTCTCCTAACAGGAATAGTATGGCCTGGTTTACAGTTGGTGAAATTGTCTGAAGATAATGTGATATCAGCAGCTGGTTGTAAACAGCAGTCAGCAATTCCATAATAACTTGGATGTTTGCAGCTGCATGGATCCGAACAAAATAAAGCATTTTGACACTGCACAAATACTTTAATGTACAGCTTAACTTCAACAAACCCAAGATCATTCACATAAACTGTAGAACTGTTTCTTTGAGAAATGTTCAGATAGCTTTTGCTGTGAATGATGTTTTGGTTTACTTGAATTCGTTTAAACGTAAATGCTCTGGATACCCGTGCACGTAACTTACTGTGTCATCCGCTCATAAAACTCTTTGCTAGCTGAACCATGTGGTAGTAGAGGTACAAGTTCTGGAATCTTTTGTTGTACACAAACAGAAAATGCAATCTGCAGTTCCACTTTGTTTTTACCACGGAATAATCTTCTCAAGTCACCATTATAGTCTTCATACCAAAAGCAAGAGGAGGTCCACAGAGGACGAATGTTCTTTACGCAATCATGTAGATGAAGGAGACAGTGAACATTAAAAGTCTCGTACCGGCTTCCATACAATGCTTCAATTCTCGGACAGAAGTGCTGTAATAAGTTCCGTGCTTTTTGTAAGCACTCAGGTGAAACTGAAATCTGATCTAATAGCCAGATTGCTTCCACAAGAAGAATAAAGTGCTGAAAGTATTTATCAGATAAATTTTCCACAGACATGGTAAATAAACATCACAGGTTGTGTGATTCAAAATTTGGCCAGGAGGAAGTTTGGGTCTGGTCACCGACAAAAAAAAACAGGGTAGAACATAAACCGTGCTTGGCCCATGGCTGCGTGGTTAATTACCAGCAAGCTTATTTTAGACGCTCTCAGGGTGCTTGGAATAAAATTACGACGCACTTTACTAAGATTCTCATAATCATAGCCCTCACTAGAAATAATGGTTGCACAATTTTCAACAGATGGGGAATTTTTGTTTCAGTTTGAGGTCCTTTTTACTTAGCCACTTACTTTTTACAGGCAAAAACCTAAGCAAAACAATTTTCCAGTATTTAAAGAACTTGTTTTCTTTGATTTGTGGATTCTGGTTTCTGGTTTCTGGTTTCTGGATTCCGGTTTTTGGTTCTGGATTTTTGATTTGTGACCATAGTGTACGCAACCTGGCATACTGTTTCTCTCTGTGTGTTTGTTTTTGTGTGTGTAGTGGGGGGAAGGGGTTAAGCAAGAGACCATAGGATAGCAGCAACTATAAAAGATACCATGGGTCACTTGTCAAGGGAGGGGGTGGGCTGTAGTAGAGACCATGGGTCACTTGCCAAGGGATGAGGGGGGGCTATAAAAGAAACCATTGGTATCTGGATTAAGGTAGGGGGCTACAGAAAGAGACAGTAGCCTCAAGTTATTCAAGTGGGTCCTTTATAGGCATAATAGTTTTGACCGCTTCCCTAACTGTAACTAGCCGAGGCATCATACTCTTTAATTAGCATGAGAATAGACTGCACACAGGCTAGCACAAGAGGCTAATCTAAACTTTGAAGCCATAAACTTTTTTTATAAGGAACTTTTTATAAGAACGTTGAAGCAGAGATTAACCAATATATACAATCCTACAAAATATTTGAAAATATTATTTAGACTTCAGTTCCAATTAGAATAAAAACTATTGATTTCATCTTCGGTTATTTGTCTGCATAAATTTGAAATTTCAACATTTCCTCTATGGCAAGTCCCCTGGCATTTGAACCAGCAAAACTTCCCATCAGCCGCTAGCTGATGGAGGGAATACAAATATTATAGTCATATATCCTCGAGCTCCCATACACATTCCCCTCCACTGTCCTGTTTCTTATACCAGAATAATCAACATTGTTAAATGTTGACTCATAATTTTTGTTTTTATTTCACAACACAAGTAAAGGAGGAACATGCAAAAACTTGAACTATTTACAAATATTAAAAAAAACACTAAAACGATGAAAAATGAAGACAAATTGTGACATAATTATAGTATTTTTCAACAGTGACAGAAAACTTTGCAAAAAAAATATTTCTTCTGATGTAATAGTATTTACAAAGAAAATCACAGGTTATTTCACATTAACATAAAAAAGACCAATAAGTGATTTAATCAGCTGATTTAATACAATTTGGCAAAAAGAACATTACATTACTTCCTTACTTTTGGAAATAATATTTACAAAAAGTTTTCATGAGATTTATTCAATGGATTCAATGAAAACATCAAAGAGAGATATGCAGACGTCTTGCACTACAAACCCAACAAACAGCTCTAAACTACAAAAAAGTAATGTTGTGAACAAATTTACAGAGCCAGTATGGAGCTGCCATACTGAGATATGTCATGTGAAAGCAGATGGAAGAAAAAAGTGTTTGTTGAGAGCTACTGCCTAGGTATAGTTTAATAACAGAACTCCTTGTAACATATTGAATTGGCAAATAAATAAATGAATAAATGAAAATAAATGAATAAAGAAGCTTCAAGATTACATCACCCCCAAGCTTGGTTAAATTTCTCGTTGTCCGTAATCTTTGCAGCTCGAACATCACTTTTAAGTTCTTAAAGTTCTCTTCGATGTTTCACCCTTCTGTTTCTGAACCATGTGCCTACTTGTGCTCCACAAAATTCCCAGTGAATGCGTAATTTCGTCTCTGTCTGACAGGGAAATAAATTTTTGGAGTGCAAACCGTGTTTGGACCTGAAGTATTTGTTGATTGGTAAAGCGTCTTTTCTGTGTTTTTCTGTCGTTTTCCGTGTTTTCTGCAGGAGACTTCTCGTGCGGCCAAAGCTAATGACAAATCTGTTATTCAACATTTAAAAGACGCATCATTGTTAAATAATCGCGGATCTTGAATTTAAAAAGTAGCAATGTATCAATACAGTATTTGTTTCATTGTATGTCGGAAGTTCAGAATGCTTTGCAGGTTGAGCAGTGTTTACACTATGGTTTTGCAAATGAAACGCCCTGGGCGCATCAGCTTCAAAATTTTAGCAGTCTTCTACAATGTTTATACGTCCTTATGAATTGACTGTCTGGAGAAATAAGTTGTGCAGTTATCAATTTAGAATTATGCCACAAAAGTCTAAAAAGGTTAAAATTGAAGTGCGTGCCAGATTTCACAGAATTTAAGCAAAGTTTAATCACTGTATTGGGCTTGAAGCAACTGCGCGCCTATATCTTGTTAAATTATGCAAGAAAACATGCTATTGCAAAATAAAAGATTAAATTAGGTGTGATATATATAGTTAGGGGTTGGGATTTCACAATACTCGTGACTGTAGGGAAAGCACTAGTTACGCAAGGCAAACTATTAAACTGTAGTAGAGTTGATGATAGTATGACATAAGGTGTTAGAATTTTAGAACACTGGAATTTAGAGCAATTGACTATACAGTTCTCTTTAAACAGAATGAGCAGCGAACCTCGTGGTTAATAAATTTTTCATCGGTACCAATCTATTTGGTCACCATCTTGAATCCTTCGTATAATTATTCAAGTTTATTGATGAGTGTCTTTGATTAGTCAATTTCCTTTTCTTGGATAAAAGTTCAGGGGTTCAGTTTCTGGACTTCATTCACTACTCAGCATCGAATTAAAGTCCTGATTTTTTTATCCAAGACACTTCGTTCTCATGTTTTGGCATCTTTTAAGGAATTTGTGACTGACAAACAAAAAAGTCAAATTTTCAACTCGATGGCCTCCTGCGGGTCTAGTCTAAAAATGTTAGGCTTTCATGAATAATAGGGCTGATAGAATTTGCTAGAGAAACAATATGAAGCCTTTTATGTTAGCTTAAAATCAATACATTCCAATTCTTTGTACCTGTTTTCTAGTTGGAAAAGAAATAAACGAAAAATTGCATTTGCGTGAGGCCAGCCAACAACAGACTGCAGAGGGAGACCTGCACCATCCAGGAAAACCGATCCCTCTTGTGGATGTCATTGAGAGTGCTTCTCTCAAGTCGACAACCACGAAAGACAAAGGATACTGGAGGCGTTCAACGGCATGGGGGACACCAGCAACCAGAATCTTTACCTCCCGGGCTTAATCATTGGAAAGGACCCGAAACGTCTTGGCACAGGTGGATGCCTCAACATGAATAAGCCAGGAAAAGACAGGAAGCATGTGTTCATGTAGGAGTATTTTGTACAAACCTTGGACCTCAAGAGAATACCGGTATGTGACTTAGTCAACCTTAAAAACTTGCTTGCCTTGTTTTGTTAGTCACTACATTGTTTCTTTTTATAAGGACGTCTAGTTTTGAAGCTCAGTAGTATTTCGGTCAGTTTTACTGTTAGACTACAGTTTCACATTCACTTTGTCTTTATTGATACGACCCATTTTAAAAAATAACAAATGAGAAAGATAAAGATGTTCTTAATTGACTCTTAGTCTTGCTACGAGTTTTTAGTACGTTCTTAAAATTGAGCTTAATCTCAGCCTCAACCCCGGCTTTTGTCTTTGTCTACTTGTTAACAGCGGAGCTCCGGCAGCCCGAAGGGCCGCCAAGTGGAGCCCCATACTCAAATAGGAAACAAAAGGAAACCCATGAGTTGATTTTCTCATGGTTATCATGGCTAGCGGTATTGCTCATGGGCACGTACACACAACGGCGATGACAACGATGACGACGGAGTCGCGCAACATGGCAACCACATTCCAAATAATAGGTTGACAGAGACATGCAGCCTTGGTTTACCATGTACTTCTTTGATATTGGACATCTATGTTTTGATCACTTGACACCTGTCAAAACAAGGTATCCGCTGACCAGTAACGTGACCATATCACGGGCTCAAGGTTACAGCTCATCGAGGTTGCATGTTTTTTGAAGTTGACTGCTGACCAAGTGCTGGTTTTTGATTGGATCGCAGGCACATCTCAGGTTAACTTGTTGAAAACAGGGCAGGATTGTTTGGAAGCCGGTTAATGCTAACCCAGGATTAAAAGTTAACCAAATTGTAACTTTTTCTTCTATACAAATGTTTTTTGCTGGTTTGTTTTGTGTATATAGTGATATTAAAACTCAGAACAGAAAGCCAAACAATATACAGAAAACCTCAACACAAAGTTACAAAACTCAAATTAATTCCTACCTTTTCCTGAATTAGCTTAATTTGGCTCTGAACAACCCGGCCCAGGAGCTATGCTTTTAGGCTGGCCTAAATCTATATATTAAGACTGTGACAGTAAAGCCAAGTTTCACGAAAAGAACACTCAAAGTTAAAAATCCTTGAGAGAACTATGTATCTTTCTTCATACATTGATTCTCACTTCGCTTCATGTTACGATTTCGAACGAAAAAAATAAACGTCTAAAATCCGGACTTTCGGCCACATATTCTATTTTACTTTCCATTGACACGCGCAAGACACCACCGAAAAGTTTCTTTGTTATTCTTGTAAGACTCGCTAAAACGCTGCTTTAGAAGACGTTTTGTTTACTAAGAGAATCAATGTTGGCTTTCTAACGTTTTGATTATGTGGGACACCATGGCCCCCCGAGTGGCTGTACGAAATCAGCCTGCACCAGGTCCCTTTGGGTTTAAAGCTTCAAGAAGCTTAGTACCCCAGAGGGCATTCTGCCATTTTAAACGTAGAAGAGAAGAAGGGGGAGGAGGAATATCTTCCTTTGGCTCATCCATATCGTAAATTGAATTGTCTTGGGAACAGTGTGAACTACATACAGGATGTAGTCACGAATACATATGGGAGTGTATTTCATGTAAGCGTGCGCATTGGAGAAGCCCCATAACTGGGTAGCTCAACTGCGTTTTGCTTTGCTTAATTCAGTTGTTGGTTTTCTTGGCTGGGCGATTTCGAGCTAAAAATAATCAGCAACAAAAGGAAAAAAGCCATCCAAGATGGGTTGTCAAGTGTAGGGAAAATGTCTAAGCCAGCATTGAACCAGCGGATCTGACTAGCATTGTCTCAACAACCCAACATCTTACAGATTGAGCTATGAATGTTAATGTATAAGAATTTGTCTGCGTGGCATGCATGTTTGTTTTTACACCATTCAGCGAAGTGATCACAAAATCGATGATCTTTTCAAACAGAGCTTGATGACGAACCAGAGCAACAATCTGCAGAAGATTGTTTCAATCAATTAAACAAAAATCCGTCCATGACAGGTTGTCAAGTAAAGGAAAAATGTTGTGTCAAACCAGTCTCTCGACAGAACGTTAGTTTATTTGAACATGACCAAAGGGCATTAATTTTGTAAACGTAATATATACTTTTATCGGCTTGAAAACCTAGCGGTCGCTGATTTTATTTCATTGAATTTGCTTCTTGAAGACGCTACATGCTCAAATGCTCAAACTTCACTTTAAAAAAAGACCTTGAAAACTTTAGCGACAACGGCATAGATCATTGGGTGAATCTTTCGATATACACAGTACTTTATTAATCGAAGGTGTATTTCAATGTGAACTTAACGGTTTATTTTAACACTAGCAGCATCAATAGTACGGCCTATTTTAATGTTTTGGTTTCAAAAAGGAGAGAGATTAACAAAAAAAAAGGGGCTGATGTTGTGTCGAACCGGTCTGACGACAAAATATTAACGTTCACGATGCACGGCGCAGGGCTTTTATTGCTTGTGCTAAGGGGACAACATGACCGCCTTCCATTAATTTTATAAGAGCAATGCTTGTATAGGTTCGAACAACTGGGTCGCTCATATTTGCTTTTTGAAAACGCTGCATGTTCAAACGCTCAAACTTCACTTTAAAGAGAGACCTTGGAAAGCTTATCGACCACGGCCTCGATAAATGGGCGAATCTTCCAATGCACTCGGAATGTTATTAAGCAGTATTAAGTGATTTAGGGCCTCTTTATATGAGCCTGGTAACCAGGCTGGCTCGACTGTGTACTGTGCTTTGCTTGTTTCAGTTGCTGATTTTCTTGGTTGGGTGAATCAGACTTCGATTTCAAACTAAAAATAATCAGCAATAAAAGGAAAGAAAAGAAAAGCCGTCCAAGATGAGTTGTCAAGTGTAGGAAAAGTGTCTTAGTCAGTGTTGAACCAGCGGATCTCACTAGCGATATCTCAACAATCTAGCGCCTTACCGATTGAGCTAGGAGTGCTAATGATCCATTTGCGATGAAATTTTGAGTACGTAAAAGAATTTGTCTGTGTGGCATGCATGTGCGTTTTCGTGCCATTAAGCAAAGCGATCGCAAAATCGATGATCATTTCAAACAGCTCAATGACGAACCAGAGCAACAATTTGCAGAAGATCGTTTCAATCAATTAAAAAAAAATCCGTCCATGACGAGTTGTCAAGTAAAGGAAAAATGTCAAAGCCAGCATTGAACCAGCAGATCTGACTGGCATTGTTCAGTGGTTTAAATTGACAAATAGGTTTTTCTTGTTAACAAAAATATAATAAAATGAAGAGCCAAAAGAAAGAAAAAAACGGGAAAAATTCGGGATTTGAACCGACATCCTATACCAAATTTTACCACATCCACACGCTTTAATCACTTGCACCATGTAACACATGCTAACAGAGGCTGGCAAATTTACATAATGACTTCCTTTTGTTTCGCTTCATTGCACACCATTCAAGGACTCTTCGATATTGTGGCTTCCATTTTCTCGAAAACGAAAAGCAAACAGGTGAAAAAAACAGCAAGGCATTGTTAAGTAAGTAAATTGAAGGCCATATGCAAAAAATCAGGCACTTTTGATGAAAAAAGTTTTTGACCTAAATAGTCACTTAGGAGGGTTTTCCACTAGCATCTTCAAATAGCCTGAGTGGCATTACACGACGAGGTGTTCAAAAGAATATTCGAATTTTACGCTGATTTATTAGATCGGGAAGAGTTCAAAAGGAGTGGTCCTATGTGACTGTGTTCAACGATTTGAACGTAGTTACCTCAACTGGTTCACCAAGTTGCAAACCATTTTCTGATTTTAGCGTGACTTATGGTTTTGATAATTTCTATGGTGAAATGGATGTCGAACTTGATATGACCAAAGATTATACAATTTTTGCTGGTGTCAAATAGATTTCAATGTTAGGAGTGATATTTATTTGGGGATTTGAATGGGTAAAAGGAAGGTGATATATTGATATCATATTTCTTTATGAAAAGTAACGGTGTGTTTTCTTGAATGCAACATTGAGAGGAACAAACAATTTCACATTTTTAACTGGCAATAAAAATAAATTCATAAACAAGCAGATAATGTCATGGAGTACTAAAACGGGTAATAAATTAATCACTACTATTGCTGGAATTGATCCGATAGAAATCAAAGAAACAGATCCCCCATCCAAGATACAGAAAACTTCATTTACGATTGATAAAGTCTGCTCATCTTTTGAGAATGGGTTTCACAATGAACTCTTATGCAATCGGTGGAGATGCTTTTCATGCTATGGAAGCCGTAGAAAAAAAGTTAGGAACATATTTCGGGTTGGACTAAATAATATGTGACCATGCACAGGAAAACATACCTTAACGCTTTTCCGTTAGATGGGCAAAAGTGTTAAGCATCCGTTAGTCATCCGTTAGTCATCCGTTAGAAAGTTTTCTTAAAAACGTTACAGGCATTAGCCCAACCGTTAGACGTTAGCATCAGGCCGTTACAAGGGAGACTACAACCATTAGCAAGAGACATGTATCCATTAGCCATTAACATTAGACTGTTAGACGGAACAGCATAACCATTAGCAAAAACTCTGTAAGTGAGTTAAATGGAAATTCAGCATTGAGTGCATTGCTGCCTGTCTCATTGATATGTTTTTAGATTTTCTTGATATTTTTCCTTTTTCTTATCCTTAGATATCTTCACTTCCATTTTCTGGTCTTCAGAGGCCCAAAGTTCCACAAGAGTGGTTCAGCTAATGGAGAATCTCAAATCTACTGTGCTTGCTTCCAAAGCATCTGGGGCATCCAAAAATTACTTGAGAGCCTTTGCTAGTGATGTCTTGGGTACCTCAGAGTTGCCAGTCAGACCCATCGATTGTGCCCTCTACTTGCAACACCTCCTCGAGTCGTCCAAGTCCGTTGCTATGATCAACTGCGCCTTCTATGCATTCAAGTGGATACATCTTCTTGTAGGCATCGACTGACCAACATTACACCCTATTGTTATGGCCGTAAAAGAAGGAGCTGTTCGCCTTGCCAGTCAGCCAGTAGTCAATAGGAAGGAGCCCCTGGATGCTCACCACCTCAAGCTTCTTGCTGCAGAGACTAATCTAGAAGACCTTCTACAACTAATAAATTTACTTTTGTTCATTCTCCCATCTTCCAGCTTTCTTAGAAGTTTTGAGTTATGCGTTGTTCGTAGCAGAGATGTTCAGTTTAACGAGGGTTACCTTACAATCAGCATAGAGAAAAGCAAGACGGACCAACTGAGGGAGGGTAGATCGGTCGTTATCGCTGGATCCTCATCTACCACGTGTATGTGTTCTTTACTTAAGCTGTATATGCGGAAGGCCCAGTTTCCGGAAAATTCAGACGAGTATCTTTTTAGGGCCATTTCAGCTTCAGGCAATTATAAGCGCCTTATCTCTATAAACAAGCCGATTAGCTACTCTACCTGTAGGCAGTCGTTTAAAAGTCTTTCGTGAATATTGTACCAGATATCCTTAAGTTTAACACTCATTCAGCTAGGTCAGGTGGAGCTACTTAAGCTGCCAGCTCTGGTGTTTCAGAAAGGAATCTTCAGTGCCATGGTTGCTGGGCTTCAGTCACAGCGAAGGATTCTCTTGCCAGTAGGCCAGAAGTCTCTAAGGCTCTGTCTCTGTGAGCTCAAGCCATACCTTTAGCTTTCTATCTTGGGCCTGGCTGACCAACACGCCCATGCCTCAACCTTTGAGTGTGTTTGGTTGTGTAGTGAAGGCAAAGTATGTAATTTGTGATAATCACTATTGACATAAAGTAATATTTTGCCAACACAACGGAGAACTGGGTGGGAAAGTAGTACACAAAGGCTCATGTGCAGTACATTTGTGAAAAGAGACGGTTGAGAAACTTGTGACATTCTACGGTCAGCCTTGCCACTAGCACTTTCCCATGAGGTTCATTTTTATTGTCTAATTAGCGTCATATGATTTGTTTTTTCATTCTGTTGTTTATAGGTCAACCTTAAAACCCCAAAGGTGGTGCCACTGCAGTTACACGGTCCCTATTTTTCCTAACAAGAGGTTTTTGGGGCTTACGTGTCCGGCTTTGGCGCATGTAGGACGTTACTTGATGTATCTCTTGTCCACTTTGTTGTAGTAAAGTAAATATAACATATCTTGGGCCTGGCTGACCAACACGCCCATGCCTCAACCTTGAGTGTGTTTGGCTGTGTAGTGAAGGCAAAATTAGAAGATTCAAATGATCATTGAACTTTTCTTTCCTAATGTAAATCGGAAGAGGTTGTTTATTGTCATATCCAAAGACATTAACGTTGATATTATTCTGTTTTTCAATTTTAATGTAATCATTGATTTTAACAGGAAATTCAACATTAGAATAATTTAAATATTTAACGTATTCTCGATCAATTTTTTTTACTCTTTCTTGATCTTTGTTTTGTGGATTAATATGTCTAATATGACACCGTCTGAAACATTCATTAAACTTATTTTTTATATTTATCAAACCCTTTAATGAGTTTCTCGGCTCTTTTGGAAGCTAGATATATGATTAACCCTTCATTGGTTTATATTTAACAATATTCAAATAGTGATCATCAATTTTATCGATTATCCAGCCAGATCCTTCAGATAACCATTGGCTGATTTTTTTTTCAAAATCTGTTCTTGAGCCATTTTTGTTTATTTAAATCAATGATATTTAGAACAGTCTGAGCTTGACTATTGAAGTAGGCTGTTTTTCTTTTAACATGATGCTTCCCACCAATAATATCAATTTCAACTTCAACATCATCATCATTTTTTGCATTATGAGAAACTTCTTTGACAAAAGTCACTTTCAAGGACTCATAAAATTTAAAATTTTTATTATTTTTCAAGTAACATTCATTAAAATAGTGTTCAATTGCTTGCCTGGTTGTTTGCAATTGAATTAATGGATCATTTTTATTTTTCAAATTAATCTCATAAGTTTTAACAGCATCTTTTAAAGCTTGAGCTTTGGTTGGTAGTCCAATTAGTGATTTATACTTATCATCTAATTTTCGACTCTCTTCATCCAACTCTTGGCTTTTCTTTTCAATATCTTCTACTGATTTATCCATTTGTTGCTCAGTAGCCTTTTTTAATTTTTCAAACTCTAGCCAAAAAAGCTTTGTTCTTTTCTGTTTTTTTTGTTTTTGAGTTAATTTAGGTTTGGGAACACTTTTAACAATAACTCTTTGAGGTTAGGACTTGGTTCGCTTTTAACCATAACTTTTAGTTGTTGGTTTTCAGCTGTAAGTAATTTAATTTTCTCAATTAATCGAGTCTGATAATTTATTCAAATTTGATTTATTCATCATTACTATATTATAGTTAGATAATTTATTTTCCAAATTTCTATTTTTCATACTCATTCCCATTGTATTAATGTCGATTTTTCTTTAATTGTTAATCAAAAGCTCTGGTTTGCCACTTGGTGAGCCATTTTTGATTTGCAGAAGCCTGGGACAGCCTAATTTATGCTGTTTCTGGCAGGATTTTTTTGATTTCCGGAGGGGTGGCAAGAGTATTTTTTGATCACGAGCCAGCTCCGTGAAGTGTTTCTGGCAGAAAGATTTTTGATTTCTGGAGGGGTTGGAGACAAAATTTGCTCACGACAGGGCTTAGGACAGAACATCCTCTGAGAGGCCTGAAAATGCATTTTTTGAGTTGGGGCCCGGCGAGGGTATTTTTTGGTTTGCGGAGGGGTGGAAAGGCCATTTTTTGCATAATGCACTCGTACCCCCATTTTCTAACTACTCCAATCTGAAACTTTTCTCTTGTTGACCCAGTTCTGGAATTTGTTTCGATGACAGAGTCCAACATTATTTACTTTAGGAAAATGATGAACTTTATATGGGGGTATTTAGGGTCTCGATAGACAAGAATTAGTTTTTTGATATAAATTTTATTTGGTCGATACTAGAAGCTGACTCAGTTCAGTCAGCGATACAAGAGCCATCAGTTCAACCCAGAGTTCTTACCTACCGTGTTTATAGAGTTGTAACTATGTTAACAACTTTAAATCCATAGGAACGCTTGAAAAGTTAATGCTTAGTGTAACTGTCAATAACTACAAATCGGTATGAAAGTGATAATTTTGCAGCTAAAGACAAGTGATAAAGTTACCTTTCAGTTGGAAAGAATCTTTAGTTTCCTGTGACATGATGCTGAATTAAAACTGGTATTAACTGTACATCAGCAATTCCAAAACGGGGGGGCACACAGGCACTATTTCAATGCAGACTTACAGTGTAACACAGTGAATACGTGGTCTTTTCTCCGAAAGCTATTCTCAAAACTATAGGTACCTGGGGACACATTACTGAGCATGGCTTACTCTTACGCCCCCCTAACAAGCGCAAAATTGGGATTTTCAACCTCAAAACTTTTAGTTGGAAATTATTCGTAGTGTTCAACTTAGTGTACACACCAAGTTTGGCACTCTTAGACCATCATTAAGGGGTCTCTGTCCCTAAGGCAACAACACCGGGCATGGGCTCTCATTTTATGCACGGACCTAAGATTTTCACATTTTCAAAACTTTTAGCGGGAAACTACTGGCCACCTGCGGCTGCATGTAGGCATCAAGTTTGGCACTCTTAAACCATCCTTAAGGGGTTCCTGTCCTCTAGGAACCCAAAACCGGGCATCAGCTCTCGGCTAATCTATGGGCACCCCTAAGATTTTTACAATTTTCAAAACTTTTTGCGGAAAACTATTGGCCATCTTTAGCTGCGTGCAGGCGCCAAGTTTGGCACTCAAATTCCATTGTAAGATTTTCACCATTTTTAAAACTTTTTGCACAAGACTATTAACAATGTACAGCTGCGTGCAGGCGCCAAGTTTGGCGCTCTGAAACTATTGTTAATGGGTCCATGTCCCCTAGGCAATAACACCGGGCGTCGGCTCCCTTTCTATACACAGACCTAACACTCACCATTTTCAGAACCTTTTGCAGGAGACTATTGGCCACCTACAGCTGCATGCAGGCGCCAAGCTTGGCGCTCTGAAACTATTGTTAAGGGGTTCCTGTCCCCTAGGCAACGAGACAGGGCGTTGGCTCCCCTTCTATGCACGGACCTAAGATTTTCATCATTTTCAAAACTTTTTGCAAGAAACTAGTGACCATCCTCAGCTGCATGCAGGTGCCAAGTTTGGTGCTCTCAAATTATCGTAAAAAGGTGCCTGTCCTCTAGAAACCGAAAACTGGGCATCAGCTGTCCGCTATTCTATTGGCGCCTCGAATATTTTCACCATTTTTAAAACTTTTTATAGGAAACTATTAGCCACGTACAGCTGCGTGCAGGCGCCAAGTTTGGCGCTCTGAAACTATTGTTAAGGGGTCCCTGTCCCCTAGGCAACGACACCGGGGATTGGCTCCCTTTCTATGCACGGACCTAAAATTTTTACCATTTTCAAAACTTTTTGGAGAAAACTATTGCCCACCTACAGCTGCGTGCAGGTGCCAAGTTTGAGGCTCTGAAACTATTGTTAAGGGGTCCCTGTCCCCGAGGCAATGATACCAGGCATCAGCTCCTCCACTATGCACAGAACTAAGATTTCTACCATTTTCAAAACCTTTTTGGAGGAAACTATTGGCCCCTCTCAGCTGCATGCAGGTGTTACGTTTGGCACTCTCAAACTATTGCTAAGGGGTTCCTGTCCTCTAGGAACCTAAAACCGCACATCAGCTCTTCGCTATTCAATGGGCACCCCTAAGATTTTTACAATTTTCAAAACTTTCTGCAGAAAACTATTGGCCATCTTTAGCTGCGTGAGGCGCCAAGTTTGGCACTCAGATTCCATTGTTAAGGGGTCCCTGTTCCAATGGCAATGGAATCAGGTATCGGCTACGCTCCTATGCATGGACCTAAGATTTTCACCATTTTCGAAACTTTTTGCGCAAAACTATTGGCCACCATCAGCTGCGTGCAGGCACCAAGTTTGGCGCTCTCAGACTATCGTTAAGGGATCCCCGTTCTCTAGGCAACAACATGGGCGTCGGCTTCCCTTTTATGCACGGACCTAAGATTTTGACTATTTCAAAAACTTTTCGCGGGAAACTATTGATCACTTTAAGCTGCGTGCAGGTGCCAAGTTTGGTGCTCTCAGACCGTCATTAAAGGGTCCTTGTCCCCTAGGCAATAGGGAACTTAAGCACCAGGCTATTTTGCAAAGGCGACGGCGACCGGAAGTGACTTTTTGTTCTGGTAGGCGTTCTGGAGTTGTCTGTCAAGTTGTCTTCATTTCACACGAATGTGAAAACCTTGATTTTGGCATTGTTTCCAGAACGTGAGTTTCTTTCCCTCACTAGCTTGTCTCAAACTTGTTTTAACATTTTATTTTGCTCTTGTTATCTTTTTAGAAGTATTTTCGTTGATGTTGTTCAAATTGTATACCCAGACAGAGATAAAAACAGACATTTTCATTTCTCGTAGCTTTGAGCAAAAGATATCAGCACTGGCCTCTGATGGAAAACCAAAGTAAGCTGAACTACTGAGTGTTTCAAAGACATTTCAACAGAAAATATGTTGATGTACATCTTTATTAAGTTTACATTTTTTCGCGATTGTCGGTCAAATATATTGAATTGTCATATTTTGCTTTTAGAGCTATGGAGTGGACTGAAGATCATGATGTTATTTTGCCTCGAGAAATCCTGGTGAGTGATTTGTTTTCATTCAGAAAAGGAAGCGTTGTGAGGAGAGAAAGGTAGGAATCGATTGCAGAAAAGTTAAATCAAGTGAAGAAAATCAGTTTTCATCTTAAAGATACGAGGGCAGTAAGAGACCGATGGGTTCTTATCCAGAGGAAGTATAAGGCCAAGATGCATCAAGAAGAAAGTGCAGGTGGTATATTCGTGGATGACATGCCTGAAATAGATGTTTTACTTGAAGAACTCGTCAGAAAAGAAGAGAGCTTAAACAAAGTTGGTGACGCTCAGGCAAGAAAGCAAAAAGAAGATAAAAGCAAGGCAGAGGACTTACGGCAGAAAGCTTTACAGCGATACAGCAAAGCAAAAAAGCGCAGGTCAACAGAGAATGGCGATGAATGCGAGAAGAAACTGAAGTGCTCACACTGAACCACTAGTTGAATTCATGCCAGAGAAAGCCAAGAATGAGTGAGAATTACGACAACAAGAGCAGAATCAGCAAGTGATGGTGACTGTCTTACAGCAACAACAACAAACAAATCAAGCTATTCTGTTGGTTATCCAAAAGCTTCTTGAGAAGAAACAATGACAATTTCCCCAACTATGAACATGTGAACATGTAAAGTCAGTGTTTATTTATTTCAACAAAAACACAGGCATTTGTTGAAATTGATGTCGTATTATTTACTTGCATTTTGTGAATTCGAAAAAAAAAAGATCATTCATTATTGTTGTTACAAGTTTGACTCTTAAATTGGTGACCACCAAGAAGAATTCAAATACTTAATAAATTTGGGTTTAATTAAAATGGCCTCCATTTCTGCTCTGTTTATTTGAGAGAATTTGTCTAAAATAATACTGCAATGGAGGGTCTAGACCAAAAAACTCTGAGGTTTGTTGCCATATAGGCAGGTAATAGCATTATTAAGAAGTGCACATACAACATACATTTTTCCCACACTACTCATTCCAATTTTTAGGTTTTTCTTAAAATCCACAGTTACTCTAACAGAACCCATGTCAAAATTTTATTGTTCCATCATTGGTGTTAGGACACCATGGCAAAATGGTGCCTGTAGGTGTGTTTGCAGGGGATAGGCGAGATCACCATAAACACTCATGGGCTGGCCTGTTGGGGAAAATGCATTCCTTTCCAATTCTTGAAGAAGATTGGAATCTACCAACATGCTTGCATCGTGTTTTTCCCCTCTGCATACCAAAACAGATAACTAAGATTAATAAATTAGTGAAACCTTAAGTGGCAGCTTATTTTTATGGCATCCTAGTGAACATAACTTACCAACAGGCCCGCACACATATTTCCAACAAGTCCATTTGGTAGAGCGACAGACTGAAACTTGAGTGAATGTACCTGTTTATGTCCATTGTACACTATTCTTTGGTGTTGGCCTAGGCGAGAAATTGGTCTGACTGTCCCATCTATAAACCCAAAGATATTGCTGAGAGGTGCACCTTTAGCATAGATAACATCTGCATACTCCTGTAGCATTGGCGGACTCAGCATATCAAAATTCCACTCTGAAATTCGATGACCATGGCTCAAAAAAATATGATCCATCACTGTATTGGTAATCATGCTTATTTCAGGAACTAGTCTTGCAAAACGATGAATCATGTCTGAATAGCGACATGGATATGAGAAGAGCTTCAGAAGCATACAAAGCCCTTCAGTTCGATCACAAGTTGTTCTTTGCAGACATTGGAAAGCGACTGGCAATTGAAGAACATTTGCCAATAATGTTGTGTCCTGTTTTCGCACTCTGAACTCCGCTAAACACTCTGATTCATCCGTCTGGTCGTAATCAAACTTTGGGTAGGAGCTCTAAGGGAATTCTGGATTCTCGGAACTACAACTTTCGTACCAGGTCAAAAATTCTTTATCACAGATGCTTTTACTGTCATACATTAAAGAAGCAGGTTTCTCATTTCACTGAAGGATGACATTCTCTCAAACAGCTTATTTTAAAAGCAAACAGAGTTTACTACCAACGTCGCTGCTGCAAACTCGTCTAGCTGCTTAACGTTTATATTTTGGCGGCAATGACATTCTTTTCCCAGGCTCTTTCAGTCACTAAAGTTGCCGTTGCCTTAAAAATGCGTAAGTTCTGTATTGACACTGGCTGTCAGCTCCCTGTACGCACAGACCTAACATTTTCACTATTTTCAAAACGTTTTGAAGAAAACTTGGCCACTCTCAGCTGCGTGCAGGCAATAAGTTTGGTGTTCTTAAATTATTGTTAAGGGGTCCCTGTCCCCAAGGCAACGACACCGGGCGTCAGCTCCCCTTCTATGCACGAAACTAAGATTTTCACCATTTTCAAAACTTTTTGCAGGAAACTACTGGCCCCTCTCAGCTGCGTGCAAGCACAAAGTTTGGCATTCTCAGACGATCGTTTCAAGGTCCCTTTCCTGTAGGAACCCAAAAGCGGGTGTCGGCTCACTGCTATTCAATGGGCAACCCTAAAATTTTTACCATTTTGAAAACTTTTTGCGGGAAACTATTGGCCAGCCTCAGTTGTGTGTGGGTGCCAAGTTTGACGCTCTCAGACTATTGTTAAGGGCTCCCTGTCCCCTAGGCAATGACACCAGGAGTCGGCTCCCAAAACCGGGCATTGGCTCTTCACTTCTCAATGGACACCCCTAAGATTTTCACCATTTTCCAAACTTTTTGCGGGAAGCTATTGGCCACCCTCAGGTGCATGAAGGCGTCACGTTTGACCCTCTCAAACCATCATTAAGAGGTCTTTGTCCCCTTTCTATCATGGACCTAGCATTTTCTCTCTTCGTAAAACTTTTTGCAGAAAACTATTGGTCACCTTCAGCTGCGTGCAGGTGTTAAATTTGGTGCTCTGAATCTATTGTTAAGGGGTCCCTGTCCCTTAGGCAATGACACCAGGCGTTGGCTCCCTTTCTATGCACCCACCTAAGATTTTCACCATTTCGAAAACTTTTTGCGGAAAACTATTGGGCACCCTCAGCTGCATGCAGGTGCCAAGTTTGGCACTCTGAGACCATTGTTAAGGGCTCTCTTTTCTCTAGAAACCCGAAACCGGGCGTCGGCTCTTTGCTATTCTATGGGCACCCCTAAGATTTTGACCATTTTCCAAACTTTTTGCAGGAAACTATTGGCCACCTTCAGCTGCGTGCAAGCACTAAGTTTGGCACTCTCAGACCATCGTTAAGGGGTGCTTGTCCCCTAGGCAACGATACTAGGTGTTGGCTCCCTTTCTACGCAGACCTAAGCTTTTCACCATTTTCAAAACTTTTCGCAGAAAACCATTGGCCATCTAAAGCTGCATGCTGGCGTTAAGAGGCCCTGTGCCTAAGAAACGACTGATGATTTCTGGCTAAAAAATTAAATCGGCCGATTTTTATCTCCCAAGTAGTGGTTACCGAATGCTATTTAAAATGAATTTCTTTTGTTTCAGTTTCGCTTTAGACCAAAAATATCGAGCCGCAAACTTTTTCCGTCTGATAGCAGCAAAATCAGGTCGAAAATAAGCCCCCGCAAAAAACGGTTCAGAAATC
>Ga0126338_10000252_pt1 | contig 25719 bp, 15 predicted proteins | sample OrbCmetagenome_2_FD_92529 | JGI IMG/M metagenome (GOLD analysis project Ga0126338, IMG submission 92529) | Coral microbial communities from Petempiche,Puerto Morelos, Mexico - Orbicella C C metagenome | ecosystem: Host-associated > Invertebrates > Cnidaria > Coral | place: Petempiche,Puerto... | reverse complement strand
GACAGGATGCATCTTCAAATTCCTTCTCCAAAGACAATGAAAGTCTCAGCCTCAACCACAAAAGAAAGGAAGGCCTTCCATCATTGATTCAGGCGACGAGAACTGAACTTTTGTACCTGAAGTGGACTATTTTCGTTCCGATTTCAGAACTGCTTGTTTCTTTGTCATGCTCGAATGAGTTTTCATCACATGACATCGTTTTGCATACTAAATGAGATGTAAAGCGTTTCCGGTTCCACTTTTTTTAACAAACTGGTTACTGGGACCAAAAATCTAAAATTTAAGGCGATAGAATCGTGCGATTTCAAAATGGATCTAATAAAGTGGCAATTGAACTGAGTGGAGTGCAATTTTGGTCTGAAATCATACTTGTGATTTCAAATCGAACTCGCGCTGTGCGCTCGTTCGATTTTGAAATCACTCATATGATTTCAGACCAAATTGCACTCCACTCAGTTCAATTACCATTATTAATCATGAGTATGATTACAGGCTGAATTGGATGACACAGTGTCCTGTTACCAATTAATCATAACCATTACAATTCCCCACAAAAGTTAAACTTTCATTTGAAAAGGAGCTTTTAATAGTCATTTTTAAATATCATAGTTAAAAATGTGGAGAACAGCTTGCAAAATTGCCACTAAGTTTCTTTGAAAACAGTCACCGGAGACTAAATTTCCACAATTTTATAAAGTCAGTCTCTTGAATTGGTTATTTCACTGTATAGTGATTGTAATCAATGTTGTGATCGCTGGATTTATTGGAGAGGACTTAAAATGATTGGCTCATGTAACTGTCCAATTACAGGTGTACAGTTACAGTCAATTGTCCAATTACACTATCCCATTACAAATTTGTAGATTAATTAGAGGAAAATACAGCAGTTTATGCACCAATCACATTTGGGGAAATTGTAATTGTTATCAATGATTAGTATAGGTAATCACACGGTTTCAAGTTCAGTTTGGAATTAGTTTGAATGAGTGAGCGTTTATAAACACTCACAAGTGCTAATTATTCCAAATTGAACGAAAAGAACATATGATAACTTATTAAAAATATAAACATGAAAAAAAATTCACATGGAGGACATGCCGGATGATCTTTCTTGAAGCCATTTTTTCTCATTTGAGAAAACGTTTTTCAAAGTTTCTGCTCTAAATTTTCGTCATCATTTTATGTGATATCATTGGCTTAGAAAATTTCCTATTTTCTTTCAGCCAATCATAATCTAGAATTACGATTTTGTAGTTTGCACTGGTGTTACACTTTTTACACTGTTGTTACACTGGAACTGCACTGCTCTCAGCCAATCAGAATCAAGTAATTTTTTCATGTATATTATTAATCAAGGAACACAACCTTAAAAACAATTAAGAAATTAAGACAATGGTGTTAAAGATTTTAAGAAAGTTAAGTCTATCCCCAGGCCAAGTGATTGTATTGAAGTAGCCCATGTTCATGTAGGCATAGTCTATCCTGGTTTCCCAGAGCCCGTGTCTTTGTTTATTATATAAATGTAGATTTCAACAATAGCTTGATTATTAATTATCTAGCTAGTTTCTGTAGCATGCACAATTTACTGATATGGTTATTGTCCTTGTTTCCTTTTTAACTATTAAATCAGCCGCAAAGAAAAACAAGACTTCACCATGCATGAATGATCTTAACCTGTATCGCTGTGAGGTAGGATATCACTAACACTATATTGTTGCATTTTTGTCTCTCTGTAACTTAGAGTTTCTGATCAGAACCTTTTTCTGGGAAATGTAATTGATTTGTTCACAGTAATCCAAGTGGAGTAAATGGGATTTACATTCTAAACTAGTCCTTAAAATAACATGCACTAAGCAATGAACTGACATGACTGTATTACATGTATTGACAACTGGATTCCATACAGTATTGTCAGAAAGTTTTGAAGTACATTACACAACGTAGGAAGCTGATGTTGCCATCGTTTTCTAAAGAATAAGACAAATAGCCCAGCAGATGGTGATTTTTATTGACAACTGGCTTCTTTTGACAACCCTTCTTCTCCATATACTTACTCAGTATTCAAACCAGGCTTTTCTGGAATACTGTCTGGCTTGACAAACCAGTCACACATAAGTTCCACAGGTTTCTTTACTTGCAAAAAATTAAGGGTCAAAGACATGTGTATTTTTTTTGATCTCATCTCTTCCCTTAAGCTTCTATCAACACCAAAACCATGCCATCCAAGGCCAGAAATATGTAGTCAAGTGTTTACAATGTTATATACATGAAAGTCTTTAAAGTGTACTATGTCAATAAACTGAATCAGTTCTACTCATTGCCAATGCAGTTTTTTCAAGATTAAACTGCACAATCAGCAAGGGGTGCAAATACATGTACCTACAATCAGTTGTTTATAAAAGTAAGTTGTTATTATTGACTTCAAGTTTAGTGAAGTGTTGTCTTTTTGCAGGTTATACACGTTGCAGTGGTCTGTGCAGGTCACAATGCAAGTCGACAAGTAGTAACCCTTATCAAGTCCATTCTGTTCCACCGCCGTAATCCTCTTCATTTCCATTTCATCTCAGATGGCATTGCAGAGAAGATTTTAACTTTCCTCTTTCAAACGTGGGCCATCCCAGCAGGTGTGTGCTGCACGAAATTGATGACCCAGAGAAGAACTTTACATACTGTAGCCTTTTGAAATTGTCACGAACTTAAAATTTAAATTCATTGTTAATTCTACAAGAAGTCAACATCGTGTGGCAGACTATCAGTCACATTTCTTCCCTCCATCTTTTAATTTTTGAAGAAGTAGACTCAACTCAAAAAGTACGCAACAGCTGATTTTTTTGTGATTGAGGAGAGAAGTGAATTTCAATGGTAACCTACCCTGTGATGTTCTTAATCATTAATTCTATTTAATTAACATCAATCTATTTTATTTGCTTTATGAAAACTTCTTAAAACATAAGATGCAGATTCAATGGTACTTTAAAGGTTATGTAAAAAATATAACAATCCATGTTATCTTTTGCAGTTTGATTGATAATAATCTAATTTTTGTCTTTTTTCAGTTGACACAAGTTTTTACAGCACTGAAACTGTCAAGGTTAGACACTCAGCCCAGTTTTCCTTAATTATGTTTCATCTATAGAATACATGTAGATCATTTTATTACCCAACTGCAGCTAATACCCACCCAAATAACAGTACAAATGTACAGCGATATTGCACAGTACTGTTATTTGTACAGTAGAAAACGTGTTTGCCAGACAGGTCAGTGTGCGCACGCAAAACTGTCACACTCTCCTCTTTCACTAATAAATTTATTGACTACAGCAGTGGGATTTATAATAAATCGCTTATTAGGTGTTTTGGTATGTAGTATCGCTCTATATTTTTAGGAGTTGTGCTGTATTTTGACAAGCCCGTAGGTTGAGTCAAAATACAAACAAAGAGTAAAAATATACAGCGATACTACACACCAAAACATCTAATAAGAGATTTATGATAAATCCCACTGCTGTAGTCAATAAATTTATTTGATATATGTTACATGTACCTGTCATGTAAGCTGTGAACATTATGATTGTAATGTTACTGAATTCAAATGCTGTAACAACTGCTTTCTGTAGTATCTCAAGACATAGTATGTGATGTAACTAGGGAATTCTGGGAGAATAAAGATATGGCCACTTGAGAATCAGATGTGGTTTGTATTGTTGCAAACTTTGGTCTCCTCAACAAAACTTTAATTGGTCAGCAAGTATACACTCAAGTTGATATTGTAGTATACCTCTAGTGCTCTTTCTGTTCAAAGCTCATTAAGTTATTTAATACTGAGAATTTACCTTATATAATTGATATTCAGGATGAATATGTACTGTCATAAAAATTTTGACCCCGTCCCATCCAAGACATGGTTGACCACCCCCAGAAGTTTTTAGCTCCTTTATTGGGATGCAAATGGAATGCAAGACTTGTTTCGTATCAAGCTATGCACTAAGCTGCTAAATAAGCTAGCATATGTCATAAATTACCATGAAAAAGTAAACATGGCAATGCTTGGTTAATTTAAATTGAAAACCAGACTTTTTATATTAAAAACACTTTAGGCCGCTGCACACTAGCCGATTTTCTGTCTGCCGACAAAAAATCTTCACTTGTCGGCTGGTGTGTGGTGAATTCAGACAAGTCTGCGACAAGATCGGGGGCTTGTCGGGTGATATCTGACAGTGCTAGATCTCAAAATGTCTTGTCGGGCTTTGTCGGCTAGTGTGCAGTGGACCAAGACAATTTATCAGGGCTCACACACACCTCAACCAATTAGGAAATGTCATGAGAGTCACGTGAGTGGAATAGGTGCCATCTTGATTTTGGATGACTCGGTCCCAAGCATCAATGCGGTTAGTCACGCCAAAAAAATCGGCCAGTGTGTGACACACTGATGGCCCGACAAATTTTAACCCAATTTGACCCCAACAAAAAATTCGCAGTTCTACAACAAAAAATCGGCTAGTGTGCTGCAGCCTTTAGAGATATATCGACTTAAAACCCCAGGATCAGTTCAAGAAAGTGATTGTGGCATTAGGTTTACTTTGGAATTTAACCTGCTTTTCAGCCAAGATTGTCTTTTATTAATATTTTTGATCTTTGTATGTGTTTTTAGCAATAAAAATTATGTTACAAGTAACATGCATGCTTTAATTAACCTTGCAGGACAAAGTGTCTTGGATACCAAATAAACATTACTCTGGAATCTTTGGTTTAATGAAGCTAGTTTTAACAGAAGCACTTCCACGATCTTTGGACAAGGTGAGCAGGATACTTGTATATGGTTAGTCATACGTACATTTAGGTGAAAGAGAGCTTAGGACTAGGCTCAGGAGTTATACTGCATGAAAGATCAGATGCAATAAAGGAAAGCTGAAATTCACAAAATAGTCCTGAAAAGTCTGAGGTTTTGTGAGTCAAGGGTGGAAGTGTGAAATTTCATTGGCACTGAGAGAGATTTGGCATATAGATAGGACTCAAGGGAATGCATACATGGAACCAAGAGAAATTTATTTCACACACACACACAAAAAAAGAAAAGTGCTTGGAACAATAATTGTGACCATTCTCGGGAAAACATACTTTAATGCTTATCTGTTAGACTGGCGAAACTGTTAACCATCTGTTAGTTTCCTGTAAGAAAATTTTCTTGTAAACGTTAGAGGTGTTTAGGTTAACCTAACCGTTAGCAGTAAAAGTCAAAACATTAGAGGAGAAAGTGCAAGCGTTAGCTGTTAGCCTGTATCCATTAGCCATTAACATCATACCGTTAGAACGGAAAGCCCATCGCTGCAGAGCTGTTAGAAAAAATCAGAATCCGTTAAACAGTAATTTAACTGTTTGCTATCTGTTGGAATGGCTGGCAAAGGTTATAAGTGAAGAAATCTGTGTATTGCAAGACGTGAGCTATGTCTTGGCCTGAAATCAACTTCGTAAGCTACAGTGCAAATGCATGATATCTAGTGGGGTATTAAAGCAAGCGAGTGGATGAGTGAGTGCCGGGGATAGTCTTGCTTGCATTACGGAGACTAAGTGAGCAATGTAGTTGAAGAGGGAATAAGATGAGTGACTTAATTCCGGGTTTATTGTATGCATTTAATAATCTAGCTTGAAATTTGACAAAATTGTGTGCTGTTCACCGATAAAGTATGATGTGACTGAATCAATCAAATGACACCGAAAATGACAAAATGCTTGTAGAACTTTGGAGTCATCCACATTCAGTATGAAATTTGCATTAAGTTGTTTACAGTGTAATTCAAGAGACTACTGTAGGCTCAAAACTTTTTAATTCCAGCGGAATGTTTACACAGTAGTTCATTCCAAAAAGCAATTGCGGCGAGATGTTTTTATGACTATTTTGATATGCTGGGATGCACGACTAAGGACTTTCGCTGAAGATGACAAAACGTTCTTAGTGAACTTTGGGGTCATCCACATTGAGTGTGAAATTTGGTTTAATTTGTTTACAGTGTAATTCAAGAGACTGGTTTCAAAACTTTTTAATTCCGAGGTAATGTTTTAACGACTATTTTGACATGCTGTTGACTTTGACTATCAGAACCAACACTTTATCAATGAAGCAAGCTTTGTCACGTCAGGTCGCAACAAATGTAAAAACATCAGCATTAAACATTACATTGCAACGCATTGTGTTACGAATTGATTATGGAATTCATGCCGATACAAAACTTACCAGTCATGATTCAGCTTTTTCACTTGCTAGCATCTTACTAACATAGGACTTTATTCGGTGCCGCAGGCCCATGTCTCAACGAATTTAGCACTTGTTTTGAGTAGTGTTTCCATTTCATGGCTATGAATGTAATTGGCATTAAATTTTTGTGGGGATATTGACCTTTTCCTGTAGCGATTTATAAAACTGTTCTTTGTCTGTACAGTATGCATGGCGCCAATTGCTAACGCTCAAGCAGATCAGGTGCAAGCATTCAGGCACTTTCACGGTTATCCGTTAGATTTTTCTCTCAGCTGTTTAAACCATTGCCGATCGTTTTCATGAGCCGTTAGGCAGGATTACTAAGCTGTAAGACCATTAGGACAAAGCATTAGAATGTTATAATGAGCTGTTGGGCAAAACTTGCTAGCCATTAGAACGTTAGCACAAAGCATTAGAATGCTCTGAAGGCCGTTAACTATCCATTAGTTATCTGTTAGTTTTTAGCCGTTTAATGGATAAGCATTAAAGTATGTTTTCCTGTGAACAGTCACAATTATTTTTATAATAATTATTAATATGGGAAAGAAACAAAACTTAAACTTACAAACCATTAGCTATAGCATTAGGCCATGGACACCTGGACACAGATACAGCTCTTTGGTTGCATTCTTTTTATTTTTATTCTGGATTCTTCTTGACTACATGTAGCTCCATTATTAGGAGTTTAAGTAGCCACAATGGCAATAGCAACAGGAATAGGAAAATCACTGAATAAAAAGCTTAATGTACTTAATGAGCTGTACAATGGCTGTGCACATGGGTTATAATTCTTGAGTACATTTCTTTGCCGTTCTCTACAAAACAACAGAATGAAATTGCCAAATTCTGCATAGTCCTAAAGAGAATGAACCATAATGACCAATCTCTTAAACTCAGTTTTGGGATAGCTCTGACAGTGCAAAACTGAATGAACCTAGATTCTCACGAGATTCATATTTTGAATATAAAATCATTGTTTAATCACCTTCCTTGGCTTTAATTTGCTGTCATGGTTGCTTAAGCTCCTCACTGTTTTATGTTTTTCCAGGTTGTAGTTCTTGACACTGATGTTATATTTGCATCTGATATTGCTGAACTGTGGAGGATTTTTGATGAGCTTACAGGAAAAAAGGTCAGCTCTATTTAAAATTAGTAATTTGAAGTAAGGACTGTTATTAGTCCTAAGTGAGAAGTCAAGTTTAAGAGAGATACCTGATATTATAATCCATCAAATATTTTTGCTTGGATGCAACTGGTCTACATGCATCACTTGACTGAATATGCCCCAGCTAAAATTGGGGATTATCCAAATGATATTCCCTGGCAATATTTTCAAAACATCCCACATGTTGTGCAAATATTTGAAGGATAACAAAGACAATCGCCTCCCTTTGGCGTGAAAATATATAAACAGTTACCTCCATTTGGCGCGAACATATGCTCACATATTTGTCCGTGGAAATTTCTGTTTCGAGAAGCGAACAGTTCTTTTGAGAGCGTAGCTCAAGGAAAACTGTGAGCTTTGAGGAACATATAATGTCCATGGACAAATATATGAGCATATTTTTGCGTCAAGTGGAGGCTACTGTGGTTATTATCCTTTAAATATTTTTTGCAATACTGCTGCAGGGCTCGACACTAACTTTTCAACTTACTAGCCTAGTGGCTAGTGATAACTTAGATGTTACTAGCCAAAACCTTTTTTTACTAGCCAAGCAATTCGCAAAATTAACATGTTGTGAAAATTTCAGGTAGGTCCAATAACAGCAGATTTACTAGCGAAACTTGAAAGCACAACACAAGCAACTCTCTTTAATACATAATGTTGGTAATTATACTGTACTTAAACTAGTTTCAAAAAAGTTCCAGTTCCCAAAAAGACTTTCAGGACTCTGTTTTTTCTCTGAGACTTCCTTGGAAAAATATTGAGACCCCCAAGATGTCACTGTAAAAACTGTTGAGACTTCTTCACAGACAGGTGCCGTAGAAATGTTTCAAAAGCAAAACAACTATCTGAACAATACTGTAAACTGTCGTTGGCGAAATTCGACTGCTAAAAACGGCTGGGTTAAATGTCAAAGGAAATACATCTTTCTCATCTAATTATTTCTGTAGTGGTAAGTTTGTAAGTATGCATACAACAACAAATCACCCATGTATTGTTATGCTAAATGAAATGTGATCCCTTTACAGTTCCGCACTATTTTGTGCATGAAAAAAATTTCATAAAAAAAAGAGCATTGATGTGTGCTTTCAGAAAATCCTGTCTTGTTTGTCAAATGTTTCTTTCAACAAAATTAACATGTTCAAGTCCCAGTTTACGTTCCACCCAGTGAAAAGTAGACAAACTTAAATTTGCATACATGCTGAACTCCACATGCCCAGTGCCCTGATATGTCCACAATGAAATTCTGACCTTTTTTTCCAAGAAAAGTGTGAATTTTGTGTTTGTCTTCCTGGAAGAAGACAGAAACTAGTTCAGACATTTTCATTTTGTTGACTAGCCAAAGTGGCTAGTGGAAATCGAAAACCTACTAGCCAAAACTAAATTTCTGCTAGTCTGTGGCTAGTTGGCTACCGTTAGTGTTGAGCCCTGCTGCTGTTCTGAAAACAGTTTTAGCTGGGGTATATTCCAGATTGCTTAGACCAATCATGTGCGAGTGAAAAACTTTGGTGGATTATAATCTTGAATATTAGTCCTTGGACATTATCTATCCCTCAAAGCTCACAGTATTCCTCAAGCTATGCTCTTGGAAAGTTGTTTGCTGCTCGGAACAGATAATGTCCATGGACAAATATCCAAGCATATTTTCGTGCCAAGTGGAAGCTATAATATAGTTTTTGTAATAATGATATATTAAATATAAAGTCTTTTTTGACTTACAGTATCCATTTCACTCAGGGTTACTCAGGTTTCATTTTATTTCAATAAGAGTATAAGCTCAAGATTTCCTTTCTGTAGTTTTTCTAGAAACTGAATTATCAGGTAATGTTTCTAAATCTTCTACCAAAACATTGGAGACCTGAGAATATGTCATCATTACTGTATGTGCACACTGGCTGATAGTGTATGATAGCTCAGCCAATCAGATTGCAGCATTTGCATTAGTATACTTAGAAGAATTCTACTTATACATGTTATTTGTGGTTCATTTCTGTTGTTTAATCAGGCAATTGGTCTTGTTGAAAACCAGAGTGACTGGTATCTTGGTAAACTGTGGAAAAACCATAGACCCTGGCCTGCTCTGGTGAGTTTGTCCAATGCTTGCATTACAGCATCTTCTTTCATAGTTCTACCTTGTGCGTAAAAAGATCTCCTCAAATACACTGTTCACAGCCATAGTTATCTATCTATAGTTTCCTGAGTAATTTACTTGAAAAACATTTTAGGATGAGTTTGATTTCAGACAAAAAAAGCGCCTGAAAACAAGACTGTCCAAATTTTTAAGCATCCAAAATTTTAATCATATGTTACAGTACAGCATAAAATTTTTGAGTAGCTCCAAAACTCTTAGTTTACTTTGGGGAGGGAACTCTATTTGAGACAGCGCTTGAGATACATGTATGTATCGCTTGTAGAATTTGTTTTATTTTTTCAACTGGTATTTGTAAAACCTTGACGGTGCAGAAAAACTATCTTATTTACAGATAAGATAGTTACTTCAGGTATGTTTCAATAAAGAAATTTGTCTGAAATGAGATAAATAGTGTTGGAAAATTAAACATCCAAAATAAAATGTCTGCGATTTTAATGTCTGAAATTTTTTTTCAAGAAATGTACCTGTTACTCATGGGTCAGCAACAATATTTTATTTGATTCCTGTTTACCAAATGTGGTAAATAATTATAATTATTATATGGCTAGCTCCGTGAGCGGGCAAGATGAATCAAATCCAGTGCTATGATTGGCTACCCGAGCGGGCAAGATGGAGCTATCTTGCCCGCCTGGGACTACCCACCGTGTCCCGCAAGAAAAATTACCCTGAAAGCCATATAATAAATCCTTTATTGACCAAGCTTGTGCGGCCAAGATGGCTGGATATTGGCCTCGTTCTTTTTTTGGGAGTTTATGGACCTTGACTCTGTCTCAGTCCATAAACACGCAAATAAAAGAACTTGGTCAATATCCAGCCATCTTGACCTCACAATTGGTCAATAACCCATACTTATTGCCTTGTGCATGCGGGCCTCATATCAATGTAAGATCTCATGATTCTGATCCAGGGACGAGGGTTCAACACAGGTGTAATCCTACTAGATCTGTACAAGTTGCGTCAGACTAAGTGGACTAGTCTGTGGAGACTAACCGCTGAGAAAGAACTTATGAACATGCTATCCACCTCTCTAGCAGATCAGGTAAGCCATCTCATCTGTACTTCTTAGCATATAACCGTTAAGATTTGCATCTATTTTTTGTCTTTGTTTTTTTTCAAAAATTGGGTGGGGAACAAGTGAGTATTACTACATGTAGCATGTAAGTGTCCTATACAATAATTATGTGAGAGTTAGCATCAAGTTTACTAAAGGCTATTAAAAGAAATGCAGAATACATGGCAAACATTAAGTTAATTGCTACTTTTCATCTTCCAGTGTAGAGGAATCATATTATTTTGCTTTTCTATTGTTCTGTTTAAACTTTTTTTCTATAATGGCAAGGTGCTGAATAAAATAAAAGCATTCTATGACCTTCCTTTTACAATGTATACTTTAAAAGTGAGTAGATCGTTCACAATCCTCCCATAGTTTTGCTTGCGAGAGAGACAGTATTATAACATGGTAATGCTTTCTCCCTTTTGCTGCCTGTGATTGGTTGAAAAATTAAAATTGGCATCTCAGCACTGAAATGGGTGTACAAAAGCTTCAAAGTTCAGAACTTTACAAATAACAGTTGCTCCTATGACCTAATCTTTTACTTTTCGCCATTTGCACAGTTTAGACAACTTTTACTGTAACCTATTATGTGGCACACATTTTTTACGGCTTCTTTTCGCATACAGTTTCTATGTACATGTAGCTTTGATACATTTATGTCAAGTTTGGTTTTATACAATGAAATTGGAAAATTCAAACATGGCTATTGACATTTTCTTAGTCATAGGAAGAAATTGATCAGGCAGGTTTTGATCATACGCTAGCTAGGTAATCATTTCTTAACTGTAAACTCTCCTCATGCAGTCAACAAAACAACGCTATAATTTATAATTTTCGTCAAGTATCATCTAAACACTTAATTACCCATGTGCCTAAAATTTACGTGTTGTTTTAATATCATTGTCTAAAATTTAGTCAGCTTGGCTGGGCTCTTGCTTGTGGGGCAAGTGAGCAGAGAAAGTTACTTCCCTGAGAGGAAAATATTCTTGTTCCAGACAAGTGGACGGGGGCTTTTCAAGCTCTGCTCATTTTGGGCTTCATGGCTATTTGACTCCACCCAATGCAAGACATATTTTCTCCCTGTCAGTAATGCTGTCTTAAAAATTGCATTTAGTTTATATTACTGTCAAAATCTTAAAATGAAGGGAAAAAATAAACTATTCAATTTTTTTTCATAGGATGTTAAAGTGATTTATATTGATGCATTATTATTTTCAAGGACATATTTAATGCAGTGATAAAGAGTCATCCCTATCTGGTATTGACACTACCTTGTACATGGAATGTTCAACTTGGGGACAATACTCGCAGTGCGGTAGGTGTTCTGTAACCCATTTAAATACCGGTAATTGTTCATTCAATGACATTCTGTGTGATGTTTGTAAATAAATTAGCAAACAGTCAATTACTTTCTAATCAAAGGTAACTTGTTTCTCTTTAATTTGTAGACCTGTTACAAGGATGTTTCTGAATTAAAGGTAACATGTTTGTTTACAGTAGACAACAGTGTAGGTTATACACCAGTCAGTTTTCCTTTATCTCTCCAACAACAACAACAACAACAACAACAACAACAACAACAACAATTGAGGCATATATAGTGGCCTAATTAGTAATACATGTAGTTGTGTACTCTGGATTGAAAGGGCAAGACACTATATTTGTTTTTTTCCTATAGAAGGATTGTTACTCTCCAGAGCGGTGTATGTTCTAGTCCGTGTCACTAGTTACTGCTGACATCTTGTTATGTTGCCAGTTCAAACCTGGACCAACATGAGTCCACCATACCAACATATTAGTCCAGTGCCAGTCATGATTATTTTTATATGCTGGAAGGTCAATCTTTGACTGTTAACAACTGGCAGGTTATTCACTGGAACTCACCCAAGAAGCAGCTAGTGAAGAACAAATATGAGGAGTTTTTTAGGAACCTGTACTTGACTTTCCTGGAATATGATGGCAACTTCTTAAGGTAACTTACAACATTCTTTATTGTTTCACTTGCCTAACAGTGAGTAAGATTGCACTGTACACTGTTACTCTGTTACATTGTACAACTACAGTACAGCCCAAAGATAATGCACGTGCAAGAACTTCTTTTTGCTTCTGCAGTCTGGCAACTTCTTGCGGCTTCTCGTGGGTAAACTGCAAAAACACAACATTTTTACTTCTTGCAGCGGCTTGTGTGTTCTTGCGGTGCAAGAACTTCTTGTGTCACTTCTTGCGCGTGCATTATTTTTGGGCTGTACTGTACAGCAGTTGTAAGCATACTTGTTACTTAAGATGATTGTTGATCACAACACTATTACTTTCAGATAAAACTCTGGTATTTCTTCAAACAAGCATTTAGTTTGTCAAAACTTGTTTTGTTGTGAGAAAACTTCATTGGAAAGCTAAAGAAAAACATCTGTGCCCTGGAGGGGGTCTAAGCCATGACCTTCTACACTCAATCATATTCTCTAGCCACAACATACTTTACATACTCTAACTGTACATACTAGTAATGAACAGGGAGACTTAAAAGTGGTGATCATGTGGCTTCATCTACCCCATAAAAGGTGGACATCCAAATATGATCTACTCATGAAGATTTTTTTCATGGCCAATGAAAACTTGCAGATTCACAGAATGTTCATGGGCCATAAATTTTTCAACCCATCAAAGATGCAGTAAACATCATGTAAAGTCTGGTGTTGAATTCATGGTGTTTTCAACACCATTTAAAACCTATTTGAAAAAAAACAAACAACTTTCTACCATTTAAAATGGTTAATGGCTTTTTTTAATGAGTATTTCATGGTCTAGTACACAAAAATGGAAGTTTTCAAAGGATTATCATGGCTTTGTAATGCTTTTACCATGGTAACAAAACCATGAAAATGGCCTTAATTTTGACCATGAAAATCTCATGAAAAAAGCCTTGAAAATGTTGTGGATTTTACTGGTCTTTGACATATCAATCTGGTCTGAGTTAAGTCATTTTGTAGGTTCATATTTGATTGTCCAGCTGTGTTGTAAGTAATGTAGTCATCAATGTCAGATCATCCTGTGTGGAGGAGGGGAAAACTCAGGGAGGTGTAAAATTAATTCAGTGGCCATGGAGGACAAATGGTAAAATCCAAGACTCACTTGAATGTCAAGATCATTGGTTTAAAATCCAAGACTGAGACTTGAATGATTTTGGACTCTGAGACAGAAGGAAACACTTACAAATGGCACTTTAAGACTTGTCCCAAAGGATTGCAAGATTTCCTGATTCTATCCAAATTTTCTGAGACCCACAAGGCAGGGGAAAAAGTCTGACCCCCCAGCGGAAGTTAAGCCGATGACCTTCTGCACAGTGATCAGATGCTTTGACTGCTGAGCTACAAGGAGGCTCATGCATGTTGGGCTAAGTCATTTGATAGCCAAGATTAAGAATAAAAGACAATTATTGATGTTGACGTAACTTGTGAGAAAATCAACATGAGCAATATTGTTTCAGGTGGTGGATATTCCCTTGTGATGAGAGTAATAACAAGATAAGTGAAAATACGGAGGGAAACCCAATCAAACAGCAGCCAACAGAGAAGGTACAAGTCAATTTGAATAAAAGTATTAAACTATTCTACAGAGTTTTCCATTTCAGTGGAAATTTTTTCGTGCCTTTAAAGTGGCAGTAAAAGATTTAGAGTTGGTCGGTGTTGATCTTTTGCTATGTAGGTGAGATGTCACTGACAACTTGAGCGTAAACTGCCTGGCAAGAATTGCCAAAAGATAGCTTGAAATCAGCTCCCTTTGATAGTTGTTCTTGTCTTAAGTGTAACTTAGTTATCTTTAGTTGCTCTTCTCAAATGTTGTATCTCTAGTAAAATAGTAGGCGTATTGTATGACAGGGCAGTGTTTGTTTCCAGAGTGCAGGTAAGATGGACAATGAAGATGCTTGCTTTGAGTTTAGACAAGAAAGGGATTTGATGTACAGAACTCATCTATACTATCTGGATTATGAATTTTCACAAGTAAGTAGGCATTCTCATCTCAGGATAGGTTACTCTGAGTGCAAGAGAAAATAAATTACCAGTACAATAATGCTTTTAGCCTGTTAGTGATGTCATTAATTTTTTTTGGACAGGACATGGGGAATGTGATTTGTATACATGTAAGGATGTTTGAATACATATGGGTTATTGACCAAGTGTGAGGTCAAGATGGCTGGATATTGGCCAAGTTCTTTTTTTGCGTGTTTATGGACCGAGCTTGAGTTGAGGTCCATAAACTCGCAATAAAACAAATGAGGCCAATATCAAGCCATCTTGACCTAACAAGCTTGGTCAATAAAGGATTTATTATATGGCTTTCAGGGAAATTTTTCTTCCGGGACACAGTGGGTAGTTCCAAGTGGGCAAGATAGCTCCATCTTACCCACTGGGGTAGCCAATCACAGTGCAGGATTTGATTCATTTTGCCCGCTCACAGAGCTAGCCATATGATAAAGTCACTTAAACAATTTGGTTGTCATAAAAATGATTTATCCAGAAACCAAAAATGTAAAGTCTGAATTGAAAATGGTTTCAACACCGCAGGTTAACATACAGATTTAGGAAATTATTAGTAATACTAATTGAACTGGATGCAGGACAATTCAGGGAGTAATTGGGTAAGTAATTTCAAAATTGGATGAGCAGAAATTGCAAGGCCAATTTGAAATTATGAGCATAATAACGCCCTGAATTGTACTCCACTGAATTTATAACAAATTTCGAAATTAAAAAACGTGACAACTTCATGTCACTTAAAGTGTGTTCCTCAAATTCTGGGGTCATTGAGTATTCGTACATTCTCGCTATTGTTCTTACTTATCACTTATTCATAACGATGTCCTGCCGACAACACAGCATGTTTCGGAGGAGTGCAAACTCTTTGATGTAATTGAGATATTTTTCTTTTATCAACAGAGAAGAAATAAAACCCAAGGGACTACGATAATGTCTGTTCTATTGATTTTAAATTCATAGCATCATTCACACAATTTGTAAGCAAGTCACACATCGTGATTGTCGTAAATTTCCACTTATGCAGGAGGTTAAATCATGGTTACGTGGAGGAAAATAGAGCCCCCTGAGTTTCTTTATTGGGCAAAGAAAGAAAAAGTCATCAAATAACTTGTTTAAATTGTATTCTGGGGGATCAGATGCATTGAATAAAACTTGGCGGCGGCTCATATCTTAAACACTCAATTGGCTTGTAAAAGAAAAGAATCCTTGACTAAATCTCTTTTAAGAGCTTGTAGAAGGCCTCCAATTAAACAGTAGTGGTCAGAGGAAAATTTTAAACCATTAAGTGACCTGGGCATTCACCACATGTTGAAAAATAGTCCTAATGCATTGGAACATGGTTGCGCATAAAATAATAATGGCTGCCAGTCGCAAAAACAATTCTAATTCTGGCGTCCTGTGATCAAAACAGCTACATGTAATTCAAGATCTCTTTTTAAAGCTCTCAATATAATCTGTAGTCATAAAGAAATAATCTCTTAAGCTACATACATCGTGAAGAAGCCAAATCCATAAAATGTTTGCAGTGATTACTTTGAGTTCATTCACACATCGCAGACAAAAGGCCACAACATCCAGCAGTTTAAGCCATTTCAGAAAGACACACTTAAAGCATCGTGAAGTTGTAATGAGTCTTTTGAGAACTTCTTTTGAGCTAGAAAGTCAGTAGTGCTTTCGATAAGTTCAAACAACTGTAGGAAACCATTGGGAAGGGATCCATTAATGCATGTGTTATTGCTGTGTGAAGGTTGTAGGTATCCAATTACAGGTGTCCAATTACAAAAAGTTGTAACTGTAATTATTGGGCATCCATGTCATGGTGCCAATTATGTGACAAATAAGCATGCAGAGAACTAATCCTTTTCATCATTGATCCTTATCACCCTCAGGGGAACGTATAGGGCATCCACCAGTACCCTGTAATGCATGCAGTTCTTTGCTAATGCTTTAGCTCTCACCCAGGAGTAGCCCACTCTTTCATGGACTGCTTCCAGTTGTTCCTTGACTGTCCAACTTTCCTCTTTCCTTGTGGTTGATAGTTCAAGGCTAGTCTTGCCACATTTTTCATATAATTATCTTCTGAGCATATGGCCAATTCAACGCCATTTCCTGTGCATTACTAATGTTACTAGCATTTCCATGTTTGTCCTTAAAATAATGTTGATGGACAAGAGAAAGAAAAATTTGTCTTTGATTAAACAATGTGCCCTGTAAAATGTTACTTAATATTTACTTCTCCTGAAACTGTAACAGATGGCTGACATTTCAGGCAAACCTTTTTCCTGTCGTATGCTGATCATGACTGGTTAAAAATTGGAGTTATTTTAAATTTGCTTAGGGCTCAGCAAAGAATGGATTTAGATATAGTGAATATCATGTAGTCGTAACTACATTTATTTATTTGTACTACTTTCCTTGTAATAAATTTCTTACGCTATCAAAAAAGGACTGACTTTAAACAGGACTGTTTTAATTTTCTCATTCAGGGATTCACCTTGTACACATCAAGATTTTAAGCAAAGTACTTGGTAACCGCTTTTTAGTTAACTGATCATGATATTTGGCTATAAAATGACATGTTGCTTAATGGTGTTCAGTTGTAAGCTTAAATACTAAGTTCATTTTAACTGTGTTTTGGCAGGTAGTTGAACCCTTTGATGTCACACTTGTAGTGCAGATGTCAATGGCCAGGCTTCAGATTCTTGAAACGATCTGCCTTCACTGGAAAGGTAAAAATCCGCAACAAGTCTTCTTTATAACACCTCCCCCTAGGGGAATCTGTTTTTATTTTGTGCATTGGATGAGAAGGCATACTCTGTGAAGTTGTTGTGATCACTACCATTTGTGTCCTATGGTTCTGGTGTCGCAGGTCCCATTAGTTTGGCTCTGTACATGTCTGACAGTGAAGCTCAACAGTTCCTGAGCTATGTGCACAGCTCTAAAGAATTAGCGAGAAGAAAAAATGTTGGATATCATGTTGTCTTTAAAGAAGGAGTAAGTAATACTTAGGGCCACTTCATTTAATACCACTCTTTGCTCTGCCACAAGTTCCCAAATTGATGACTTTTTTGTGTATCATTAGCTTTTTGACTGGCCGATCTTGAGAAAGTAGTAAGAAAAAGTTACAATTATAGTTTATAGAAAAAACTTGCAAGTGATGGTGGTGATGATGCATGTACTCGAACTTACCAGCTAAACATTTTTTCCTCAGCAATTTTATCCTGTAAATTACTTGAGAAACATTGCTTTGGAGAATGTACACACGCCATTTGTGTTTCTGGATGACATTGACTTTGTACCAGCTCCTAGAGCATATGACTCTTTAAGGTAGGAATGAATGTCAGAAAGTAATGACTGACCCTTTCAGGGAGTAGTATATATTGTTGGTTATCTCTACCTGTACTCTTCACTGCATCTGGCCCAAATTGACCTCCCAACTGTCCATGCAGAAAGTGGCTGTGGGTGCAAGTGCTTGGATCCTGTAGGTTCTCTGATTGGTGGGTCAATGGGCAGGAGGTTATCAGTCCTTCAGCTCTGACAACTGTCCAGAAAAGCTCTTCATCTGTGATATCAACAAAGCATAGGATAGCACAGATGGTTCTCTTTGCAGCTTTTATTATCACCTCATGGGCACTGCTGAAATGTGGAGCAAGAGGCATATTGAAAGTGCCACTTGGCACCATGGCTTGCTTCATTCTCCTTGCATTTTTCTCATTTTAAGGCCACTAATTCTTTCAGTTCAGTTTTTGATCCAAGAAAATCTGTCCTGTTACCTGAAGGACATCTCTTGTACTTAAGGCCATGTCATGATGTCATTCATAAAAAATGCCACCAACATTTTCACTTCAAGCCTCTTACATAGTGTTATTTAGGCATAAGTGGCTAGTATGTTATTTGTTTAGTTTGAAGAAACTTCCTGACTTTGTAATTGAAACAGAAATTAAAACATCTGGGGTTGAGTTTTAATGAACTTTTTTCCAAACCCTAACTCTAACCCTAACCCTGTGGTCTTCACCTTATAGCATTTAGCTTCTTTTTTGATCCCAGTTCTAAATGCAGTTTCTGTGAACAATTTAGTCTTTGTTTTGCACTGGTTTGAGAGTGCAGTGTTAATCCAATTCCCCCTTAATCCAGGACTATAAAACTCAGACTTCATTGCATTTAGGATTAATAAATTGATCTTATGGACAATTTTCTTCTTACCTCCTCTGAAAAAATGGATGTTTCCAATACACTTCTATTGACTATGGGGAAGTGATGTGACTTCAACAAGCTGTGATTTTCTTTTCTACAGGAAATCACTGAAAACAGCTTCAAACATGAACAAAAAGGTAAGTTAAGTGTAGAGGGACCCTTCTGCAGTGCTCAAGATTACTGCAACAAAATGAGGAATTCCATGAAAAATACTTAATTTGGCTTGTTCTGCATTTTCAAACTTTGGCTGCTATCATAATGATAATACCAAATACCTGGAGAAGGAGATGATGCATCAAACTTTGGCAAGGAAATGAACAAACAGCTACTGAAAGTTCAGCATTACAGAGTAACTCCTCTTTTGAAAATTCTGAAAAAAACATACCTCTTGAACAGTTGTTTCATATGAATTCAATTGAAATCTGTAACCATTCAGTCCAGTTAAAGTTAGATATGACACATAATTTTCTTCTGTTTTCAGGCTTTTGTCGTTCCAGCATTTGAGACACTTAACTACAAACTCTCTTTTCCCAAGACCAAAGCACAGCTGTTATCACTTTGGGATCTGGGTTCTATATTTTCATTTGGGTAGGAAGAGAAGTTATTTGAAAAAATTGAAATCATCCATGTATCATTCAACTGTTTATTCTTGGCTGGTTGATGTGATTCTTAAAAACAAAGGATCAGATAGAACAAATTCGTAATAGTGTTTGATACCAGTCAGCGGTACAAAATATGTGCCTTGTGCCTTGCCCTTGTGGTAAACTGTTGGTGCCTCATAGTCTGCCTTTCTGCCTTCCAGGGTATGTTCTATCTATCTGACTAGACTCAAGTGAGTACTCATGCTTACATGCACCCTTTATGTGCAAACATCTCGCAAAGAAAAGCAATTTTTTTCAAGTATCACATCTCAAAGAGAGACAGGAATATTGGCCTAATGTTAGTGAGCCGGTCACTGGATGGAGAAGTGTACATTCCATCCCTGTTCGGGGACATTGTGTTGTGTTCTTGGGTAAGACACTTAACTCTCGCAGTCCCTCTCTCCAACCAGGTGTAAAGATGTGTACCAGCAAATGTAATGCAGGGGGGTGGGGGGAGGGTGGGGGTAACTTTGTATTATCCCATCTTGTGGGGTGTAGAAATACTCCTAGTCTAAGAGGGAACCAAACATGAGTGCTGGCCAGAAGAGAAGGGGTAGTCAAGGCTCTTTTTTTTTTAACCACAGACTTACCACAGACTACCTTACCACACCACAAAGAGGATCAAATTAGTGTTGTTCAATGTTGATACGTAGGCCAGTGCAATGCCACTATTAAATAGCTTACCCTTACTTTGACTGAAGTCCACGTTCAATTTCAGGCAACGTGTGTGGATTAAGGGCCACGCTCCAACTAACTATGCAAAGTGGAGAACAGCTACTACACCTTACACTGTACGTACTTCAGGGTAAACCAGTCATGTTTTTTACTTGCAATTTTCTAACTGAACAAACAAACATAATTTCTTAAAATGAATAATCAGAATACATTACGTAAGTACGTGTAGTTTGACCAATTTGTACATTACAATCTTTATCATGCATTGAGAATTGTTTTCAGATTTATTCAGGAATAAAGAAAACTGTTTTCAGAGCCTGATGGAAAACTAAATCAAGCTCTGAAAACATAGTGCTGTTGTTTTCTATTTCTATAATTACCTTTATAAAATTCACTTAGTAAGACCACCAATTTTGAGAAAATTGAGGTCTTGATGTAAATTTTTTTAGCAGAGTAAAAAGTAAAAAAGAATAGAAGAATCTAATGGAGGAAATTTCAAACTGCCTTAAAAAAGAGGCTCAAAATTGGCAATGTTATTTTTGCTAAACTCATTCAATGCATGACAATGCACTTTACACTTAGTGCTTGTATTGATATATTGGCTAAAGTACATGTACGGTGTGTGAATCCTTTATTGCAGATACAATGGGAAGAAGACTTTGAACCTTATGTGGTTGTACGAAGTAATGTCAGCAGATATGACAGACGTTTTGTGGGTTTTGGATGGAATAAAGTGACTCACATCATGGAATTACAAGCTCAAGGGTTAGTTACAGCTGATTACATCTACACAGACATTATTGCAAAAAGATAATAGAAAAATTCATTGCTTGGCTCATGAGTTCATTAGCCTCACTTTTTTTCTTCCTGATTTGTAAAACGTCAGTCATGAGCTGAGTTTGACACCACCGTGTGCGTATTCATTTCCTTTTTTTTAATCCCCTGGGTCCTTTTAACTTGTGAATTGCAAAAGCAAGTTGTGTGTAATAGTGGGTGATCAGATAATAATGTATTTCGTTTTTGAATTTTTTTTGTTTTCAGTTTACTTAACTTTCACCAAAGAAATTGGCCAAATCTGAGTTACCTGTTACCTCTTTTTCAAAGCGATTTGTTGTGCAAACTTTTCATATGAAAAATCCATGAGTTTGATATGCATGAAAATAATGGCACAGATGAAACACATTTTCATATGAATAGTTTTACAAAAAGGCTCATTTTCACACAGAGGCAAGAGGCATCTTGGAAATAGCCTCTTGGGACAGGTCTTCAGACGTAACACCTATATTATAATAATAATTTTTGCAAATACACCCTTTCATTATTGTAAGATCTTCTGCAGCTAAACACATTTGTCACAAATCCACCAGTGCAGGGTTATGAGCACTCTGGCAGGGCTTTGGCCACCAGCCTGATGAGACTGGCGACGTCTGTCATGAAGTGACAAGAAAAAAAAAATCAGTTTTAGTTTGTTGATGAAAACAGTCTCGGTCAACAGTGTTTTACATTAGTAATCATGATTACTCTGTAATCTTTTTGTTGTTTTAGTAGAAAATGGTAGCAAGCTAACTTCAGACATTTTCCCCTCAGATATGAATTTGTTGTGTTGCCAAATGTCTTCACCGTGCATATGCCTCACCCACCTTCACTTGACTTCTTTAAGTTCAAGGCCAGCTCTCTATATGCAGAGTAAGCATTATTTTTTTCCAAAATTTAATGGTAAGCCTTTAATGGCAGGTAGTGTTTAAAAGGGTGCAAACAAAGCACAAACTACTACATTAGTAACAGTGTTTGTGAATAGAAATCTAATCAATTCAAAGAAAAATTCTATTTGTAATCTTTAATTTTCAAAATGTTGGCAAAATATCATCTATGAATGCTGTAGATGAGCTTGGGAACATGAATTCTTAAGCTTTTTTAAAGTTTTCCTTTCCTTTACCTGGAAATCTGCAGTAAAAATTACTGTACCCTTCCAAGCAAATCTAGGTCTTCTAATTATTTATTGTATTTTTGCCCATATTTGAGGGTGGTGTATTTTGTTTTTATTTTTTTACAGGTGTGTGAAAAAGCTTAAGCTACAATTCATTCAGGATATGATAGCAAAATATGGAAGAGAACATTTAGGATACATAGACATACTATTAGATAGTTAACGACTACTTGCTTGGTTTGTTATCATCTTAAGCGTGAACAGTTTCAGGCTAAAAGTCAATGGTCAAGGTAGTTTGAAAAAAAAGTTCTTGTACCAACGAGAACTCTGGGAACAATTTTAATAAACAAAATCACTGTGTTAGCCTTTAGGTGATGATAAACCAAGTACAATTACTTTACTTTTCTCTGGCTTCGTGCTGTAATTGCACGTACGGTGCATTTAGCTGGAGATAAAATATTGTCAAATAAGAGTCCTCTACTCCCTGTGCATGTAAATACAGTCGATCTTTCTTGACCTCTCCTATACCCTAAGGCACAGTACTACGAGGGCTTCCTATGGAAGACTGGGCTTGATTTGTCCTGTAATTATGAGAAATTTGATCCAGGATGGCAAACAGTTATAAAACAGTCATTAGGATGTATTTCTTGAATACAAAATTGGTGCTTATGGTAATTTTGGTAGCATTGTGATTTTTTTGGTGGGGAAGGAGGGGGCAGCAGGAAAGCCAGTGGCATTAGGGAAGCAGTGGGTGTTGGGGGGTAGGGAGGGGGGGGGGGTTAATGATGCCTTAATCTTTTAATAATTTTTTGTTGAGTACTCTATGGCACACAATGACTTATTGGTTTGTGTCCTGAACTCCAGATTGGGTGGCCATCTTTGAGCCCTTTTCTTGGGAAAGACACATGCTGAATTAACACATCTTTGGGTTGTCATTAATGCAACCGACCATGAAATCCACCACGCAGTTCTCAGTAAAACTATTGCGTTCACTGTCTCAGCAGCTGTACACATCGGAGTTTGAGTTTCTGGGTTATCAGTGTATTGAAATGACATCTTCATTGCAAATTTAAATGAATTTTTTCCACGTTGCACTATTAAAGCCTCAGCGTGTAAAATCACTCAGACAAAAACAAAAGACGATGGCGCATATAGGAAACTCCCCTGGATGGAAAAATTGGACATATTTCGAACAAAGAATTCAGGTTACAAGTCCATTTCTATGTCAGGTTAACTTTTCAATTCTCTTGCTTGAAGTTTGCTTTCAGCTCCTTTCAGTTACATCGAAAATAATCCCTTTCCAATTTGTACATTTCGAACCTGTTGTGCCCATGCAAAACTACTCAAGAGACTATTTGAAGGGTTTCTTTTAACCAGCCGTGACACTATTCAAACCCTGTACCACTCAATCTGCTGGCAATATATATTTACGAGTGCTACCCTCACGCAGCTTTTCTTTTCATGTATTGTGTAAACCAACCATCGACCCCATAGAAAGTGCAGCATATAATTCTTCTTTACCCTTTAAATACCAACTACGCATATATGCGTAATTAATGGTCGTGCTCTTTATACCACTTGTGACGTCATCAATTTAAATGTCATCAGACATTCTTGATAAGCAGATGGTAGTACTAGGCTTGGCCTTTCCGCACAATGGTCAGGTTTAGATATCGACGACATTCCGACGTCGCAAATTGAAAAACGTTATCAGTTTTGGTGCAAAAACGGTGGTAAAATGGTCCACTACGCCTATGATTGATCAAGGTCCATTTCTAGGCTTCGCCCGTAATTAACATCCAACTTTTCACGCAGCCAGAAAGAACATACAATGCAAAAGGTGGCCAGTGTCCAAATTTTGGCTTATGCGCATGCCGGGAATTGAAATTTTGCTCAATTTTGTACCTAATCCTCGAAAAATCTCTCCAATAGCAAAAAAAGCTTTCTTAGCAAAACTTAGGCTTATTTAGCGTCATGGCAGCTTATAAAACCTGACTAAACGGTTAAAAACGGTATTTTTTGGCGAAAGTTTGGTATTCAAAGGGTTAAACCTGCAAGCATGCAAAACTACTAACAGTTTGAGCTTGACAGTTTATTGGGCGGCACCGTTGTTGCGTAAGCATCACAACAAACAAGATGATATTTCACTGCTTTGTACCGGACCTTTGATTGGCTCGATTCGAAAATGTTGGAAAATCTATTGTTTCAGTTCTGCCATCTGATTGGTTTTAGTTGTCTGGGTGGTCCTGGGATGCTTTCCATTATGCCAAAGATTTCAGAAATTTCGGTCGGAATTCAAATGGAAAGGTCCGTTTCGGTTTCTTCTGACCGGAATATTCGGGATCACCTCTGGAGGTGGTCCACTTATTTCAGTCGGAATATTCCGACCGAAATTTACCGTTCCATTTTTGACAAACCGGTTCTTTGCCCTAATTAGGGAATTCGGAAAAGGACTAAACATGGTAAGAGCCATTCCTACTGGTTGACCCGGTTTAATCGGAAAATGTGACCATTCGGTTTGGCATAATGGAGAGCACCCCTGGTTTCCGTGATCACATTGTAACCTTAGGCTCTGTTCACCCATATGTATAAGTCGGTATTATTAAATAACTGAGATACTACACGTGCTCTCATTGGTCGATAGGAGTAGCTAGGAGTGTTTAGGTGAGAGTATGTAAACACGGTTGTGACGTTTTAGATTTGCACGTATTCTTGAGAAATATTTTATAGCAGCTTAGCAGTAGAGAGTACTTTTTCCGTGTTTACATAGCTTCATCTAAACCCTTGGGGGGTGGGGTTGGGAGAATTCTCGACAGTTATGCAAACTCAAGACAGTCTCGAGTTCTCCGAACCTGCGTTGTGTTTAGATGAGGCTATTTAAACATAGAAAAAGTGCTCTATTGCTTAACCTGTTGGCCAGCTTCAACCTCACAGAATGCAAATCCTGAGAATGACTAGCATGTCATGCAAGGTACAAGGTAGCAAGGCCTGGTTCAGTGACAACAAAATAATCGCTCGTGTTTAGTAATGTTCACATTGACATAAAGACATGATCAGGAAAAATGATTTTTTCCCTTATGTGATTATGTTCATGTTCTGATATTGCTGTTTTCATTGTCAGAATGTTCACACTGCAAGCATAATGACATTCATAATGACATGTCGAACGTTATGTCTATATAGTTGTTATGTCGCTGGTGTGAAATTTGGCTGAATTTTTTAATCACTGAACACTCTCAAGGTACTCAGATCAGGATTAGTAACTGTTAAATACTCTTGAATCTTGAGTAAGGTGATTTAATGTGGACTTTTTATCTCTGTGAGCAGTAACAAACAATATGGAACATTGAAATGAAGTTTTATTTTTAAGCGATGACGTCACAAATGTGACGTCATCGGTTTATGCTGGCACACGACATTCCTTTGGATGGGCACCGCATGTTTGCGCTTATGTCGCGCACGTCGCGCGCGATTCTAATTCACGCCTCTGTGGAAGGGAAATACACTCCGGGGGGGGGGGGGGGAGAAAATAAACACTTTTTGGTTTTTTTTTGGGCCCGGACTAAACTTTTTGTTTTTGGAAAATGCGATGGGCGGACGGCTTATTTTAATTTTATATATTGG
>Ga0126338_10000251_pt1 | contig 25782 bp, 16 predicted proteins | sample OrbCmetagenome_2_FD_92529 | JGI IMG/M metagenome (GOLD analysis project Ga0126338, IMG submission 92529) | Coral microbial communities from Petempiche,Puerto Morelos, Mexico - Orbicella C C metagenome | ecosystem: Host-associated > Invertebrates > Cnidaria > Coral | place: Petempiche,Puerto... | reverse complement strand
GGCTTTCTCGAAGCTAGCTTGAATGTCCATTGAAGAGATGCGTTGCGGCAAGGAAAACTTCAAACCTCGACACAGAACAAGCTTCTGGAAGAATGAAAGCTTGTAGGAGGAAATGTTCTGGATGTTGCTCAGTTTTTTCGCTAATCTTTATCGTTAACTGTATTTCCAAATTTAATCTCCTTAATTAGGCAATCAAATTTGTTTGAGCATTTTGTACGTTTTACACATGAGTGAACATAATTCGAAAGTACTGTTAGTACCTACTTGTCTTTCAGAACAATTTCACATGCTTAATAAATGCTCGAACATATATGATTGCCTGATAGTTAAGGAGATGCTCTAAACGTGCAAACGGACTTGATTCGCTCAAAGGTATTCACTTGAAGAACTTGTGATCCTTTGTTATTATGATAATTTGTAGAGACTGTAAAGTATTTAGAAATCTAATCTTTGCATTAATTTATTCACTTTGCCTTGAGAATGGTGTCACGATAACGCCGAAACGTAGGCTATGAACTTTAATAACAGATTCATTGGGAAAATACAGAACATTAGCTGTACCAAAATTATCACTATATGCTTGCCACCTTACATATGATTCTTTGTAAACATTGGCAAGTAATTGGGGTTCCATATTTTCATCAGTTTGCAATAGATTTTTACAAAACTTTGCATTATTTACTACATTTGGCATGATGAAGTGATTTGTGGAGTTGTTGTGTTGTTTATATGAAAGATACAAAAAAAATTGTCACAAATGTTGTGTGATACCGGTCCATTGAAAGGTAACATTCAAACTTCACTGGGGTGCCATTAACTGCTTATTTTTATGCTGAAATCTGTTTTCAGTAACTGAACTGGAGTGATGATGTGTTAGTTTTTGAACTTTGAGTGAATTTTTTGCTATTTTTCTTCTTCATTCCTTTGCTTTTGTTGTACAAGTCCTTTCAATTAAATGTTTTTAATCAAACTCTAGGTAGTTGAGATAATTGCTTTTGAGTTGCATAAGGCCTATTATTTCTGATATTTTGCTGATAGAAAGATTACCAAATGTGCTACTTTCAGTAATTTTTTTTCCAACAGAACCTTCCTAAACTGGCAAAAAAATTGGTGTTTTCTATGTGTGGTCAGACACAGGTATAAATTGGCTGGTAACTGAGATTCAGTGAACCAATCAGAATTTAAGCTAGAAATGTATTATTGAGGTCAAGAACATCAGTAATAAATTGTATTATTTAAAACATTTTTCATTTTTTTATTAGGATGGATGAACCAAAATATGGTATAATGTTTTGCTATGACCCTCTGAAAGGCATATGAAATAAAGGAATTGATATTTGGAATGAGTTAGTAACAAATTCAATTATTGCAGAGACAGATAACAACATGTATAAAACATGTTTTTGTACCAGTCCTTTGAAACTATTCAATGCATTGTTTTGTGCGATAAAAGCATTTGGGGATTGAAGCCTTTAAAATGAATTGTGATAAATAGAACTTTTAATTTGGAGATCAATTTTATAAATTGGAATGAAGATTCTGCAGTAGTTTTATCTTGTATTGTAAGTTGTAATATTTGTATAGTATTAAAGAAAAGTCTTGTTAAAGGTGGAACAAGTGATTTTTACTTTATGAAATACATGGTTTATGCCTTTATGTATAAATTATGCACAGTATGTTATTTAGTAACTCCACCTGTACTACAATTAACATATTGATCAATTTAAAATTCTTTTTAAGTGCTTCTTTTGAGTTGTGCATAATTTATCGTTCATATTTATTTAAACTGTGAATTTCAAACAATGTTTTTGATAAATGTAGACTAAACAAAAGTGGTAACCTGATAAGCTGCTCTCTGACAGATTAATTCACTTGCCTATGTGTACATATATTAAAAAATGCTTGGTGATTTATCTCAGGTAATTTTACTAGAAACTGTGTATAATATATTGTTTTTAATTTTGCTTGAGTACTACTTGTATTTTTTGAAATGTTAATTTTCAAGGAGTTTTGCATGCCTTTTATGCATGGTGTATTATGCTAATAACAGTAAGTTGTGCTTTGTGTACATTACTTTAATTTTAGTCTCTGAGTATCGATGAGTATGTAGGCCAAGTTCAATGGCTTGCTCTGCTTATTGTTTGGTTAACCAAATAGCATCTGTCTTATTTATATTTTTCAAATAATTTTTACATTTCTGTTTTATCTAGATGGTCCATGTGCATTGGATTTCTCAAAGATGAAAACTCCTGATAGTTACTGGTCTGATCCAACGGCAGATGAACTTGTTCAAAGACATAGAATACACAGTGGATTGTTTCAGCAGACCCCTGCGACAACAACATCTCAACGGCCACAGCTTGGAGCCACAAAATCTTCTCATGATGAAAACTTAGCTGTGGCACCATTGTTGGCCAGAGAACACATAGAGTCACTGCATCAGAACTCACATGCGGCTCTTCTGTATGGAAAGAACAATGTGTATCTTGAACCAGTAAGTAAATTTATATGCACTTTATATGTAATATTTTTGTCTGCTTTTGACAGTCAATGTGTAACAACGGGTCAACATAGTTTACTGAGCTGCAATATAGCTAATCTGACTGTGTCACAGTGAGGAAAATCAACTTATTGTAAAATGGCTTTTATTTAAAAATAAGACTAAATTCCATCCTTTGCTTAATCCATAACCAAAAATTAAAACAAACCAAATGGAAAAAAAGAATTGAGATGATAGTAAAGTTGTTTACTATTGCTAAAGAAGCCTTCTCTTTTGTGTCCACTCCATGGTGGAAATGGTAGCCTTTGTCTGAAAATGTAGGGTTATATAATGTGTGAATAATTTCACTGAAAAGCTTGCCGTGTACTTGTGTATGTTGGTGTTTGTTGTTTAAAATTAAGAAACAGTGCTGAAGAAAGGAGGAATAAACTGCCTTGTTACTATAAACTGGCCTCTTTCTTGTGGCTGGAACAAAGTTCTGCCAGTCATTTGAGTATCCATGACCAGCCTGATAGAATCATCGGACTCTGATGGCGTTTAAAATTTATTTAGAAAACAGCCCAGAGAAAATACACACGCTGATTGGTTAAAAATTATGTTTCTATTAAACAATTAGATTATGAGCTCAAGATTTCTATCGCGTGATAGTTATGCGAGGGCACAGCCCAAGTCATCTACCACTCATACATGTAAAAATCAAGAGCAAATGATCTAATTGTTTTAGTATAATTCTACTTGTTGACACTCTGAAAACACAAAGAAGCGGCCCCTAGCACACGCTGCTTCACTAGAGTTCACTATCTATCACAGAATAGATAGGATAGTGAGTAGCATAGCCAATCAGAGAATGGCATTTGTGATAGAATGCATAGATTTATACAACAACTTGATAGAAACACAGAACAAGCACAAGTTGTTGACGTAATGATGGCACGTGCAAAGGCAATATACATTTTGATGATCAAAGTAAACAGTGAAAGTTTGGGAGAACTTGAAAAAGCTGTGGAAACACTCGCCTGTGGCTTGTGTTCCCACAGCATTTCTCATTCTCCCAAACTTCCACTCGTGTTTCTATTACTCGATAGTGGTCAATTTTTTGTATCCATGGGAAGTTTTTTAAGTGTACATTGAAATTCCTTTCCACAGCATGATGAGGACCCTATTGCAGGATACCTATCACTGCATAAGAGCAATGAAAGTATGCTCCTCAAGTGGACACCCAACAAGTTGATGAGTGGCTCATGTGAACGAGAAAAAAGCCAATTTTGGGATTATGCTCTCACAGTCAACTTACATGACGTTGTCTATATTCACTGTCATCAGCATGGTAAGCTCTTAAAATTGGTAACATTATATTTATAATTTTATCAGACACAAGCTACTGCTAGTGCTTGAATAGCATGTCTGTTCAAATTTCAACTGATGATGCAATATTACTATGATTATCGGTTGAGTAAGTTGCGACGAAGGTTTGGTCACCGGGTTTTAACATGAAAATCATATTGTCATCACAAGCAACTGGCTTCATTACCAGTGGCAACTTGTCAGCCTTTGATGTCATTGGCAGCAAAGTGTGCAAAAATGTAGGTGACGTGATAGGCGAGGCACAGCTGTTGATATTGTTACCAATGGAAATGAGGTAAGTTGCGCGTGATAACACGGTAATTTTAAGGCTAAAACTTTGTGGCCAAACTTCCGTCATGCCTTTCTCAACTGATAATCGTAGTATAATTATAACCTCAGGTAATCAGAAAATGGTTGACTAGTATTGCTAAATATGCATAGAATGAACACTGTATTTAAAGAAATTTTGTGCTTGACTGTTGGCAGTATAACAAGCATGATATCCATGTATAGTGTATAATTTAAGGGGGGATGGTGAAAGGTTGTAGGAAGGGAAGCAGGACAAGAGTGGGAGTAGTGGTACATGTTACTGTTCACAAGTTTGAGTGGCTTTGGTGTGTTATTTGTTCACTAAATTTTGTTGTGAATTTCAGGTTTATATGGAGTGGTTATTCTGATTGGACAAGATGGAGTTCAGCGTCCACCAATCCGCTTCCCAACAACAGGGTCTTTATTGTCATTCTTAAACTGCCTTGAGAATGGTCTCCACCCTCATGGTGAATTGGACCCTCCTTTGTTTAACCCGCGTTCTAAAGGGCTTGCCCTGCCACGCCTCAAGAGACCAGCTTCGGGTGATAACTTACCCCTGATGCCATTTTCAAAAGGGGATAATGCAAATCAAGACTATGTGTTTAGATTGGTTTCTGGAACAAAGCCAGAGGATGTGGGTATGTGTGTTTGGACGTTTAGTAAAATTGTTTTGTTTCAATAGCTCTGACTGTCATTAACAAAAGATATTGTACACTGCTTGTATAGTAAATCTGTTTTAAGTGTCTAGTACAGGTACATTTCTTGGAATAAATTTGCAATAACCATTTGCTACAACAGGTCATGAGGGTACTGTGATTAGAATTTATTACATGTATATGGCTAGCTCTTGCGCTGTGATAGGCTACCCGAGCAAGCAAGAGGGCGCTATCTTGCGCGCTGGGAATTACTCGCTGTGTCCCACTCTTTTGCTGGTCTTCTGACCAGTCTCTGACATGGTATTTTTATCTGTTTTGTTCTATTGATGTAACATTGTTCTTTTGTTTTGTATTCCAAGTATCCAAGGAAATGGATCGGTGGTCTTCTCAAAAGTCTTTCAAGAGGCAGGGTGGGTTGCCATGGAGACGACAGGACTTAAGCTCACGTCTACAATCCAGCTTCAAACGAAACCAGAAACAATCTTCACCTCACACAATGTGAGTTCTGTAACAGTTCTGTTGACAGATGAATCCTCTTCAAGTTGATCCGGCAACCTCTTTTTATCCATCATCATAGGTTGTCACGTTTTCTTCACAGTTCTTCTGTTTGTCACACCATATCCTTTGTTACCCTGTAATGTACATGTACGGTAATGAAGTTGTTCACGAGAAGTGTTTGTTTCCACGGGAGTGAAATACTAGAATGAAGTCTGCACATTGACATAATTCATTTAATATCGTTCTCTAAGGTACTGTTGTTGTTGGATTTTTCAGGGAGTGCCTGAGTAGTGCATGTGAAACGATGAGAAGACAAATTACTCTACGAGCCTTTAATGGATGTATGTAAACAATGAGATTTATTCTTTACGAGAATCGTTAATTGCTGAGCTACCTTTTTTGGTCACACAATGATTAAACCCTTTGTTAGGATTAATGAGTTCATTTGTTTATCGGGCAGCTAATTTATCTGCTGTTAATGATTCGAAGTAGTACCCCCTTCCAGTAAGCACCCTCTTTCTTCACTCAGTTAGAGCTACGTGGCAGTCACCCTTCTTGTAGGCTTTTTGCATTGGGCGGGGGAAGAATAAATTTACGGAGGGTCTTTTGCCCCTCGTTTACCCTACTCTAAGCAGATTGCGACAATTTGATCTAAAATGATGAATCCATGATCAGAATTTGAAGTATTTGTGTGTTTACAGAGAGTACACTTTGTTACTAGGGCTGTCATACGTGCGTCACCTTAAGACAGTGAGAACACACTTGTTATGGCTAGTTCATCACAGCAAAATCAGTTCAGAAGAGAACGGACTCGATTATACACAGGGCCTCACAGAGGAAGTGTGGAGAAACATGTACAACAAAGGACAGGTAGGTTAGAAAACAGCAATCAAGCTTTTTGTTAGCTAACCCTCGTGACTACTTGGGAAGTTGTTGTTGTTTTTTTTAGCTCTATACAATGTATAAATGTATCTGTAATTATCTCGTACCATAATTCAACTCTTAACTAACTGATTGGTTTCCAGATTAAAGATGAAGATACTGTGAAGAAGTATGTTTACTTTGGAGGAATAGAACACTCCATAAGAAGTGAGGTACGATCTACCAGACTTCTGCCTGTAACGGATTATTGTTCATTGGTTAATAATGTGCGTAAGAAATGTTGATTGAATTTCTATCTTGTGTTTAGGTGTGGCCATATTTACTTGGACACTACAAGTTTGGAAGTACACCGGGAGATCGACAAGCTACCGACAAAGCTGCCAATGAGGAGTTTCGCTCTATCATGGAAGAGTGGAAAGACGTGGAGAGCGTCATCCGACAACAGGAGAAGGACCGTGAAATGGACGGTATTTCAATGGACAGTACTGGAAGTAGGGATGAGGTTTATGAACAGTTAGAAATGATCAGTAACGGGCTGGAAAAATCCGAAAATTTACACCATCAGAGAGTCAGTATTGAGGAACCTGAGATTGAAGGACTCGATGACGATGGAAAGGCTAGACTCATGAATGGACAGCTTATTATTCCCAACAAAAATGGCGACGAGGCCGAGAGTGGGTGTTGTAGTGATTGCGGGGAGGAAAACGGCAAGTGGATTACAATGGCAAGAACTTGCCAGCGGTGTAGTAAGAGATTTAATTCTTCTGTGGAACTGAATGGAAATGGGACAGGTGACTTGCCAAACGGGCACGATTCCACACGCACCGAGAAGAGTAGTGAACAGGAATCACAACGGACAGGTCACGAGAGAGACGACACTGAGGTACCAGTCCTTTGTAAACAGTGCAGCCAGGGAAGCACTGGGTCTAGAGCCTCCTGCCAGCACTCGGTGAGTTCCACGGTAGAGTCTGAGTGTTATGTCAATGAAGTAGGCTCGGTTACTACTTCATATTTTCCAGAAACATCTCCATCGCCTTAGTCGAATTTGAATGAGCAACGTAAAATTTCTGGCTTGGTTTATCAAGTAAAATATAGCATTAAGTTGATCAAAGTAATCATGGCGGGGGGTCACTGACTTAACTGTTCAAGGGCTTTCAGCTCTACAGCCTTCAGTGCATGGTGGAAGGTCTAATGGTCAACTTTACTATTCATTTTATTTTAGGAATTTACAGGTCTAAAACTATAACTATGAGTATAGTCCTTGGATTTTTTTTTCATCTGATTATTTCCAAATTGAACAACATGTATTTCTTTTAAACATACAATCGCTTGTGTCATAAAAAAAAAATGATTATCAATTTATGCTCGTCCAATTCATCGTTGAATAAGTGTATATGTTTTTTTTTGTAGACTGAACTCCTTGACGACTTCGATTTAAATCTTCATCGAATCGAGAAAGACGTGCTAAGATGTGATCGTAACTATCCATACTTCACACACGAGAACCTCAATAAACTACGAAACGTCATTAGTAGGTAATGAGGAGGTCAGCTTCACAATGAAAGTGCTCTCATATTATCGTGTTGCTTCGTGCTTTATCTCGCAATTAGGCGTTCTTTCGCGAAAAAAAGAACGTCTGATCGTTGATTAAATATAGTTTGATTATGCTGTTTTTGTTCTGACAGTTACGTGTGGAAGACGCTGGATGTGGGTTATGTTCAGGGCATGTGTGACCTTGTGGCTCCTCTGCTTGTTATCTTTGACAGTGGTAAGTTATTTAACAGTGGGATATGCTGAGATGAAGTAACGACAAATAATGCGGATATGTATAACTTAAGTGTGACGTGTAATTGAGGTAAACAAGTTCCCCTTTTATTTCCGCAAACCTTCGTGAAAACATATTGAAATTTCGAGATGTGTTAACATGTGGAAATTTGTAGCTAATTCTCGCAGACAAGGTTCCACCCACAAAGACGCCTGTTCGAGTTTGTGAGCGTTTTTCCATTTTCTTTGCAGAGGCGGTAACCTACAGCTGTTTCGTGGATCTCATGCAAAGAATGAACAACAACTTCCCGCATGGCGGAGCAATGGACACGCACTTTGCAAACATGCGATCATTAATTCAAGTACGTTTAATTGTGGTTACAGTATAACGAAGAGCTAAAAGACCGGCAGAATGTGTTCACCGGTGATAACGGGGGTTCGTTACGTGTTATAGTTAATTACTTTAGCGGGGATGAAGAATATCGTTCGGTATACCCCCCTGGGGGACTTCCACTCCCAGATTAGGTTCCTTAAGGAGTTTAATTGAAATTTTCCGACGAGTATCCCCGACCTTTTCATATTGGAGTCCCCTCTTACCCCGCCGGGGGTATGCCGTGGACAACGATATAAAGGATTTCGTTATCTCAGGTTCCACTATATTTCAACTCTTGACTTCTGTTCAATGAGGCAGAATGGAGTACAGTTCAGGGTTTATGCTTTGAAGTACCTGGCGGGGGTGACATCGGTTAGTCAAAGTTTGGTCTACGTGTATTTAAACATTGTTCTGTTTGATCCCTCACAGATTCTTGACCCAGAAATGTTTGAGCATCTTCAGCAGAATGGTGACCTGACGCATTTTTACTTCTGCTACAGATGGTTTCTGCTTGACTTCAAGAGAGGTACGTGTTGATTGATTCACCGCACCTAACTCTAAAACCGACTGTATTGTGTAAAAAAAGAAATACGGAAAGCTTACTGGGTCAGAATGACTGGAGTTGCCATTCATTTTGTATGATTTCATGATTGGCAGCATGCAGTAATTCGGTTTATTTCTCAGGATTAATGGATGAATCGAACTAGTGGACAGGTCATGTTAATTTTGCCATATCGCCTGCGTTTTTGAGCATTTAGAAGGTGACGTGCCTATAGGTATTTTCTTGATAAATGAAAAAAAGGTAAACCAGTTTAACGCGCATTATTTGAGGACACTGTGAGCAAGCAAGCAAAGAAACTAACAAAACAAACAGGCAAGCAAACTCACAAACAAATGTTCACTCACAAATATCATGACAAGAGCAGCTTTGTTAGCGTTTGTTACCGATATCGTAATTGTTCATACGTTGTTTCTGTTGAATGCTTGTCTTTGCAGAGCTTCTCTATGACGACGTGTTTGTGGTATGGGAGTCTATCTGGGCAGCGAGGCACTGTACTTCGGAACACTTCGTACTGTTTATCGCCCTCGCACTGCTTCAGTTTTACAGGTAAAACATATGTTGTTTTGACGTCCATTAATTCTTGGTTTTCAGGTGACGCTATTGCCGCCATCAGTATTGGATGACATCCAATAAAATCTCTAACTGGCTTCCAGTGTTTGTGCCATCCAACGTGGCCACCTGGACTTTGTCATTTGAATCTCTCGGGATTGGTTGCAATTCATCTATTGATTGAATTAGGAAGAAAGTGTTTTTCTGGTGCCTGTAGTCTCCGCGAACTCCACGTGATGGTTTTCCCTTTGCCTCTTTATCTATATACTTTGATAGCATATTCCTCTTGTCTTTCAGAGATATCATTTTGGATAACAAGATGGATTTCACCGACATCATCAAGTTTTTCAATGGTAAGATCAGAGATATAAACATCTGTGTTACTTCTTTTACCATAACACTGATCAGGCTGATTGGAATCTAATGTCTCCTTGATGGAGAAGTGTAAAGATGATAATGAATGTTATGAGAAGAAAGACGCTGATCAGAGAGATTTAAGGAAATTGTTTTGAAATATCAAATTGACTGGACAGAATGAGAAGAATTTTCATGGTGGGTTCATACATGATCAGATTCTCTAGACTAGCACTATAAGAAATGTATAGAGCTCAATAGGGAGACTTCTTACCTTGATTATACTTTATAACTTTGTTTTGAATTTCAGAAATGGCGGAGCGTCATGATGCGAAGGCGGCGCTAAAGGTGGCGCGAGGCCTGGTGGCGAAAGTCCAAGAACTTATCAAGAACCAGTAAAATACTGCATAAATTAACCGCCAGTAAATTAATTATCAGGGCCTCAGCTATAATATGTCGCCTTGATTACTCCAAGTAATTATTTAACAAGCTTAGAGCTCTAAGTTATTGAGAATTTCCCTAGAGGAAGGACGACTTCTAACTAGGACAAAACTATGGCAGAAAATATACAAGATAACTATTCATCCCTGTACATAGAAACAAACAAAAAAAAGGAAAAAGCATAAAGCATTGAGTTATGTGAATATATTATTTGTGAGTTAAGGGCTAACCTGTGGATAGCTCACTTTATACTGTATTGGTTGAAGTATTTGAAACGTTTAAGTGTGAAGTGGGAGCTGCTGTTATCATGTCAGTGTAACGAGGAAAACAATTCTTTAAACTGCTCTGAAGTTTTATCCTATAGCACCATGGAGAAACCCGTGTCAAGTTTAATATTTAAGCCACAAAAGGGTAAATATTTCGTATATTTTTTTGGGGGTGTGGCTTTCGGTGACCAGCTCTAAAAGAAATTTGTAGTATACTTTACTTAGCATTAATAGGCTTCATGCATCGAAAGCCCAAGTATCTGACTCTTATTTAAGCTGAGGCTTTTTACTTGATTCCTTTCACATTTGTCATTCACTCCTGGAGAACCAGGTCAATAACTTGGCTAAAATAGCATTTTCTAACTGGTTTGAACCTACCTCACGACAATGTAGCCTGCGCGCCAATTATTTTACGCGGAAAGGTGGCGAACGTCTCGGCGTTTGCGCGTGAAGTAGCTAAAATACTGGTACCGGAAGCCACAACACTTTAAATGCAAACAGTTTATTTGTTGTGAACTAAATCACACTTGATAAATTAATCCTTCAATGCCTGTTCCTTGCTAGATGGGGACGAGCTGGTACTCGTGAATGAGGAACTCTAGTTAGATTGGAGAGAAGAAAGACGAGAGAAGAGAGAAGAGAGAACAGTACTTGTTAAACTGAATTATATTAATGAAACTTAATGACTTAGGTTTTGCGCGGATGCGAAGGTGTGACTGAGCTGAAAAAATAGGTGCCATTAATTTGAACAATTAACAATTATCAATTATAACCCTTTGATTTTGTTTATGATTAGAAATTTCTTGACTGACTCGATCTGATTGCGTTTATATGATTAAAACTTTCGTAGCTGAATGGAGCTGAATGGACCTTTGTTTAACGAGCCAAAACTAGCTAGACTAGTTAATTTTTACGACGGTGAGCGACGATATGTGCTTACTACCAAATCAATAGATTTCTTTATTTATTAAGAGATACTTATAGATACTTAGATACTACTGAACTGTTCAGATTGTTTTTGTAATGGTAAACGTCCTGCATTCCCAAAAACGATAAACCAAAACTGTTGGCAGTCTGGCTTTTTTCTGTACAGCAACGGAGTTATGACCTCCACGCTGACAGTCCAAGTTTTTTTTCTTAAATTCATGTACACTTTTATAGCACGTTCTTCATGTTTAGTTTTTCTTATCTCTGAGTTAAATCTGTTTGTTTTTCTTTTAAAAACCAAATAGGGAGCGATTTACACGCGTGTCATTTAGGTATTGGTCAGTTATTGGTCACATGACTGCGTTCTGTTCGTGGTTGAGCTAAACTGTAGCCCTGAGTAGAGCTGAACGTACAAACGAGAATGATGTAAATTAAATATCAATAAAAACAGTCAAACGTTGCTAACGGGTGGGTAATGAAGACTTATATACAATCCGTTTACATCAGTTGTACTTAATATATACAGACTTGTGTTTCGTGATACGAGATTAAAAGGAGAAGAGCAAACTCACCCTACGGTCACCATTCCTTTCAACCCTTCCTCGTTCCTATTATCATACATTAGCTGCGCATGACCTTTTTGTTTTTAAATACGCAGGAAGAATTTGCACTCGTCCTTTATTGGAAGGATCCTCTGTGACCGGAACAACAACGAAGCCTCATTAGTGCTGGGCGAGGTGTAAGGTTCATTCAAGAGAGGAAAAATATTTAGAGCACGACAGCCGCGCATTCCGGGCGCTTTGAAGAAGCGCGAAGCAAGAGCGACTGGTAACGAGGGTCGTGCGAAGTACAAGGGAACATTTTCGCCTTCCCGATCTCCTTTGCGCGGCACTAATCTATATTGATTTACAGAAGCAACGAACGGAAACACGGTTTTAGGCTAATCCTTTTTTTCTCGTGTTTGACGATCAACGGGGTCTTGGACCCTGCATGATCTAGGATTATCAAATAATTGGCTTTAAAGTTTATTATTTGTTGTGTCTGTGGTTCCCCGTGTTCTCCTCATGAAGTACATCGGGCACTGGGCACTGGGCACTGTATGGGATGATTACCACCTTCAAATGATTGAAAGGCGCCTCCTTAGCCTGAAATGTCAGTCATCTCCCACCCCAAGCTGACTGACATTTCAGGCTGAGACTTTCCCCCTCAGTCAACAAACAAAACAGACCCACTGACATCAATGTTCCCACAACCTCTCTTCAGCTTCAGTAATTCAGACGGGGTTCCTGGTGTTATATAATATTAAGTGTGACAATGAACTGCTCAGAAAAAAAACAACAACAACAACCAACCAAACCCACATATTTGCAACCCACAAAACTAGACATAGAGTGATTCTGGACAAAAAAAGGAAAATGACTGGTAAATTGTTTTATCCTCGGAAAAAGTGACCAGCTCATAAATACTTAGTAACCAAATGTTAATGAGTTCCCTGTCAGAATCAAAGACGTGCAGTTTTCAAGTCAGTTTTCCTAGAAAAAGACTCCTTGCATCCTGATAAACCAAATCCGTGAACAATCCGTGAATTCTCAGGCAACCCGTCTTGCGAAAAACTTGCAGACGAGGGTTGATAAGAGCCGATAAGCGTGGCGGTTTGTGTAGTAGAGGAGGGAAAGGGTGAGGGGGTTGGCTTGTTTTGAGACTGATGTGTCTAAAGATAAATATTTAATTTGGGAAGTTTGAAATAAAGAAGCTGGCTATGGAAAGCAAGTGAATTTACTATACTGCTTTTTCGCTCATGTTGTTACTGTACAATTTTAATAAAATAACACATAAGTTCACAGAATAACAACAAAGTTATTGTAAATCGATCCAGTGTCCAAAAAAATAGTCAGCAACCGTTCTTTACTGGGGGGCATGTTTATGTGTAGAGTCAATAAATCCAAATTAGCTTTGAAATAAAGTATTATTTCGTACCAGTTTCAGCTCGACTAAAATTTCCTGTTATTTTCAAGAACTCATGCGTACCAATTATAGAGTTTACAAAGTCGCTACAAAATGATTGTCCAAAGAACGTTAATAAGCGTTTTACAAAGTTCCTTTCAGAGTACATTGAGTCAACTGAATGCAAAGTAGTTTTTAACTGCTACTACCCACTAAACATTATCCTTTGTTAGCTAATATTAACTTATGTGTCAACGCTCTTTTGACTTAGGGAATTCTTCAAGTAAAAATATATGCTGTTCACCGACTAAGATCATGGTTGACTGAGTCGTTTTCACGGCTCATTCGTCAAACTTTATACAACGATATGACTTGCTTATATTACGACTGCCTTATTTTAGTACCGGCACGCATACGGCTGTACAAGTGCTGAAGTCCTTGACGATAATTTGCACTGAAAATAAAGCAGATGCAAGGATTTATGGCAGAATTTGCGAAAGCCATTAGTGAAGCACTAAATCTGAAGGCAGTGAATCCACAAGACGATGTGGTGATATGCGATGCAAAGACGAACAGAGTCCCACTGATACTGATCGATAACCAGCATATTGCAAATCCGATTACTATAGCAATGGCCATCCTTAACACATTTCTTTCTCTTCGCTCGCGTTGTTGTCCAACTTTGACCTGTGACTTTTCACCTGGAAACTTCTGTGACTTGAGCTTAAGATAGATGATAATATAGAGAATGGTTATCAACACCAATGGGATAAAAACGAATACAACCGAAAATGCCACAAAGTACTGGTTTTTGAAAGACGCTCCAAAGACGTCACTCCACAGTGGTCTGTTCACTATCCTGTCTGGGTATTTAACCAGCTTGAAGGCCAGGGTGTAGGGCAACTGGATAGCTATAGCAACGATCCAAGAGGCGATGATTAGGGAGAGGCACACCTTTGAACTGTTTACTCGATAACTAAGGGGAAATACCACTGCTACGAATCGGTCCACTGCTATCGGAACTAGGCTCTGTATAGAAACAGTAGGCGAGATACCTTGTAGGAATGAAAGCAGTTTGCATGTGGCTTGGCCAAGTGAGCCACTGATCAGCCAGGAGTCCACGAACAATCCTGTTAGAATCCATGGAAAGCCGAACATTGGAAACAACATGTCAGACATGGCCAGGTTTACGATTAGAAAGTCGGTGCCATTTATTTCTAACCGCAAAAACGGCCGAAAACGGCAAAAGCGGCCGTTTTTCTAAAGTCGCGCAGATTAAATTAAGACAGCTGCTCAAATGTTATTGCAAAACTGATCTAGATATTGATTTAGTTTTTTTCTACATTTAAGGTTAGAAACATGTTCAGCGTGAAAAATTCCGTGCCGCAGTCTCAGTTCGCGTGTCGTTTATAAATTCACATGTGCTGGCTGTAATGCCTGCTACATTGGTGAGACCACTCGCTACATTTGTAAACGTACCCGCGAACACCTTCTGTCGGACAAGGCTTCGCGTGTTTACAAGCACTTGCAGGCATGAGGACCTGTTGTGACGCATGCTCTGAAGTATTGCTTTTCTCAAAAGATAAATTCTATTCTCATGCAAAACTATGTGTTTCCAGCTGCCCACAGGTTGGAAAACTAAACAATATAAGATTAAACAGAGTATGTTTCTTTGTTCGCGCAAAACTTTGCAAATTTGGAAGTCAGTCAAGTGTTGTTTTCTGATACAAGAATACATTAAGGTAGATTAAAGCTCAGTTTGACAAAACTCAGGTGTCTGTCAAAAAGCTCTCGTTTAGATTGAATTGAACAAATGAGAGAATTCTGATTAGAAAGAATGGATACAAATTAGAAATTTTTGAAGGATTTAGGACTAGCCTTGCAGAGAGGAAAGATTGTAAGTAATGAGGTTCTTGAAGTTGATTCTAATTCAGGTTTGGTTGAATTCAAGTGTCAGCGTACGCCAGTCCTTAATTGACTAGTTCGTAAATAACGGAAGGAATTATTAATTTCTGGTCCCACAGCTGAGAAATAATTAGTTTCCTAACAAATGAGTGCAGTGATGAGAATAGCCGACACATCTACCTTACAATCATAATTAATTTTGCCTGCAGATACCCATTTCTTCTTGTGTCTCGTTATAATTTTTAAGTTCAACCGCTCCTTTCCTTTCTGCATTCGATTGCTTTTTGGGATATATTTCCTTTTTCTTTGGCTACCTCGATCAATAACCAAAAAATTATATCATATAGTAAAATTTCTAAACAACTGAAATTCGGAAATTCCCAAATGTATCCCAAACTATTTCAAAATGCTTCTACAAAATCGAACAAATCGGTACGTAATCTCACATAGAAGTGAAGAGAGCGTTGATTGAAAAACAATGGCATTTATTATTCTCTTGTTGTCCTTGTTTTCGCAAACCACGGTAATCGTTACAGAGCTCTTGACGTCGCAAGGAACATCGCTGTACTCCGAGCTAAAACTTTCAGCCTGGCTCAAATAAAACACTTGAAAACCACACAGAAAAATAAATCTCAAACCTAACTTTCCATAACGGCTAATTTTGTTATTCTACTATATATTTTACCGCCTCCTTACGACCAGTTCGACTCAAGAAAGCCATAAGTTTTCTTTCCAGTTCGGCTGGATATAGACGATAAAAAAACCCCGTGCTTGCCCTAGTTAGGCAGCGCAGTTAATAAGATTGGGAGGATCGATCGAACTGGTGGAACCCTTCTACTCGCGAGAACTCGTGAAACAGTCGGTATGAGTCGGGAAAGCTCGGAATTGTTTTCACACCGCTGGTCAAGGAGATGTTGAACTACCTAAGGCTTGGAGGGCTTACATTTGGGACCATTTGGGACAATTTGGGACACGTTGTTTCGCGTTGCTCGAGGAAAGGGAGAAATATGTGGGGGCTTCTGCCGCTAACCACATTACTTCTCTTTACTATTTTCACGGCTGCAAACTCTGAAGAGAAACAGGACGTGGGAAAAGGAGCTATCGTGAGAGCTCGCTTAGAGGTTTGTTCAGGCCCGCATTTGTAAGCCTATCTTGTTAACTTTTAGCGACACCATTCTCGATCGTATGAAAGCCTATTGTGTTCCTGTAAATGTGACAGTCATCAAATTGGTATTAGGACGAGATTCTTCTAGTTCTAACCTGTAGAATGGGTAACATCTATTGAACATCACTTGCAAGTCTCTATTGTTGGATGCCTGGTAGCCAGGAAACAGCTTGAATCTGTATGTAACAACACATGATCAGAGCGATTGAAATGAGGAAATTTTGTGCCTCAAGTGTAGTTCCATTCTTCTGCTTATGATTTTTTTTCTCTTATTTTAAACCGTTTTTGGAATGAGGACACTCAAACGATAAACGATATTTGGCATTATTTTCACTTTGTTCAAATCTGTCTTCAGAACTAGCTAATCATGAACATGATTTGTAGCAACATGACTTATTCCTCTTTGGACCGTTTTACACCATTTTTGCAACCACGAACATAATACCAGTGAAAATGTAGTGTTATTTTTTGGTAGAATTATCGCCTCTTTTGTCATCCTAAGACAACAAAGAAATGAATGGAAAGCACATGCTTGCCCTCAGCAGCAAACATTTTTGTGACTCTGTTCTGTTTCTGTGTTTCTGAATAATTAATTAGAAAGTTTTGATCATTTTAAACATGTCACACTAAGCACAGTCTGATTTGTTGTGAAGTTGTTTTTTTTAACAAGGTCATTTTAACTGGGTGATGACATATTATTAGCATTTTGAAGGCCCTGTTTAATAAAAGAAATACAGGTAAGAAATGGCCACCTTGTACAGCATGGTACAAACACTTGAGAAAGTTGAGACTTTCTATGGTGCCAGAAGATTTCAATTTCATCATCCATTTTTTGCAAATTATTTTTTAAATAATTTTATTGTTGACCCACCTAGAGAAGGTCTCCAAGCTGCACAATTCTGGCTTGAAAATCCCTAAGAGTCTTCTAGACATTGATTGATGTGAGTAATTCACAGTCTGATGTAAACTGGCGGTTTTGGCCGTAATGATTTGACTTGGCTGTCTTGGGGGTGATTAAAATGAATCGTCATTGCAGTTAAAAAATATTGAAAATATAGGTAAAATGAAGTCAAGATATCAACTTCTCTGATTAATATAAATAATAAATAAAGAAAATGGCAAGAGTGACCTTTCATTTGCAAAATAATTTTAACAAGATAGAAAATTTGTATACTGGCAAAACAAAATGCAATGTGAAATTTGAAACCTTTAACCAATGTCAGTGATGATTTTATCGCTTGATTCTCACCCCTTTAAGGTGAAAATCCTAAGCTGGTAATTTCTCATGGCATTTCCTAGCTTCTACATGTACATTGTAGATTTCAAAATTTTCTGGGGGAGGGGGGTACTACCCCAGACCCCTTAAGGTGAGCAGCCATCTACTCTTCCAGCTGCAGACACCTAGTTCAAAACATTTTGAATCCCTGACTACTACTATGTAATCATCCAGTAGTTAGCCTAATGCATATGGTTAGAGTACTCTGGGCTGCTGTGTTCTGTTCTGACACAGGCCCTCTTCTCTACCCACAGTATAAATCAAATGCCTCTTAGCAACTTCCTTAGGAAACCTGGTACAATTCTGGTAGAAAGTAGCAATACTAAATGCAGTTACTTAGTTCCAGGACCAAAAACCCTGGGCAGGCTTTGAGCTGCTGCTGCATACCGTCCTGACATGTAGCCTGCATATGACAGACATCTGTTATTGCATTCCCAAGGCAGAGGTGTATGTCCAAAACTAAGTTCAATAAAGTGTTTAGCACCTAAGATCCATGCTAGTTAATTGATTTTTGATTGTTTTTCTTCAGACTTGTGGTGGATGACGTTTAAATTCTCTACCAGAGGTAAATGTTGTACCATGTTGTGGTTTATCTTAATTTTGTATATTGCAATGAAGCATTATATAAAATATTGTTTCTTTGCAATCATGATGCAATGGATTTATCAAGAGATCTTTTTTCTTGTGTCACTTCTAACTTGCATGATTCAAATGAAAAGTTCATTCTTGAAACAGACCAACCTTAAAGTTACCTTCTAATTATATGCACTCTACATTATTTCAACAGGTGAAGGCTTTCATTAGAGAGCTATTGCCTCACTAGTATCCTTGCATTCATGTCCAATTATTATTATTATCAATTATTAATACATGGAGGTTTACTTTCCTAGTGTAACCTTAAACTATGTTTTACAAGCGTTATTGTTTATTGGCAACACTATGTAATACAGCGAACCTCCAGTGGCGACCACCTCTCGTAAGCAACCACCTTTCCTCAGCAACCAGTTTTCCAAAAAACCAAAAGTTTCCAAGTCAAATCACTATATTTTTGACTTGACAGGTAATAGAGAGTAAATTGGATAATTAAGTGTTGACCTTGTATTATCGCATTCCTGGGTAGTACAAGAGATGGAAATTTCTCAATGCGAAGTACTGGATTTTCTCTCAAAATTGACTTTTCATGTGAATAAAACATTAAAACATGGGGTAAGTCTCTGCTGTTACCATATGCTAATGAGGCAAAATTTTGAACCAATATGGTCTAAGCTCTCATAAGCCACCACCTCCGGTAGGTGACCACCTCCCGTAGGCGACCACCTAGGCTTGACATTTTGGGTGGTTGCTCATGGGAGGTTCGACTGTAGTTACCTTTTTTTAGTCTGATAATTTTCCATGTTTCCATATAACACATTATTAAAAACTGGATCATTGGACAATCAAATTCAAGAGTTTTCATTGGCTTAACCATCATGGGTTATGGGCCATTATACTATGCTCTACAAATACAGTAAGCATACGTGTGAATTTTTGGGGCATTTTTTTTTTTAGTAGTTAAGTATTTTATTGGTTTCCTGCACTACTGGTAATTACAACAACAATTTTTGGGGCATTTTTATTTTTACTTCAGTCTAGTTTTCTGTAATCATTGGCTATCTACCATCTTGTATCCAACGCGCGCTTGTGGAATAGTTGTTAAATATGCATCCAAACATAGATGTGAGACAATTTTAGACATGCATTACAAGACTTGATGTTTGCTTGCTTGCAGGGAGAAACACTGGACACCCCCAGACTTATGGTGTTACTACAAGTTTTTTTCTGGTCAATTTTACTAGATTTATTTTTGACTGTTTAAAGATGTAATATTGTTATCTTAGTCCAGAACATCAATTCAATATGATTCTTAACCATTCTTACTAGCCATGATGTAAAAATCAGGTACATTCCAGGAAAAGACCCAACCATGGTGTTCTTAAATGCTGACAACAAAGTGGTGCTGGTGAGTAATCACAAAAGTATTTATCATGACTTTACGTTGTGCCTCATCTTCATCTCATTTTGTACTCCGATTCTGTCATCAACATTGTTAAACTTGGGTACAGGACCAGGTCAGTTTTCTACAGCAGTTGGTGAGAAATATATTTCTAGGGGGGAGGGCAAGCTGCCAAGATTGTATCTAGATGTTACAATAGTAATGAAGTCAAGGTAAATAAAGCATATTATGCTTTTTAATAAGTCAGATAAAATCACGTCTACAGTGCATTTAAAGCCAGTGTCTTTAAAGCAAGCTTTACAGACACATATACTTTGTGTGTGAGTAGTATGTCACTTGGGTTACAGAAAAGTGTCCGTTGTCTGCATTAACCTGTTACGAGCTTTTTTGTCAGGACAAACAAAACTGACCATAATGAGAAGGTTTCTGTGTTAATTGGGTATCTGCAGAGCAGACTTCCACTGTACAATATTGGAAAAGTTTCATTCTGTACCTGCAACTTTTAATGGGCTCCAAACAGGAGGAATGTTCCATGACTCATATTATGCATTTCCTCAGAAGTCTTTGTAACCTGTTCTTGGTTCAATGATCTTCATCTTTTGTCTTGTTTTTCTCCTCACACAGGAAGAGGATGTTGCAGAGAAGAAAAGAGAGGAAATATCCCAGCTTCTGGAAACACATGGCTTGTTGAAATCAGCAGAAGCCAGGAGTGAAGTTCCAGAGGATCCATTTGAGGAAGAACCAGAGGAGCCTGATGAACCATGGAATGAGGAGGAGGACAGGGAGGAAGATGGGTTTGAAGATGGGCCTGAAGGGCCAGAAACAGAGGAAGAAGATGACGATGATGCTACTGAGCATACAGAACTTTAGAATATCAAAACGAATTAAAAAAAGATTAGCATCAAAGGGGATTAATATCTTATTGTAATGTGCAGTTCCAGAGAATATCCATATCCAGCCCAAGGAAGGTTAACAGAAATTACATGGGGAAGGGGGATTCAAAAGCCAAACTTTTTAAAGGAAACTATGAAGCTAAACTGAAATTTTCCAGTGGCGGGGATTCAAACTAAAAAACCTTCCTTGGGAAGGGGATGGTTATTTTCTGGAACAACACAATTCTACAGTAGTTATATTTAGAGCAGTTTTCAAATGGGTGTTGTTAAGCCAACATCAAAGCCATCATTCTAGACAAGAGACAGTCAGACAATCCAATGAACCAATCAAAACACCAAGCAAATTTACTTAGCTGATGGGAAGTGCTGCAAAATGTGTGCAAATGAGTCATGATTGGTGTTGATTTTACTTTTGATTGGATGACACATTGTCAATTGCTTACAATACAAATCCCAAACCAACGTGAATCATTTTCAACACTCCATTGAAAACCGCTCTTTTGTTTATGAATTAATATATATTATTGGTAGGTGGTAGATAGCTTTAACTTTACAGACGGTCACAGTAACAACACTTTTTAAATAGCTGTCGCACGCATTTGTATTGAGCTTTCAAGTGAACCCTGATCTTAGAGATGTTCAAGAGACAATGATGCAGCTGTGGATAAATTTTACATTTCACTCCTGTTGAGAAACCCTCTTGCTACTTTATGAGGATGAGTTCTGTCATGGAAGTTAGATCAAGTGCATTGTAACTGGGATATTAAAGTGTTCACAAATTTGGAAAACTTGAATGTAGTGTTGTTTTATTATAAAAGGTTTCTTTCCAGTGGCTACTCAGTAGAGGGAGAAGGCATAATAAATCCCTAACCTGCGGCGGATACAGGATTTGAGATGGGGGCTTGAGATATGGCGGCTTGAGATATGGCCCTCCAAAGGGGGGGTGTGGGTGTGTGTGTGTGTGTGTGTGTGTGTGTGTGTGTGTGTGTGTGTGTGTGTGTGTGCCCAAAATTGTCGCTCACATTGCTATCGGAGAGTGTTTTACCCCGCTGTATTCCTACACGTTGTGACACGTACTGTGTAAAATCGTGTTTTCTTCCATTTTTTCGGACTAGAGTCTATTTGGCCCTCTCAAATGCTCAAAATAAAAAAGCTACAACGACAGTCTACCTTGTAATATCTCAAGGCTCACCGCGCAGGGCCTGGCGATAACTCCTAAACAATTTTCCGAATCAACTCAGGTCCAAGTTTAAAAATTTAACTCCGATTTCTGGAACGTTTAACTCCGATTTCAGTAATTTCATATCGGTGAAACCGGACATGTTAGCCGTGTTAAACTCATCAGAAACCGGTGGAGCCTTATCCATACATTCCTTAGAGCCCCTAATCCAGAAACCCCAAAAGGCCCTCAGTCGTGGAGCCTTACGCAATCAATTGCCAAACATGGTAAGCACACCTGAAACGCGATTGCTGTCTACTGCCACCACTGCCATAACGAACATTGACCAAGTAGATCAAGGAGGTGACATTTTAACCTGGAAAAACTACTTCTACGCGATGTAACGTCGTCAAAATAACTAAATACCAAGGTACGTTAGTTCTTTGTTCGCGGTACGATAGTGCTGACGCATAGAGAAGCGTGCGAGGAAGTAAATATTCGACGTTGTGAGGCACGAGTTTAGGTTGAACATTCGCAAACGACTTGGAAAGCGAATTTCGAAAGTAAAAAGCTTTACTTCTCTATCAAGAAGTAAAAAAAAGGTGGGGAATGCTTTTTGTGTTGCAAATACAACGATTGCCGAAATACTGTCAAATGGTTGAGATGCAATCGTTTGTTGACGAGAACATGTTCTAAGTGAACAGCGTAGACTTCAAGTTTGTTTCCGTGCAGCAAATAAACTCTCTGTCGATCGACATGATGCAGCTAGGACTCAAATTTGCCGCTGTGTCTTTCTCTCGTTTCCCAAGGAATTTTGTATTGTAGAGTTAGATTATTTTAGAGTGTTACGACCTGTCTTAGTACGTATGACAATCGAGAATAGGCGCAAAATACATAAAAAAATTGAGATGGATGCAGGGTTCGATTCAACTAGCTCTGACGTCTTTTGTTTTTTCGGTGAAGATAATTGGTATTTTTTTTCCGCTTTATTTTGGTCCATTCTCCCAGAATACCTCATCCATTAGAAATATCTTACATGTTTAACAAAATCTCGTGAACTGCGCGTGGTTTACAATTTTGCTTCCAGAAGGGCTGCATGACTGGGCGTAATGTGAAACTAGGTAAGCTTAGATGGTGGCATCACTACGTGACGTTCCTCAGCAAAGCTTACCTCTGTACTTTTGTATCTTGAAGGTCATAGTACTACTACATATGCTTGGAACATGTATAGTATTTACAATAATATTTCCAATTAAAGTTATAAACTTGAAGATGTACATTGGACAAAGAGTGAGATAAGACTTGAGGAAAATAAAGTTAAAGATTATGCCATTTTCATTCCATGTCACTTTGTTTTCCTCAAGAAACGTTCTGTTTGCTACATAGTATTTTGTTGGCAATTTCAAAATTAATGTCAGGGTTCACTTAACCTGTGTGGTTACTTTCATCAGACACAGTAAACAACAGGACAGGGTTGTCCAAAGCCTTATTAAGGTCATTCCCCAGTATTGCATTTGCGCATCCCTCCTGCGCATAATTTCACGCGCGATTAGCGCGCATGCATTAAAAAATGGTGGCTTTTTCTTTGCGGCTGGACCTCGCCATAGAGGTAAATCGTCATTTTCTCGAAAACAAGTATGGTGACCTATCATTTTTTCTGTTGTGTTGAATTGAGTAAAAAATTTCTCCATGTAAAATAAATATGGGCCAATTCTTAGTGTTGAGCAAGAGACAATCGTCGGAAACGTGAATTTAGCAAGCTATCGTGACTATAATCATCGTGCTATTATAAGGATATACAGTATATGGTATAAACAAGGTCCTGTTGCTCGTAAACGGACATGGGGACCCCTCATTTTTATTTCCAAATTTAAGTTCCTACAATATAAACAGTCAATTGGCAAAGTTTGGCAAAAGTCTCAGTGTAGGTTCTATTTCAGTGGAATGACCTTAAGCTGATCTAGGATTAGCAAGAATTTTGATTTCACTTTGGTAACTTTTCGGTAAGGATTTCTGTGTATATTGTTTGGCCTTCAGTTTTGAATTTAAATAATCTCAAACTGCACTAAAGATAGGCAGTGACAAACATTTTTTAATGCTTCAGTTAACTTTTAATCCTGGTCCAGTTGTATTGGTGGTTGACAGGAGGGTTTTGTACAGAAGTGTGCATCCATATCATTGGTAAAAGGTTCCACTGGTAGTACACCCTTGTTTGGTTGAAGCTCTGTAATTTGGGGATAAAGAAGGAGAAAGTAGAAGGCATGCATGGATGGCTTCTCTTTCCCTGTTTTGAAAAGTCACAATTTTTGAAAAGGGAATGGTGAATTATTACAAGTTGCCCATAGAATGCATTTTCAATAATTGGACTTCTCCCTTTATGGTCAGAACCTCTTATAAATGGCCACTTCTTGTAGGTGACAACAATTACACTTAGCGCTGATGGCTGACATTTTTTTTATTGTCTTTAGCATCTAGTAGGCAACCACTTCATTTGGTGTGGTCTTACTATAGTTAAGTAGGGTGTCAGGGTCAAAATTGTGACCAGCTGGTCGCCAATGCGACTGAAAATTGAGTGTTGAGGCCAGAATATTGAGGCTAGTCGCCATTAGGCAACTAACTTTTAGCGTCTTGAACAGGCATTCAAGAAATCAATTTCGTTTTAAATCCAAAAACTTTGTGTTTGGTTTCAAGCAAAAAACTTACCCCTTGTCTCCTCAAAGTATTTAGCTTTCATAGAAAATAATTTAGATCAGAAATGAAGGTAAGCTTACTGTTAAATGACTCCCAAAATAGTTTAAATCCACACACTGTAATCAACATTTAGTGCCGCCATGTTTTCAGCAGTTTCAACTGCCAGCCATATCGTGGGTGCATGGCAGAAAGATGTGCTTTCCTTTCAAGCAACATGGCCGCTTGGTTTGTGCATGTCTAGAAGGCTTCATACCGATGGCATGTAGGAGGAAAATGATGTTATGTTCAGTCTCAACTTAGAGAGCTATGTATTTGATGAAAACTCCATTTCAACTAAATTGTAAGCTACACGATATTTTAATGTCTTTACACGTGGAATCTGACTCTTGCGGTCATTCAGGAGTAGAAATATCTTCACACAAAGAAACATCTTGAAAAACTCCACGTTTTTGTGTTTTGCTCTGAAGGAAAATTTTTATTGACACTTTTTGGCGACCACATTTTTCCATCTGGCGACTGAAAAAAAATTTCAGTTGCCAGTTGGCGCCTGCCTAAAAAAGTTAATTTCAGACCCTGGGTCAATTGAGTAAGAAGACATCTCCAACCCTGATATTAAGATAGATTTTGTTTTTGTAGGAGCTCCTTGATCCTCATACATGTAACTGATGTTTGCAAGTGGCTATTATTCACTGCAATACTGCTAACATCGTGTAGATGGATGTACCTAAATTTCTTTTTAGACGACGTGTTCTTTATAAATCAGGCTGTGACTCCATTGTTCTCTGACATCTTGCAAGTGACTTTTTAGGTGGTTGCATGGAAAGGTTCAAAATGGAATTATGTAATAGTGACATGTAGAAATATAAATTATGCTATTATTATACTCAAAGTTATTTTTGAAAGTTGTACTTAAGTTGTCTTTCGTATTTGGGAATTCAGGTTTTTTAGTTATAAACTTACTATGATGGCTGACAGCTGGTGGATGTTTAAAGGAATTCTGTTCTTGTGGCTGTACTATGTTGGCTTTTGTTCGTCCTTTGAGAATAATCAAGTTTGTGTGGTCAGTATGCATTATGACATTTAAGTGATATTTAACATTGCTTCTATTGAGACAAGGATACAGCGAGATCTATGATAATTTTTTGGCAATGTCAGTCCTTAACCATGATCAAGTATGATCACCTTCAACTATCCTCTTCGTGTCAAGTGTTTAGTTATTGGCAGTTTATCAGGCCTCATCTGCTTATTTTCCTGATTTTTTTCAATGTATTTTTTCATTAGTTTTGTGCATTTATATATTTATTTATTTATTTGTTTATTTATTTATTTAT
>Ga0126338_10000250_pt1 | contig 25880 bp, 17 predicted proteins | sample OrbCmetagenome_2_FD_92529 | JGI IMG/M metagenome (GOLD analysis project Ga0126338, IMG submission 92529) | Coral microbial communities from Petempiche,Puerto Morelos, Mexico - Orbicella C C metagenome | ecosystem: Host-associated > Invertebrates > Cnidaria > Coral | place: Petempiche,Puerto... | reverse complement strand
GGGGGGGGGGGATGGCCCCCCCGGCCGGCCCTTTTTTCTGGCGTTCCTAAAAATGGGCAACGAGGAAAATTTTTTCCCCCCCCCCCCCCCCCCACCCCTCCCAGCTAAATAAGACGCTAGTCCATAAAAGGGTTATCACTAGCCTGCCCATGTACCCATTTGTACACCTGGGTGGAGAGGAGCACTATAAGAGTACAGTGTCTTGCCCAAGAACACAACACAATGTCCCCGGCCAGGGTTCGAAAACAGCCTCTCAGTCCGGAGTCGAGCACACTAGTAACCACGACGGCGACGACGAGGACAACGTCGGTTAAAAGATGATTTTATATTTTACCTACGAGTCTGGCGATACTCTAAAGTTATTTACTTTGTTTATCACTGTCAAAAATATCACAAAACTAGATCTGGAACACAGCAGTAAATTTGAAATAGAAATTAATAAAATTAGCCGTCGTGGTTCACGTTCTCCAGGCAATGCAGAATTTGGTCATTTCACGTTGTCGCTTTGCAGAGGACGGCAAAGAAATGTAGCAAGAATATTAATTATAACGCACGTGCACAACCACTGTCGCGCTCATTAAATCATTTGTTTAGTGACGTTCCCGTTCTCTTTGCGGTCGCGGTTTTCTTAAATTCCCATTATCATGAGGCCACCTAGTTATTATCATTCTTTTTTATATATTTCTATTAGCTATTATTTCATTTATATCTATAATTTACTCCTTTTTACTTTGTTTATTCTCTCTAAAACGTCTTTTTACAATAATTCAATACAAATTAGCAGTGCCTTTAAGGTACTTTAACAACTCTTAGTTATTGTAAGTTTATCTATACACACTCTTGTCACTCTTCTCCGTTTTATTTAGTATATTCCATTTTCACTTAATGTACCTGGACTGGACAAAAATGACGAATTGGTTTATTCTAACAATACATGTGGTAATTGCGACCCTGTTTCTACAAAATACTTACTTAATGCTCAAATCTAGTTCGAAATGCTTGGAGAACAGCAAACTAATTCACTGCAGCAGTCTATTTAAGAATGCGTTTTCCATCTGAGATTGCCTAACTGAATTCTCACACGCATTTACAAGCACAACTGATTGCTTTACAATTAACTAACCCACAAGAGTACTTCATGGATTTAACATCAAGTTGTAACGGTGTATAAGACGAGTTATATCCGGATGAGCGGCGGTACGACGGCGACGCCGAGGACAACGCCTAGTTATAAAATGGAGTTTACAATATATCTTTGAATTTTTGCAATTATCTAGACCTGTTCAGCCCGCCGATCGGTCTAAAAACTTGCTCAAATTAAATATGTAACGCCTGCGATCAACTTCTACAGAAGAAAATACGAAACATTGGCCGTCGTGGCTGACGTTCTTTAAAATACAACATACCCAGAGCTTGGCACTCTCACATAAAAAGGACTGGGTAGGAGTTCTTTTCAAAATATCCGACGACCAAGGGGGACCAAGATCCTGGTTTGTGGGCGTCGCTTGAAATTTTTTTCACCCGTAAGATAGGCACCAATTCTGAGAGCAAAAAAATATATCGGTTGAATTTCAAATATCTCCTGCCATAGTGTTTTTTTTTTCGGCTGAATACCATAAAAGGCACCGCAAAAGTTCTTGTTGTGGACCTTTTGAAGCTGAACACCCTTAGAGGTACCAAAACCACTTTCTTAACCCCTAAAAGGTACGACGAGCACCCCCCCCCCCGTCCTTTTTGTATGGGATTTCTCCCCCTACCCTCCCCCCGGGAGATTAGGCGACTTTTGTTTGAAAGAAGACTGTTAACCTGTAGTTTTACGTTGCCTTCAGATGATGTTTTCGAAGTAAACTTAGTAAGAGCCTCTGTGTTTGCAGTGGCACTTAAGAATCCTGACAAAGCCTTTCCTGAACTCGTCGTTCATGCCAGCGTAAAGAATTGGGTTGACACAGCTGTTGACATAAATCATGATACTTCCAAACGTGAGAAATTTGTCCAGGTGAGGCCAGCTGGCACCTGAACCAAACTCATACCACAACCACACCACCTGATTGGGCAGAAGACAAATGGCGTAGAGAAGAACAACTGCAACCAACATCTTCACAATCTTTGTCGTTCGCTTCAGGCGCTTTTCTTCTTGGCGTGCGTTGGAAGGTTTGTTAGTCGAGGAATCTTTGGGGCACTTCTTTAACGATGTTTGAGCGTAAGCAGCAGAGGGTTGATCGCTGGAGGGCGGTTCGCTTTCTTCAGGTTCCTCGATGTACTTGTTAGAAGCATTCTTAGCTTTGTTGTAGGCGCTCTCGGAAATCCCACTGGCTTGTCGGTTTCTCGCTAAGAGCGACGCCTGCTCGCGCAGCCTTAACGCGACCATCGAATACGCAAAGCCGATGATTAAGAGAGGAAGGGCATACTGGAAGATAAACAAGCCCATGGTGTACAGTTTCACAGCAAGAGCTACGGGCCAGTCCTCTACACAGTTACCATCTTGCATCTTCAGCGCCAGTATGTAGGGCAGCACTAACAGCAGAGACATGAGCCATGTTGAGCCAATAATGATAGTTGTTTGGGTCGTAGTGAAGCGTGGTTTCCATGGGTATATCACAGCCCGGTACCTAATAAACCAAATTATCGTGTTATCAGGGCTGAAATCATGGCTTCGCTATTAATACCGCATTTATATGTAATATCGACGTCTTAATCTAATTTGCCCAAAACAAATGACAGCTTGTTTTGCTAGAGAAGATGATATAAAACATAAGAATGATATTTATCTTTCTCACTAAGCGAAGGAAGGGTTAACTTTGAGGAAGTGTTGGTGATGATTAACCAATCGAAATTTGAAGCAAATAAAAAGTAAATGGCAGAAATCCCTCAGTCATTCAGAAAAATGGAGTTCAGTTAAATAGCTAAGTAAGAGTAAGAGACTTTATTTTATGAGGCTGACACGTAACAGTAACTAACATTACTGATCAACTTGTGGCCCTCTAAAAAGTACAAAAATACTATTATTTTTTCGGCAATGATATATCGAAAGGACATTTTTCCTATGATTAGTAAAAAGCTTATATTTTAAGCTCTTAAAAATGAGCACAAAATTGCTTTGGAGGTCGTTGCAAAATCGTGTTGGTCATAAAATTTCAAAACCTACCGATCGTAACTGATTGCTGCAAGAGTGGCAGCGGAGCAGTTTGTGAAGAGCGTCATAGCGGGCCACAACAGTTTACACATAGCAGCACCAAGAGGCCACACAGGATGGGTCACTTTCAAGGCGATATCAAACGGAATGCACAGCAACGCCACCATCAGATCAGACACCGCCAGGTTCACAAGGAGAAAGTTACGTGTTGTGCGCATGCGTGGTGTCTGTGAAATTACCAGGCAGACGAGAGTGTTTCCGGTCACACCACAAAGGAAGATGATGGCAAAGAAAGTGTATTCTGTTGCTTGGATACCAGTCATCGCAGTGTCGGTTAAATTTGTCATCAAGGTGTTTACAGAAGTGTGATTGCTAAGGAATACGAAACTTTATATTTACAGATAAAAATATGGCGTGTTTTCTGAGGAGACTATTTCAGGAATTAAAGAGAATAGTAGTTCCTTTCGATGTCCAATGATGCTTACAAATCACTCGAATCAAATCACTCAAGCCTTACAAATCACTCGAAGGTATCTGTAAAAACAAGAGACGTAGGAATTAGTTTTCTCTAACAATTCTGATAAAGAGAAACTGGATTAAATGGAACAATGACAGATTAATACAGATTACTTCTTTCAGAGGTTACAGGAAGTTTAGAGATATGGGAAATCATCTCTAGTTACGTAAGCATTTCAGGCAGTTCCAAAAAATAATAAAGCACATGAAAATAATTCAATTCAGTCTTTCACGGGAGTCGAACCTGTGACCTATCCGATATCGATTTGCCTTGCAAAAAAATTATCCAGTCTTAAATCAGGAAAAACAAACACATCCTACTAAGAATTATAAGAAAACCTTTTCGCTTTTTAAGTTTATCCAAATTTGAAAAAAATAGCTGTCACGTTTAAATGTAGTATCCATATTTTCCATCTATATTTTATTACGATACATTTTTAACTGTATTATAACTACACTTATGAACCGTTCTTCATTTCCAAGCCAATGAATAGATTTTAGACGTTGCAACGTCGACCAAGAGCTGATCGATTATTTAGCAATGAAAAATGAATAAAACTTTTTGTAACTGCACAATATCAACTACTTCACCTCATAACCTGATTATGATTAACTTTAAATGCACTTACACTTCACTACAACACACCCACCACATTCCCACTCTAGGAAATTAAACGTGCTAATATTCACGCGAGAGTGTGTTTTAAATGAACGAGCAACAACTCATACTTCACTGGCGATGCTATTGTCTACTTCTATGAGTATCTTTGTGTTATTTATGTTTATTGCAATTCATGGTGCTAAAATAATCATATGCGAACACAAAATGATAAATTCTTAAATCAAAAATAATGAAAAACAGGCCAAGTAATAATCTGTAAAAGAGTCCAGGACCCCATGTAAAAACGGATCACCGAATGGATTAGAAGTACATATTGTATCTAAGTAATACTAAAAGTGTAAAAAGTTAAACTGTTTTAGCTCCTAAAACTAATTTATTTTCTTCTATTCCGTCACTCGAGACAGCAAAAGGCTTGGGGCTTCAATTTTGTGATCAACCGTTATTAATCTGGAAGTTATATTAGTATTCTCTAAGGTTTTTGCAATCTGATCTTTATTTTTTTTTCTTTCTGAATTTTCGGTGGCTTCTGTCCACCCTCGTCAGAAAATTCAGAAAAGAAACAGATCGGATAGTAAAAACCTTAATTAGAGAATGTCTATCAGCGATCGCAACACTGGAAGCAGTATTTATATCCTAAACAACTTAAAAACATTTTCCAACTAAAACACCCCCCAAGTAGTCGTTAGTCATCGCATTTAGTAATACCCTGCTTTGCAATCCTGGCTTTCCACGGTTTCAAAATGTCAGTTCAATATTTTCCATGCTGCCACTTAATATTAGTTCTGAGAAACATCGAGACTACATTCCATCTAGTTAGCGTTCTCAGGTTGGCCTTATCCTCTTCATATGTCCTTGTATTGACTTTATACTGAGCATTGATGTGCTGTAATACGAAATTCGTTTGTTGAACATTATTTGGCGTGTAAAGGTTAAGGAGAATCATCGCTCTTTTCCACGTTCAGTGTGACAGAAATGCAATATAATAAACGTGGATTTGTGCAATCCATCCACAGACAGCATACATGACAAAGCTGTCATATTCAGGAACTAATTTTGAACCAAACAGAACAACAGTATTCGATTCTCCACAGTTACCTGTGCGTCTAAATTTGGTGTAATTTCAAACGATGCACCTGTTTTTGAAACTAATAGCAAATACACTAACTATCTAAAAACTAACCATGTATGAAATTTCACTAACAAAACACACCGTATCGTGAATCTTCCTATTTACCCTTTTCTGAGCTTTTCACACGTACATAGTGATTAGCATTCAAAATTCCATTTTGTGTTGATTTGGTACCTCAGCAGTTGTCTTCGCTAAAGCGACATTTCGCTGTGCATATCTTCAAAACACTGGTCATATCTTTGAAAACGTTGTGGTATTTTTAAAGACTTAAAGTCGCTAAACCCTCTCAAGATGTATGTATCTCTTAGAGCCTCGATCATGTTGTAAATTAAAAAGCCAGTTTCATCCTTATATGATATATACGTTATGTCAATCAAATGTGTCAAAATCGAAGAATTCATTCAGATTTCTATCAAACTTTGCCATTATTGTTTTCTGAAGTAATATTAAAAGCGAGTAGTGCACAGATAAAGCTGTGCTTCTTTCATTTTCAATGTTTTTTCCGGGTTTCTTAATTGTTTTTGTAAGATTAAAACTTCCTCCATTGTGAGAAACACTTCAAGACTCCTCTTACATAATAAATTAACATTAGTAAAAGAGACAAAGCGGTCGAATTTATCATAAACAAGGTAACCGGAAAAATGAACAACATAAATTTCGAAGGCATTTCTGGTTTATATTTCAACGTAATGACAAATAAGTTATCGTAGTAAGTTAGCACTCGCGAGGAACGTTCGAGAATGTTGTGAATAGGGTTATGAGTGAGTAATGTTTTACTGCTGAAAGATTTTATGATAAAAGTTGGGGTAAAAACATTAATATAAATAATTCTAATGAGCAGATAATCAGACAGGTCAGACAGGGATACTTTTTGTCATTTTTCACATTATTTTTCAATGACAATTTGCTCTTTTATAGAATATTAAGCTTTAATAATTACATCATTCGCAAAATAGTACTCAAACGTATTTCACGCAAGGTTGATAATCTCCCCTATCCCCACTCCCCCCCCCGAAAAAAAAATTATATATATATATATATATTTGACTATGTGAGTCCAAGACTGAAGATCGCACTCGCTGTAAAACTAAAGAGAAAATAGTATTTTTGTTTTCGTTTTCTTCAGGTAAAAATGAAATTCTATAATTGCAAAGATAACGAGGTCAATAGCCCCAATTCAATTTTTTTTAAGCATTACAGTAAATAATTTACATTTTTAAGATAAAAAAAATGGCGTTTGACTCAGCGGAAATGAATAATCGAACACAAAAGATGGGCCGGTAGTTTCAAGCGCAACTGCAAGGGTAAAACTCTCTCCAATCTTGTTCCAATGACCCTTCTCGTCCAGGTGCGCAGAGAAAAATAGGCCCTGGGGTGCAAGGAGACCGGCTAACTACAGCAAGTCCTTTGATGTTTGAGCCACAGGAAAATACAACCATTTATCCATGTTAAAGAGTAATTTCTTCAAACGAGAGATAAAGTTGTACAGAGCCTTGCGATGGGTTTTATCACAATTCGAGCTAGATAATTTCAAACTTTCGGAGTTTCCTCATATTGGGCACCTCGATCAGTTTTACATCAACGAAACATTGTGAGGACATGTCCATTTCGTCCAAAGGTCATTGATCTCAGATCGATCACGTTCTAAAACTGCCAATTGCAATGAAAACTATCAGTTATCAAAAATGCCTACGTGAAACATTTGCTTCAATTTTGGCACAGTAGCGGCAAGGGAAGTTAGTAGATAAAGGATTAAAAGAGATTTGCCGGTCATGGCCGGAAAAATGGTTTACTTCGCCCAATAATATTCTTGCCGTCGCATTATAATTTTGGAGTCCATAAAATGAGCATGGATTTATTAGACTTACTTTTTTTTACCTTTTTTTAAGTCTACTTCAGCCTATAATACAAGGCAGGGAGGAAAACAATCATTGTGTCAGGTGGTAATATAATTTTCATCTATAGGACACTTGATGCATAAGTTCATCAAGGTCGGTCTTCTCTTGGTGGTTGATGGAGGTAGAAACAAAATCACCTCGTTCTGATTTCAAAAAAACAAGGGCTTTTGACTCTTCAAGGCTCGCTTCCTCATCGATAGCATCTTAGTTTACTTTATCAGATTCGGAGCGCTGTTGAAAACATAGATACGTGACATAATTAAACAACAAAGTGGAAAATGGAACCCAGTCAAATCCAGAACAAATACAACTCATATCATCTGATCGGTTTACGACGTGAAGTGCCGAGTGGAATTTGTTTAAGCTGACAAAATTTAAATCTCTCTGTTAACAAACAATCTGATTCTGCGGTTATAATCGCGAATTAAAAATTCCCTGAAACTGTTTTTCAGTTGGTTTTGCTGCTTTCTCTCACCATGAAATACCACTAAAATGAAACTGGCTGTATTTTGCCGAGCCATACGATGTTTTTGATACAGCTTTCAGCATTTCCTGGCGAGTCATGCCGTGGATAGATAATATAAATTGAGTCATTTGATAGTTATCAGACTAGGACGCCCACCCCAGCACTTACTTTAAGCGGCTTATAAATGTAAATCACCTATCACAACCTTATTTCACAGAAACTCTCTTTTCCATCGAACTTAGGCGGATGTTAAACCGCCGAGCCCAATCACTTTAATCCTGTCCGCGGTCAAAGCCACTATTCCAATAATAGAAAAACTTAAATCCAAACTAAAACTTGAATATAAAACGATTTTCGCAAGTCTGAGCGGAGCCAAATTCATAGAATAATGCTGTGATGTCTTTTTACTCCTATTGTCTCGATATTGTCAGCAGGTGTACAGAAGGTTGATGCTGAAGAAAACAAAAAGCATAGCCAAAAATGAAAAAACCGAACTCAGTTCAGCAATATGCAACATTATTAGTCGTTCTCGGCCTCTATGAACCAGTAGAGAGAGTTGCTATTATTGTCAACCAAGTATCCCCTATAATTTTTTCCTGCGAAATTAAAGTGACAAAAACACCTGTCGAACTCATCATATATTACACCACAAAATTAAATATTTTCTCCCATGCATGAATTTTTGTCCCTAGCTTTATTGTCAGTATTCAAATTTCGGCTAAGAATTATGAAGCATTTACAGACACATTTATTTTCGATGAAAATGATGCCACTTTCTGTGTTACTCGATATTGTTTTTGTTTTACGTATTTTGAAAATATTCGAATTAATCGCTATGTCTGATGATTTGTAATATAATTTGAAACTGAGAGCGATTTTGCCTCTGCTTGTTAAAAGCCTTATATTTTGTCGTGCCATAGACTGTGCTCGGTTAACGAGTTAAAACTGATGTTTCAAGTCACATTTAGGTCCAGGTTTATCTCTCCAAGATAGACGCCTCGTAAAACAACTAACAGTCACCTCTCCTTCAACTTTCCCCAAAGACGAAGCTTTTTAACAACGCTCCTTACTTAAAACGTCCTAATATTAACAAAACGTTAAGAGTAACATCTTGGCTGACTTGGAAATGCCCTTAACAGTAGTTTCATGGAGTTTACTGATTATTGAAGCCTGCACTTCATTCAGTAAGTTGCTCTTATGTGTTTTTCACTTAACAAAACAATAACTAACAAAGAAACACAAAAGCCCCCAAGCTTAAAGACAAGCAAAATACTTACCGGCAATCTTGAACTGTTAAAGTTACCGTTAAATGTCTCTCGATATATAATAAATGTTATTGTTAGGAAGCAAGGAGTTATGGAGTCGAGTGGACGGTATCAGAGTTTTAGCTAAAAAGCTTTCAAACCGACAGAAGCGCTCTAAACTCTTCAAAATGTAAACATTATCGTGGTTGGGCAGTTGATTTATTCCCTCAGAAGCCAATCTTATCGCCACTATCTGTTAATATTATGGAAATTGACATTACACACGTGAAGTCTGTTATCACCATGGATACAACATAGTATTTGGAAACGAAATCTCCTGGAGTCAAGATATATGGCACTTTAATTTCAACATCATCTACTGTACATCTTTGCTTAAACACGATAAGAAAGGTGTCCAGGCCTTATCCAGACATTTTATCTGCGTATTAAATATTTTCTTTGAAAGGTTCTTGAAAAAACAAAGCCATTGGAGTAGTTCATTTGGAAAATATTATAATAATTTCATTAAGCATTCAACTTGCACATTTTCCATGATTGCGAGAAATAACAAAGTAAATAATTTAGCACAGTGAAACCTACTTTATGTGCTATTTGCGTGCAAGTAATATTCTACTACATAAGACAGCATGTAAATCCTTTTATTTTTTCCAAAACTAATGTTTTGAAAACGAAGAGTACAAATATATAATGCGGGTCGCTCAGCTTCGCTGAGACTGTTTCAACGCCTGCCGGTCATGTAGGTAGCGTCCCAGTTGAATTAACTGGCGTATAATTGCCGCATATTTGACACCCTTGAGCATGCGAACAAACGAATAAAAAAGTGGGCTTTTTGGTTAAACTTGTCACGAAGCAAAGTTAGGAGACACAGTTGTCCCCTCGAGAAGAAAGTGCCATGGCACAATCCATGTTGTTGGAAATCGCCATGTCTCTTATAAACCCCATTACATTCACGTCTGTTATCGAGAATACGTCCGTATGACCACAAGAGGTGATTGAGGATCTTCATCTCTCAACATGATTTATAAATTTGACCTTAAGGCGTCCATTACAAAAGTTACCTGCTCCTAGTCATACAGATCCGACAGGATACGTTGAAGCTAGTTCATCGATTTACCGACAATTTCGCCGCGTTTGATTTTCGAAACTTTACTTCACAAACTTGCAATCTTATCGCGTCCATTACAGAAAAAGAGCCTGATTCCAAAGATCTGATACGTTACAGATTAGCGAAGAAGTGGTTAAAAATCATTTTTGCGTATATTTAATTTTAGTATATACATACTAAGTGATCGTGGTGTTTTAAGCAATCTGATTGGTTCGCTATCTCTGGCCTGAATGAACATTATTCATATCCTACCGATTGAATAATGTAGGATCCAAGCAAAAACAAAATGGCCGACGTAAACTCGCGTTTCGCCAGTGTTTCTAAATAGGAAATCCTGAGAATACACAATTTACAAGAAAATGCTTTACCAGAAAATACAAAGAATTAAGGCTATGAAATTTGAAAACACTTACTGACGTTCGACTTTCGAGCAGTTTCAGGACATGTCATTGGTAATCACAGATTTCATCAATCTAAGCAAACCCGGTATTGGCAGAAATGAATGCCGCATGATTCATTGGCAGAAGCATCAAGTGCTATTCAACGAAACATCTCCTTTTCGTTTTCCAAGAAAACATTAAGGTTTCCCCAAAGTCCCGTGCACACAGTATAATTTCAGGTTGATCCTTCGCTAACGGCTCTTTCAATTTTCATTTCAAGTGAAAAAGAAAACTTAGACTTTAGATCAAGACTGGTGATTTCAACGCTGTTAAAAGATCATTTTGGTAGATTGTGAGGAGGATTTCCTCGAAAGGTTACCTAGATTTGCCATGTTTGAAGATTCTTTCTCCAACTCATTAATAATTCATCAAGTTAGAACAAAGAAAATTACAACCGTGAAGAAGGTTTGGATACCCGATCTTAATTAGCATAAATTTTGACGACTTTACTTCTCCGTTTACTCCTTAGGTTTTGTTTCGATTTGAGAAGACATATCAAACACCCGAGACAGTGTTTCATCGGCTATCCAAACACCTCGAATTTCGTCAAAAATACTCCGCTGCGTGTCGTGTTTTCAACTCCCTTCTTGGTGTTTGGATATCCCGATGAAATACTGTCTCTCGTGTTTGATATATTACGTCAATAGTTTCGCGCTTGCTTCGTGCCGTTTGCGCGTTTTCCACGCATGAATTGAGAGGTCAATTAAATCGACTTTTAATAGTTTCCTTTTCGTCTGTTGTTGAGATCACTTGGTAAGTATACACTAAAACAAATATTCTTTTCAATCTCGGTGAATAGCGGCACTGTTCACTTCGATTTCAAAGATCAAATAATTGTTAATTGTACTGATCACTTTTATGTATGCCCATTTTCGGGTGTTAACTCACTAGCAGTCCAAGCTACAATTCTGTGAAAGAACTGCAAAAAGGGTTGCAAACCGGATGAAAGTTTTAACATGATTTCCAGTGTGAAGCGAACCGTACTCATGTCAGAAAAGCAAAAAAAAAATAAAAAATAAAAACTCCGCCTTGAACAGCTTACAAATAATAGATCATGTATTGTGCTAGCTTTTTGGCTCTCTTTTCTAGTAGTCTGATGCCCTGAGCAACTCATACGGGTTAAGAAACAGTTTCCCTTAACTTAAAAAGAAACGCAACAAATTAAAGTGGTGACTGCAGCACAATCTGTCGACTAATCTACAAGTGGTCTTCTTCAAGCTTAAAAGAAGGGAAAATATTTGTCATGAATGCCCTCAGGAAGACAAGGTAAACAAGCGAACCGGTGTCCTTTGCACAAAGATAAATGTACATTTATTGTTAAAATCCAAGGGAAGGCAAACGATTAACATGATTAATAATAAAAGTTTCCTCGTGTGATGAAACAGAAAAAGGATGATTTTCTTTTTTTTTTCAAGGAACAGCACTTTCAGTCGACCGTTTTATCTGGACAAGCAGTTCGAAATAAATCTCGGTAGCAAGGAAAGTAATTTTCGTCAAAATATCGTGTTATCCAATACTTGTTATACTGTAAACACCATCCATGCTCACTTAGTTCTCACTGTATTATGGTCATCAATATTATTCTGTTTGTTATTTGGATTCCTGTGTGTGATTGCGCTTTTCAACAAAACGCTTAGCATTGATGACAGTCCTCTTAACAGTCTTTTTTTTTTTTGGCGTAAACTAAAAGTGCTGACGTGTTGACGTTAGGCCTTGGTTAGGGCTTCATATTGACGTTATCCAAAGAAAAGCTGACCCCGAGATCGCATGGCTGCATATCCTAGTTCACTAACAACATCCCTATAGAGGAAATTCCTGGCTACGTACATTTATTTAATAACACTTCATTTTACCTATTTATAACTTCTATTATTACAAACTTCAGTGCTGCATATAAACCAGTGTAAATAAGTTCGAGATTTTCCAAAGATGAAATCGACTGCGTTGTGACTCACTCTCTCATATACATGCAGCACAGATGGTTAGATAAATTTGGCCAGCACATGTTTAAATGAATCCACACATGAGAGATGAAGATCGGCGGGTCATAGTCTCTCTGTTTGATACATTTGTTTCAGTTTTCATAGTAAATCAAAACAGCCTTCTGATAGATTCTTTGGTTTCTGCGAAGGATCAACTTCTTATCTCTCCAAACAATGCCACGGTATCAACAAGCAGGAAAGTGATGCCAATGATGGGAATCACACAGTTTGAGAAAGAGATGCCGTGATCGCAAATATGCGAAGCTTAATTCTTAGGCTGAACTCACAATTACATAACGTCTGCAAGTCAATATATAGAAGTATTTTCTTTCTATTGGCACGAGACTTACTTGACTTTAATGAGTTAGCGACGCAAAGTATTACCTTCCTGTATGATGTCGTTTAGCGAAATTCTTTAACATAGAATGAAATAAGTTCAAATGCTTAAGACATAAAAAATAGTTAACTAGTTCTTCCGAGAATAAGAAAAAATGAAGCAGGTGTCAACTGAACGTTTCTAATACTATTGTATTGACAACCTTCAATCGCTTATTTAATATCAGTTTTCGCAATGTATCATCTTCAGTCTATACCAAAATATATTTGTTAAGCAAAACCATTATGGTATAATCAGAGTTATCGGCCATATTGAGCCGTGAATATATTTCACTGAGTGTTACATGCAGTTAAGTTGCTTATCGCCAAACCAGCGGTATACGATGAAAGTAACTCATTTACTTGGCAAACTTACCCTTCCAAACGCAAGGCTCTCACAGAAGATTTCGTCGATTGCAGCCAATCATTCACAATGTACTGTGCGTAAAGCAAACGATTTGGATGACTGCGAGATTACAGCTGGCATTAACGTCGCAATCTTCATGCCAAGGCGAGAGAGAAGACGTGTTTTATTGCCTAATAAAATACCGATGAACGTGTGCTTCACAGCGTATTTTTATTAACGTGTCATCTTCCCTTGGGTTGGACACACCTCGTCTGGCATTTCCGAACATTCCCCACGCCCCTTGAAATCTCCCATATCACTTTAAATGTTTATTTTTCGGTAACTAAGTGATCAAAAGAGCCTTATTCAACCCTCCCTTTTACGGATCTAAACGTACTTCCAACTTTACAGAAGATTTAACTGTAATCCAGATTGCAGTGAAACTGTAAGTAGATAGCCTCGAACACGATGAAAAAACATGAAAATGTCCTTGTTGATTAACCTTTCACCCGATTTGGCAAAAAACAACCGACTCTGTAACTAACGGGATTTTCCAAAATCTCGACTAGGTGTATCAGGAGAAGGAGCTTGGGAAAGAAATATGTACTGGCAATGTAATTTTTCTTTAGTTACAAGTATAGGAAAAACAGCTTTATGGCTGGGAATAAGAGGCATGATCATACGGACAAAACGCTTTGAAAATAGCCAAAGTTCTCCAATGGAACTTGTTAAAAAATAACTTAACTTTTAATAAAGCGTTCCTTTTTCCACTGTAAGTATCAACAAAATTCCCACACGAACTGATCTGCTTTAATCAGTCACCAAGCCCTTGAATTGAAAGAGTTCAATTGGTAATGAAGTTATAAACACGTAAAATATTGTTAATCCGCTTAGAGTAACCTTTAAATCCTTACGTCAAAGACAAAATGTCTCAATTTCTTCATATGAACTGATTGACATACAGTTATTTGCTATACAAGCTGTGTCTCTGCTGGCCTATAGATAACATGGTCTATTGGAAGGTCGATGGTTTCTCGCCTCACAACTCCAAAATGTAAGGGGATATTTGCTACGTTTTAATCTTGGGAATTTTAATCCCTTTTAAAGGATTAAGCAACAGCAACTTATACTTTTCTCGATGAATGACTGTGAGTTGAGTTTTCATGGCGTGTTATGTATTTGTAATTGCAGTTCTCAGTGAATGAACATAACAAGGAAATGCGAGTGTTTAGTAAAATCCAATAACAAATATTAATATTTAAAAAGAATACATTAATAGTTGTGTAGGTGAAAATTATTTTCAGTAGCTTAAAAGCAAGCAGTTATATTGAACAGTTTTCACTAATCTTCTGCTTTCAAATAGTGCACATCAGTATGTAATGACAGAGATAACAGGGTACAATAATAGCAATTCATAGTACAATGATAACAATTCATTCAATGAAGAGCTTGCACTATCTGCTTGGTACTTGTTACTTGAATTTTATTCATTTTGTGTATGTCCCATGTATAATTTTTTATATATATTTTGATAAACATCTGCGCAGTATTCGGTAGCCAAACAATTTGACTGCAGATGATCCAAAGTATCTTGTGTAGAGATGGTAGCTACTGCCCTTCGAATACACTCTGGTTTTCGTCACCACGTTATTTCTACAGTGAATGGGTTTAATTATATGAATCATTTTTAACGTTGCAATGATGAATGATGGTAACCAGTCACATACTTAGCATAAACTATACTTTAAAAATAGTTAAACATCTGATATGCTGAAAAGCGATATCTGAAGACAGGCAAAGGTCACATGGAAATGATATTCCAAAACGCATACCGAATTTCCTGAAAAAATGCCTCTTTTTTTTTTTTTTTTAAATTTCCTCCTCTTTGTTCCTTTCCAAACTTAATAAACTACTGAATTAGGTTTGACAGTGTTTTTTCTAGTGTTAAAATTCCTCTTTCACTTCCTTAATGCATCATGTTTCCGACTGACGTCCAGTCCGAGGAGTGGGTGTTTGTTGTGTATGCAATTTCATGACGCTCATATGGGGGCGGCTATTTCAAACAGTTGATGCCCCCAAATACTCCAGGTTCGACTTGATATACAGCGAGGCTTAAATGTAGAGGACACGTTTATCAGAAAGCTTGTTATAATTACCCTGAATCTTTTTCAATCCACCAATTTGACTTAATGCATTGCAACCCTTCATTCAATCATTTTGCCCGATCGATAGTCTTTGTTAATAATTTTAGGCTTGAAAGCAATTTTATCAAGTTTTCTTTATACATAGCTGACTTTCCAAGGTCAAGATATAAGATAGTAAAAAGAAATTAATGAATCACAGATGACGATGTAAGGAATGGGAAAAGATCTTCACAAAGGGGAAGCCTCAGGGAAGACTGGGTGTCAAAATTGCAACCATTATTTCTCCTTCGATCGGGCAGAAAGATATATAATTTTGGTCAATTTGTGAAACAATTATATTTTTTCGCCTGTAATATAGCTAACTGATTTAGTTTTAACTTCAGTGGAGAACGCCAAGAACTGAGTCTTTTAAAGGGGCTCAGCCACGGTATTTTGAGTTATTTTGGCCGCAAACAAAATTACCTTTAAATGGTAGGAAACCTGAAAATAACGGTTTGATAAGATAAAATAACACTAAAGACATAATGATAAACCATAAAGGAACAAGGATGGCTAAGGATGGAGAAGATTAACACAGATTACAAACGACGAATTTGAAAAATTGAGGCTAAACTTTTCAATACGTGCAAACCGTGACTGAGCTCCTTTAAAATAATTTGCTCAAATTCTCCACTATTCTTCCTTTGTAAACCCAATTTAGTGTTATGTGGTAATCTTGTGTTGCATTTTAAGATATTTTTTAGTTTACCAAAAAAATGACTTTTACACGTTAGTGTTAATTATGGTTTACCTCTTGGTTTTCATTCGCAATACGGGTCCTGAATAAAAATTCTTAGAAAAAACCGGACCATGCAAGTTTTGTTTTTCTTTTTCAAATTTGCCTCGCGTATATGATGTTAATGTTAGAAAACAAAACTGCAGGTATAGCAGGTGACACATATTGGCAAATGATTAAAACGTAACAAACCGACTGAACTTAAACTCCCTTTTTATTGTCCGCCTATGACGAGCATCTAACAAACACAAATTCGCTATAATGCACAACACGAAGAGTATAGCATTTTCGGTTTTCAAATGAAAACAGAATTCCTAGATAGAGTTTTGTAACAATTTGATATAAATAAAGCTTCACTGAAACCTAGGATAAGGGTTATACACATTCGTGTGAAAATGTCTGAAAAGTGTGAAAATCTAGTTCACTACTGTGTTCCTCTCGCTCGTCGAAAATATTCGCCCACTCACAATCAATTGTATTAAATCCCTGAATCTTTCCAGTCATTTTATTTCCAATTAAATCAGTGTAACTGTCCGAGGTTACAATGTAGCGCTGAGTGGACTGAAGAACACGTTTCCTTTGATCATGTCTTGCCGGGTCTAGCCGGCGGTCAGTTAACGAGTCCTGACATCAGAAATATCGCACTTCCATTTAGAGTTATTTACTTCCCCAATCTGCACCGCCATCATGCCAGCTATTGGCGGCTTATTTCACGAGTGTAAATTTCTAAAACAGAACGCCGCTGTTTTGCGTGCAAATGTACGCTGAATCGTATTTTCTGACAACGAGAAATAAACAGCCAGTGGGAATAACAGTAATGGCCCATACATTTAAAATTTTGATTAAAAAATAAATCTGCCTGCAGCTAACAATTTGCACTTTGTCGCCAAATGAAAAAAGTGCCGCTCGATGTTGATTCAGCTGAGTTTCCTGTTTTGATGCAAAATAACCAATAAAAGGTTTTGTTCAATGAAATAGAAAGGTTCCACAAGAATATATTCTTTATGTGCACCGATGTTTTTTGGTGTGTAGTCAATGTATCAAGAAATATCTAAGCCTTTGAATAATGTTTTGTTCTTGTCAATTCTACAAAGATATATTCCGCCCTCCCTTGGTCACAATGACAAAGCATTGTTCTTTTTTGTTTCCTTTGGTACAGACTAAGGGTTAATCTAACGATGCTGAGTACTTCCCTCGGTTAGTTTCATAAAGTTAGCGGCAAAACATACAATTGACAGAGGATTAACTTTCACGGTGCTGAATTTTGTGAATTCTAAGCAGAACAAAATCAAAAGTATTTGTTCAGTATAGTATATGCTTTTAAAGAGTAGTTCTAACAAACGGAGAAAAATCATTGTGTATCAATTGTGAATCTCCTATTAACACTGAATGTTAAAGCAGGCAGGCACCATTTAGTTTAATTGACATTCTCTGGCTTAAAATCACAGTTTTTGTCATAAGTTTACACCAAATCACGCCGAGATTTAGCCGGTGAGTGTAAATCAGAATGACTAGCGACATGTTCTGTTTTTTGTGTATTTCTGGACATTATTTCAGGCGACAAAACGGAGAACCTTTTCATTATATAGTAAGTTATTTAAATCTGGAATTCAAAAACAACAAACTCTTACCACGAAGTGTTCCGCTCGCTTTCAGCAGGAATTCATAAAATAAGTTTTACGGGCAACTTTGAATAATAATAAGGTTGATAAAGCATTAACGCAACGACCATAAGAAAGCATTAATTGCACTAAAATCACTTCCAAAAGTGATAATTGCTTTTGGAGATGTTTTCTAATGAAAGAAGCCTGGGTTATATTGTGTGCTGTGAATTAAGTCCTTAAAGCTCTTGAAGAAAGAAATCTCAACAGGAACTGATTTATTTAAGCCATTATCTTCTTGTCCCAGGCCTAATTCTTTCCCTTTCTTGTTAAATGATCTTATTGTATGCTTACGTTCTCACTACTTGATTACGCGGAAATCATGTGTTCATTTGAGAAGAACTGGTCAATTTATTGGAAACAACAAGAAATGCTGTGTTCTCACCCGAGGCATCTTGGGATTCAACGGGACAGCGTTGCTTTTGTAGTGTATATTTTGTCCAATTTAAGTCATCATTTTTAATTTCACAGCTAAAATATGTCAGTTTTCTACAGAGGGGAGACATGTTACTTTCCAAGGGAAAATCTTCCTTACACCTGTACAAAAAAAGTACAATTTTTGTTTTCGATTTTCTCCTTAGCATATTTACAAATACAACATATAACAAATATAACATCTTGCAGAGAAGAAAAAATCATTGTAATAATAAATTTATAAAACTTTGTTTTCATCCAAATAATCAAGTATAATTTCCTCATTAGCAAAGTTTTGTAAGGCCGAATAAGCCAAGAATCAACCTAAGCCGTATGAAGAAAATAGTGCAGTAAAGCAACACTCCTCAATGCAAGTGGCAGTGTTTAAATGTAAATTAAAATGATTCTTGCTATGTTTGACTTGTAGGACTGTGTTTACTCTAATGCCAGGACTTTTCTTCATTAAACCAACACATTAAACTAACACATTTACAATTTATGCATAAGTTTTTACGTCCCACGTAAAATTCTACAGGATGAAAAACGCCCCATGTTATAGTTAAGGCATTCTAAAGGCTTGATAGTTTTCAGTGAACATTTGAGCATTAATGGCAAAAATAAAGTTACCAAAAAAACCTCATAGCATGTTAATATCTTGAATAAAGGTAAGAAGATCTTATCGAGACTTAAACTCTCAAGCTGACCACGCTAGAGAATATTATATTTGAAGCTACCCATATTTTAACAAAAACGGATGTTTCGTGTCAGTTCAAAACACAATAAGACACGCTTTTAAGCATTCTTACGAGGTTTGACATTAACTTTCTCGTGAATGCTTAAGAATTGATGATGATCCTCGATTTTTCCCTTCGATTTATGGCCCACGCACTTCGGGCTTTGGCCTTAAATCGATTTGGAAAAAACTCAGTCCGTAACTTGCAGTACGGACCTCAGACTGGGTAAGTAAAGGGTATCTGTCTTCACCTCAGTACAAGTGACTATAGGTTTTACGTCCTCTGTTAAAAATCTGACAAGGTCCAGCGAAGGCAAGACATCCAGCCGGTATTTGAGAACTGTCTCATCTGATGGCATGATTGGTAGTGTATTTTGGAAGGAGCAATCGCTAACACCAGAAAATTACAAACGCAGGAGGGGTGAGAGATTCCGGATGTGAAGATTGCAAACAAAGAGCTTGAGGGAAACACGGACGTTAAATCAATTTAAACTGTGCGTTGATCTTCGATTTTGAGTTTATAACTAGCACGTGACTCATCATGGGAAAGACAGAGCTCACCTGACATCAAAATTTTGCTGCCTGAAAAATCTTCTTGACAAACAAAAGCAATGCCGATTATCCATTATCCATTCGAGAATCTCTACAGTTATGGTAAAAAGTGGAATATGTGTTTTTGTGCTGATATGATTCAACTTCTGAATTCTAATACAAGTTGGAAAAGGCAAAGTTAGTTGGCGTTTTACCCATTAAATTGACCGAGAATGGGCCTGGGTCGGTTACTAGGACGGCAGCTGAGTTTGCTAAAGCGTCCTGAACCGATGCAGCCGGTAGAACTGTTGTTTGAACAGTAATTCGTTTTGCGTGGTAGAATTAAAAAAGCGTACATATATTAAAAAAGCATCCTGCAGCATTTCCAACAAACCTGTCGACTTTAAATATTTTTAACGTTTTTAATATTTTAAATGTTGACTTTTGAATACCTATCCATTTCAGCTATCATTATTTGTTTCATCCATTATCATTTAATATTTAAGTGTATATTAATTAATCATTTTAGATAGTGTAGGTCCATATCAGGACTTATTGTCTTGCCAGTTCCCCAACCTGCTTTGCCAAATAAATTATGTATGTATGTATGTTTGTATGTATATGTAAGGGATTAGAATAGGCGACGCAAATAAAGGATACTAATGGTACTTGCTGAAACTGCATTTTACAAAAAGATTAATTCTTTTGTTGAAGACGCTAATTTATAAATATGATAGTCTGGAGGACTGAGTCATTTCGTAAACCATGTATTAAACAAAGTCGAGAAAAACACATTCAGGGTTCAGTGAATATCGAAGTATACTCCTTCGATCGAACAATAATTACTAATAATTGTCCTGTTCTTTACTGCAGCGTTTTCATAAAATCTGCTGAAAACAGATAGAAAATATATGTTTCGCAAAAATAAATTGAAGCCTTTGAAAATCTTTAAGTATTGTTCGGTCTGGTCGCCTCTATCATTTCGCCGCTCAATGTCAAAAGAAGTTGTTTTCAGTACACCAGTGTGCTGGTACAAACATCTTTACCCAGTACGTACTTTCAAGACGACTGAGCTCCTAAAGAAGTAAACTGAGGTTCAAATAAGAATTGATATCAGTAATTGTTGTTAACGCAACTTACCTTCTTTCGAGAGCGAAATTGTGTGCAAGAATCGGCTTTCGTGTGTGATTCAAAGAGTTGCACTGAAACAATACATAATTCTGCCACCAACTGAATAAAAAGCCCCAGGGCCGGGTGTTTAAGTGGAAAACACTACGAAGCTAAAATATTCAGCCTTTCTTACACCGCACGTTTGATTAATAGTTGTAGTCGAATATTCGCTGGTGTGATAATCAATTATTAAATTGTCAATATTAACGAAAATGTTCAAGTTGCTTTCTCGGCCCTGCCAAATGTTTTTAATATTTCTATATTTGTGCGCAAATTAAAACAACCATTTTTGACATGTCTTTCGTAAATGGCAGTCTTTTTTTTGTCATTTAAGACGACCTCACATAGAAGTAACTGAAATGATTGTTTTGACATTTTCTAGAAGGTAGTTAAATTCAACTGATGACCAGCTTTATTTCCGAAAGCTATAAATCCACTGACTCGATCTTTCCTAATATATCGATCAGGGATCCAATTAATATCCCTCCCAAAATCATTAAAAATTCATCAAGTTACAACTAAATTCAAGTTTCGGTTGCGAATGTGTATAAAATAATCGAGTACGTGTTTCATCGCATTTTCGAATACCTAGATATTTGTCAAAAATACCCCGCCGCGGCTGGGTTGCATTTTCAATTACCTCCTCATCAGATTTTAAAGACCATAAGGAGAGGATGAAACACTGTCTCGAGTGTTTGAGATGTTACTCCAAAGGAGCGTTTTATCATGAGGGAAACTCGTTTAATATTTATTATTTTCATAAATTAAAGACTGTATATTGTGTTTGCAAATTAACATCAGCTGAGTAAAATTGGTGGAGAATTAATTCAAGGTTTTGGTTCGGTCATTAATTCATTTAAAAGCATTTCAAAAAATATATAGTTTGTTTCCAGCAGTTAAACATAATGTCACATATTGCCTTGAACGTTTAATTCGGGCGGAATCCATTTGAAGATCTGAGACTATTCCGGACAAGACAGAGCCCCAGGGCCTGGTAACGAAGTAACGTTTTCCCGCGTTTCTGATATTCTCGTCCCCAGACCCGCCTGTTCCTGCGTGGCCAACACTCGCTCCAGGGTTTTCGCTCCAAGACCACGCGCGTCCGCAAACATACGGCTGTCTTGAAGGAGAGGAAAAATGTTTCTCTGGAGACAAATGATTTGCTCGGCGAATATTTTGGACCAACAAACCGAGTTCGAGGTTCGCACTGTAAGTTGTAGACCAAGTGTTTCCCCTACGAATTTATGGCCCAAGCGCGAAAAGTGCGGGCCATAAATCGAAGATCCGTAACTTTCAGTGGAACCGGGAAGACAAAGGTAGTAAGATATTTCTTTTATCTCTGTGTGTGTGTTTGACGAGTTTGGAAACAGTTTCAAATGTAACGAGCCGTACGCGTACAGTAGAATACGGCCCCCTAAATGAACCAATCACAGTGCCCCGTAGTAAGTAAGAGGTATACTAAATAATCTGGCGAATGAATATCAACATTTTCTTTCACACAAAAAGGGGGGCGCGTAATGTGCATAGCTGTAACTGATCAAACAAACCACTACAGATCTGAACTTTTTTTTTCTATTTGTTATTTATCATATAAATCCGCGTTTTAGACTAAAAACTACCGTGGCTTTGTCCAAAGTTCCAAACTTAGTACTTTAAAGGATTTTGTCCCCGTTTTTTTTGATTCAATAAATAGTAATTACCTTTTAATAGTACAATATATCCTTTTCTGTCCAAAAGTATCTTAATTTAGTCTCGCCCTACTATCAGGGCTCTAAAATTGCTTTACAAAACTTTATACTACAAATATATGGCTTCGATGTATTTTCATTGTTAAACTAGGGTTTAACGCGTTACTACGGTTACCTTGTGTATAGTTTGTTAGGGTACGAGTGACTCTACTGAGAGATTTTACAATTCATGAAGAACTAGAAACATCAAATTTTCATGATCTTTATACGGTGAAATTACTTTCGTTCTTTATATGAATTACTAAGAAAACTTTCTCTTTCGGAGGTTCTTGTTTGTTACCAAAGTTCTCGCTACGAGTAGTAATACGTTTGCAAAGGCAAATTTGCGAGTAAATTCGAAATCTTCCCTCGTGCGAAATTGTGAAAAGCAAACAAAATTAGTTACTTATAGACTTATTAGAATTGTAAAATCAATTAGTACAGTAGAATAGACTTGAACAACTGTTTCAGCGGAAGTCAAGTAAAACGAACATTCTTAACATAAATCGTTTAAACTAATGCGTGTTCAGTCACAAAAAACCCGGCGAAAGTTGCATAAATGTCTAACGGTGTACTCGAAAACTGAATGAATAAAACAGGTTTGCAACCTTCGGCTGTACTCTTAGAATTAATTTCTCTGCCTCTTTGGAGAGTTAAAATTAGTATTACAATATATTATCATATCTTTTTTTACGTAACGCCTTCATGACCAACAAGTCTATTCAAACAAGGCCTCAAACCTAGGAAATCAAACTTAAACCTAACATTCGCAATAGTTTTGAAAGTTAAAAACTATACATCGGACGCATTTCTCTTTCCAACTCTACCTCACTATACACAGTGTCCTTGTTGTTCAGCAAAGTACTCAGTGACAAAAGATGTCGCTCGGATGAATGGTTCTTTCGAGGCAAAGACAAAATCTTACCTCTCGCCTCTTACACCTTTTGACTATCCGATAAAAAATCGTTCCAAAGCCAAGGAAAGATTAAAATAAACCAATTCCATTTAAGAGGACAATCAGGAAGACGCCAGAATCCAAATTGATTTGCACTTGATTGCATGAGAGGACGTACGTTCAGTAACCTGGGAAACCTAACCAAACAACCTGTCGACTGAGTACTTCACTGAATCAAACATGATTTGTAGTAAGACTATAAACACTATTTACACAAAACCTTTACATGCATCTCTATAAATACGCTGATCTGTGTAGCAAGGTGTTTCCGCAGGCATTTCCGTCAACATCCAATCTCCGTAATATTTTTTCTCGGGGGCTCGAAACTCTGCGCATCCCGAAACAGCGTACCTCTCGTATCTGAGGCAATCTGGACAGTCACACTCTATGTTATTCCTTACCAGTACTCTCTCGACAGTGTTAGTCACCTTGACAGGCGAGAAATCGCTAGCAGAGTTACTTCCAGACACAGAATCCAGCTCGGAAATCTCCCCACAAGTGCAACGAGGGACGCGATCCGCGTCGCAAAGAAATTCTGTCCTTCGAGGTCTTTTTCTATGCGACGATCTTCTTCGATCGCTTTTAGTTCTTTGCTTGTGAACGTTCTTTAACGGTTCGCTGCTAGAAGCCTCGTCATCAAGAGGAGACGAGGTTCCCGTGGATCTCAGCGTGGACTCTGACGTGCTTGAGCTGCCGCCGGAGGAGGGAGGAAGGAGTTTGTGATGCCGACGTAATTTGGTGAACACGATGAACAGAAGAACCGCAAAAACAAGTACAGCGAACACAAACACACCAAGGAAAGTCAGCTCAGATTTTCCTAATGTCTTTCTTTGGACCACAGCGACCGCTTCGCTTTCTGCCGAGAACAAAACGAGAATGTTACCAGAAACAGGAAAAAAAAGTTCATATGTGCGTAGAAGAGATTAAAAGCATTCTCTAGTATTCCTAGGCAAAACTACGTGTGGCTCCTGGTGAACTCATAATTGTCGCAAAATTTATAAGACTGACACGAAAAAAAATGTCTAAGTGACGAACAATTTTGTGCCAGCATACTATGATCAAATTTAAAACATTAAACCCTGAAATAAAAAAAAAAAGGTTGATGACGATAAGTGACAGAAATTAATACTCTTGTCTTAAAAATGAAATACATAGATAGACTGCTGACAGAAGGTTTTTCTCTCGAAATCTGGTAAGAGGTATGAGGTGAGACGTTTCAGGCGGTTAAACACTTGTTTTCAAGAGGCCCCGTCCACATTACACCGGAGAAGTTTGAAAATGCAACAATCACCGCTCATTTTGGATTTGTGTTTGAGGAAAGAGAAATCACATGATTATCGTGACGTCATCGTTTTCGAAAAGCTCCGTTTTCAAAATGTTTTCCGTCCACACGAAAACGCAGAGCCGGCGTCTTCAAATTCCTCCGGTTTGAAGAGCATTTTCGAAAAGCTGCGTTTCCAAATTCTCCGGCGTGAAGTGGACGCTGTCTAACACATGTGTTGCGTCACTTACTTTCAGTCCTACTTTCTGTCTTGTACGAGGCCGTGAAGCCTCTCCGTGTTCCATTGGTCCAATGTCCGTTGTGCTTGTAAAACAAGTACATATTGTTCCCAGACGAAACTATAGATTCTTTGTAATCATCGCTCTTTATTATGGTTATTTTGGGCGCGCTCGAGTCGTTCCCATCTCGTACAATGATGGAGTCACCGTCCATCTTCAAGGCGTCAAACCATAAATGCACCCTGTGGCCCTGAGGTAAGGTAATCACCCAGGTGCAGCTGGAGCGACCCGGGCGGGGGAACAGCTGCGGTGATGACGTGATCATCCCGTGCGGTTCTGTTAAGCGGCATCCACAGGAGCACGCTGACCCTGAAACTGCAGGCCATGTCATAAACACAGTTAGAGAACTGAATTTACAAAAGTTTGGAAAAATATTATTACCCAGCTATGTCCCAGTTTGGTAAAGTCTCAGGAGAGTCCATAAAAAAATGAATACTGTAACATTTTAGTTTATTCAGTATAGGTGATATGTTTTAGATGAGGTAACTGTTATAATCTTGTTTGAATGAGACTCGAGGCTAAATGAACCATTAGGTTTTCGACTTAGCCTTTCGCCTGGTTATGTCTAATTGTAGGACAGGAGAGATGAAGGAAGAATTTGCAGTTTTCAGTTTGGTTGAAGGGAGAACAAAAAAACAATTAACTAATTCGGGTATTAGCCTGACAGTAAATAATGTGGTTTTTTTTTTTTGGAAAATTTAACCACCATTCGAAAGTAAAATGTGCGATTAAATCCAGAAAAGGCAGTTGTTGAACCTAGGCATGCAAATCAAAGCAAATCTATTTTTATACCTGGACAGGGATTGAGTGCGCATGATCTTGACATGAGCGCCTTCCCTGCACATGTTGACTCCTTGTCCACAGACGTGCTCACGCTTGTACAGAAGCGATACCGATGTTGTTTTCCCTGTCCACAAGAGCTAGAACACAATC
>Ga0126338_10000249_pt1 | contig 25882 bp, 16 predicted proteins | sample OrbCmetagenome_2_FD_92529 | JGI IMG/M metagenome (GOLD analysis project Ga0126338, IMG submission 92529) | Coral microbial communities from Petempiche,Puerto Morelos, Mexico - Orbicella C C metagenome | ecosystem: Host-associated > Invertebrates > Cnidaria > Coral | place: Petempiche,Puerto... | reverse complement strand
CTAATTTATCATATTTTCATTTTGAATTGAACGCTGGCGTTTCATATTTACCTTAGGCGAGTTCTGAGACCAATAGGCACGCTGAACAGATCTAGGTAATTACGAAATTCGAAGGTAAAATATAAATTTATTTTTTACTAGGCGTTGTCCTCGGGGACACCGTCGTCATTGCCTAAGCTCTACTACTCTTCAAGTAGACGTCTTGTATTTCCATTGTTCTACGAAAAGTTGCACGTGTGCGTGAAACAACTGAGAGGAAATCTGCGGGGCGCTTTCCACTCGACCAAAATTTCCGGTGTGAATTTCCGGAAATTTTCTGGGTCGAATGGAATGGAACTTTCCGGTTGACAGCACCAGATTGGAAAGCGATAACTCACACCTTTGTTCGCTTGGAATTTTTCAATGACTTCGAGGTTTAAATCACAAATATAGAAGCAAACAAAACACTGGTACGTCGACACGGTGACTTTTCATAGCCCATGACGGCAGGGACCTTATACAGACCACAAAGGCAGCGAAAACGTCGCAAAACAAAGGGTTTAATGAGTGGTACAATGGCTCTGCACGCGTTATAAGTCTTTGTACATTTCTTAGCTAACCTGTGCAAAACAAACAAATGCACCACGGGGGCTTTGTTAGGATAGGTAATCATACGGTTTTTTTCGTTCAATTTGGAATTAATTTCCACGAGTGAGCTTTTTGAAAACTCATAAGTGCAAATTAATTCCAAATTGAACGAGAAAAACCGTATGATTACCTATTGATAATATAAACATGAACAAATTCGCGTGGAGGAAGTGCCGGGAGATCTTTCTTGAAGCCATTTTTCGCATTCGACGAAACTTAGTTCAAAGTTTCCGTACAAAGTTTTGGTCATCGTTTTACATGATATCATTGGCTTAAAAAATTTCCCATTGTCTTTCAGCCAAATCATAATCCAGAATTACGATGTGTAATTTGCACTGGTGTTACACTTTTTGCACTGATGTTACACTTGAACTGCACTGTTCTCAGCCAATCAGAATCGAGTATTTTTTCCATGTATATTATTATTGGAATTAAACGCTTTCTTGACGAATAGACCATGTTACAGTTGTCTGCTCAGTGACCTGGCCTTTGGATGGCAGCGAGGCTGGAGGTGACCTTGTTTTGATACTGACTTCACTGCTTTTGTTGTGTAAAACAAGTTGTTCTGATGCTAACTAGATGCATTTACATGACAAAAGCAGTGAGGTCTGTATCGAAACAAGGTCAACTCCAGCTTCGCTGCCATCCACAGGCCAGGTCACTGAACAGACAACTGTAAAACGGTCTATTTCAGCTTGTATTTATTGACAGACAAGTGACAAGTAGAATGTTAATCCATTTTCGAATACACGTCGCCGCCATCTTTGTCTGGGATGATCGTGGTGATCGCCGCCAAAAGAACTAGTGTTGAATAGAAAATTGCGAATTAGCATAATTTTTGAAAAAGAGGACAACCTCGCGAGGTATGCCCAAATTTTCCGGGAAATTTCTGTTCCATTTGAATGTCATTCTGGAATTTCCGGAATTTTCAGTTGAATGGTTCGCTTTTCGGAAATTTAACAATTTCCGGATTTGCTGGGACCTTTCCCAGGAAATTTCTGTACCATTTGTCCCCGTTTCGAAAATTTCGGAATTTTTGGTCGAATAGAAAGCGCCCGAAGGTACGATACATACTCAGCTTGGTTCAAACATCGTACTTTATAACGGAGCCCCATTCTCCAGCGGCCATACTCCAGCAGAGACATGCAGCCTTGGCATATAACGTCCTTCTTTGATATTGAACATCCATGTTTTGGTCAATTGACACCCATCAAACAAGGTATCCGCTGACCGGTATCACGTGACCATATCGAGGGCTCAAGTTTAGAGCTCATCGAGGTCACGTGTTTTTTTTAAGTTGACCGCTGACCAAGTGCTGGTTTCGATTGGATCGCGGGCTCATGTTAGGGTAACTTGTTGTAAACAGGGCTGAGTTGTTTCGGAGGCCAGTTAACGCTAGCCCAGGATTGAAAGTTAACCGAAGTATAAATTTTTCTTGTGGACAAATGTTTTTCACTGCTATTGTTTTGTGTATTTTGGGATTGTTCAAACTCAAAACAGAAGGCCAAACAATATACAGAAAACCTCACCACAAAGTTACAAAACTCAACTGCAAATTCTCGCCTATCCTGAGTTAGCATCCGGCTTTGAACAACCTGGCCCAGCAGCTCCGCTTTTAGGCTTGGCTAAATCTATATTTTATTTGCCAAAACTAATGCCTAAATAATTAAAGCGGGGGTTAACATGAAGGCCGTATTTTGGCTGGGTATTATGGTTTTAACGCAAATATCACGGTCACGTTTCAAGCAGTCAAAAATCTCTTGCTCATCCCACACAACTACGTTTTGGGTTGTTTTGTAATTTTTTTGGTGATTTTTGGGTATATCTGGGGATAAAAAGTTTTTCTGAAAGGATTAGTAAAGTTTATGGAAGAAGGAAATTTGGAAGATTTGATGTTATTTTGGTCTGGATAATAGGCAAGTAACTATTTTTAAGAAATGGAAAACAACTTTAAGTTTAAAACAAGCCATGTTTCGATCGTTCAACGATCATTTTCAGTTGCGAATTAGTTTACAAGTTCGGTTGAATTAATACAAGCAATGGCTTATAAGTAAAAGGTGATACAGTGCAAAATTTTGAAAAAATTGACGTACAATTTTAAGAAGCGCGAGACATGGAATAACACTTACGCGAGCACTACACTTAATAAAGGAAGAAAATTGTAAAAAATGGAAATAATTACAATGATTATAACACAAAATGTTATGAACAAAAAATATAAAATAAACTGGTACTAAATAAATGTATATACTTAAAGAATAATATCAGAACGAGAGAGTTTAGTCAGCATGTTTCAGCTTCTTATTTAAAGTGGATTCTCCCATTTGATGTGCATTGCTTCCTTCAACATAGGTTGTAGTTTGTTGGGTGCACAATCCACGATGGAAAAGCAGTTCCTATTAGCTAAACACCGACATGCCTGGGATTGCTGCAAATGATGTTATTTTAAAATTAAAATTTGAAGTTAAAAATTGGTAGATGTACACCAAACAGTTGTCCACCAACCTGGGGTGCCCTTTTGGGGGGTGTTCAACTGTCTGGTGTGGTCCAAAACTTTTTTTCTCCTTTTAATCCCTCTTTAAACTTCCTAAAACTTCACTTAAATTCAGGTAGACCCCCGCCTTAAGTTCGAAAGTTATTCAAACGTCGAATCTACTGTTGTCGAACTTAATTCGACACAACATCTTTGGGGTAAAATATAATTTATATTATTTATCCGTAATGTATGCATTAGATTTGGCAAAAGTTCGATGTCTGAATCGAAGTCGAACTTTAACCGTTTTATTTGAGGTCGACCCAAGTACTAAAGTGTTGATCATAGCTGATCCAGACGCCGAACTTTACACGTACCTAAGCGCTACCAAAGCGCTACCTAAGCGCCCCTCCTATCGGCCGAAATTTAAAATAAGCGCCCCCCCCCCCCATTTTTTGGACGAGTAATGAGACAAAGGATGTAAAGTTTTCGTCATGTATTAGATTTGTACATTGTTTCAGTTTGCAAACACGTTTAGTGAACACGTTGAACACGTCAAGTACTAAAGGTGCCGCGATTTAAACTTTAGGATCAGCTTTTTTATGTCAATAAACAGCTTATGTTAGTGTTTACGCGCAGATGATGTATTAAAAGAATGATAATGTCAGGCCACGGTTTGGGAAAAATTAAATAAGCGCCCCCCCGTCTTCTCTTAAATTTGAAATAAGTGTCCCGGGCGCTACTTCGAGGATATACGGTATAGTATTGTGAGGTAATTTCAAACTTCAAACTTCAAACTTCACTTTATTTTGCACTTACATTTTGAAATTACAATATTAGCATAAAAAAGAAAAAAAGATACATGTATAACAATTAAAGGTGACAATGGTATATAGTTTGTGCATGGAGGCTAACAGAACCGCGGTAATGGTGAATCCTGTCTGATTGTAACTTTATTGTCTTTCAGAGAGCTGATGGTTTTCATTCTGTTCTTTCTGGTCACGTGCTTGTTAGCAGCAAGCGTCATGAGTCCGGATGTGTATCGTCTAAACCAGTCTATCAAGAAGGCGTTTATTAGGTATGGGGTAGATGCTTCTTGAATCTGTCTATCTGTCTGTCTGTCTGTCTGTCGGCTCTTCTGTCAGTCAGTCAGTCAGTCTGTCTATCCGTCTGTCTTTTGGTCAGTCTTGCTGTCAGTCTCTTCTGTCTGTCTGTCTGTCTGCCAGCCAGCCTGTCTGTTTGTCTCTCTGTCAGTCTACCTGTCTTTCTGTCTGTCTGTTTGTCTTTCTATCTGTCTGTTAGTCTCTTCTGTCTGTCAGTCTCTTCTATTTGTCAGTCATTCTGACAGTCTCTTCTGTCTGTCGGTATTTCTGTTAGTCTTTCAGTCTATCTGTTTGTCTGTCTCTCTGTCTCTCTGTCTGTCAATCAATCAATCAATCAATCAATCAATCAAGTCAATCAAACTATCAGTCAAGAAAACAGAACTATTTCCATGACTAGGTTTATCGCTCATGTTCGAAACATTTTTTCAGGAAGAAATAAGTAACTTTTGCTTCGCGGGGTATTTCCTTTGATACTCTGTATCATCCCACTTTGTCAATTTTATTGCTGTCTTAATTAATTAATAACTTACAGCAGCCCACCATCTTGTCGAAGTCACCCTTGATCCTTCTAGGAAAGAGTGAAGGGTTACCCTGGCGGAAATGACACAAGAGCTAGGACTGGTACAGGCAGTTGTTTGCTATTAAGGTGAAGAACCACAATTGTGATGCCAGTTTGTCCATCCGCCATTTTGCAGGTCAGAGGACGCCTGGCGGACTGCCCCAAGAAGTGTTAAAGATGCGTGGGACGAGATTTCTGCCGCGCTGTACGAAAACAGCGCTTCATCCTCGTACACACCACTCACGGTATGTATTAATGCGGCCGTGCTGACGGTAACTTCTCAAACTCATTTATAATTCATTTAGTTAGAACAAAGGAGATCACAACCGTGAAGGAGGTTTGGATACCCGGTCTTAATTAGCACACATTTTGACGATTTTACGATTTTACTTAGTTTTTGTTTCGATTGAGACGATACATCAAACACTCGAGACAGTGTTTCATCGGCTATCCAAATACCTCGAATTTCGTCAAAAATACTCCACTCCGCGTGGTATTTTCAACTCTCTTCTCGGTGTTTGTATATCCCGATGAAAGTTTGATATGTTACTTCAAACATAGCGACTATAACCAAGAGAGGATGAGGAGAGTAAGAGTTATTGTCCGTATGGACGGTATTCCCAAAGTAATCCCTCGCGAGTTATTTTTAGATCAAATCCCAAGAGGGTCGCGAAATAGCCAATCCTACGACGCGGATTTTTCTCGAGTGGACAGCGCATGCGCCTTTACGCGTATTGTCATCCTCCACGAAAACCTTCACGTAACGCTCGTGGGAACAGTTTCTGAGGAAGAACTGGGTACCATGGCTGAAAGACCTTGACAGGGATTACCTTGGGAATAAGCTTTATACTTGGGATTAACTCTCTCAGCTTTCATCCTGTCTTGCTAAAACAGAACTTAACTCTTTTCCTCGAGTGGAAACGTACAATATAGTAATAATAATAAAGTATAAAAGTTTGTAAACGTTGTAAAATTGTTTGCAATTCTCTCCTTCAGATCTTATTGCGCGACAGTCAGAGTCTCCTGTTTGGTCGAACAACCATCACGCAGTACAGGACTGACGTGTTGAGGGTAATGTCATATGTTATTTGAGCTGCAGACAGTTTATAATAGCGCTGAACTACGGGTTTTAGATGATAACGTTTGCAGAGAAGCCTTCGAAGTTTGTTAAATATATATGTGCAATAGTAATAGACTGAGATGGTATTGCCAACGTTTTTGTGAATAAACATCAAATTTGTAATTCCTCTTTTTTTTGCCAAGTTTATCCACTGTTTTTTTTTTTCCCATGACATTCTAGCATTCTTAATCACCCGAAGTATTGCAATCTCGCGTGACAGAGTTTCTTGATCTGACGTGACAAAATCACCAAAGATAGCGTGACTAGGGCTGAGACCCTTTCTAGTGCGATAATCCGATGTGTCATTCTCAAAATCTTCTGTCCTTTCAAAGTAATGAGAGTTTAATAATTGCGGTTTGATAAACTGTAGTCGTAGATAAGATACCTTACAGATAAGCAGTTTTGGTAAATGACTGATCTCATGTAAGTTCTTTGTGGTAGAGTTTACAGAAAAGAATTGATAATGATTTCACATCTACGCTTTCCCCAGGTTTGTGATGAGCATTCCGGAAGTGGTAACCAGACAGCTTGTCACGCGCAATGTCACGCTAGTGACGGTGCGTGGATGAGCCTGAAACTTAATCAAACGAGGTATGTTTTGTATTTACTTTTCGTCCTTTCTCTGTCTAGGGTAAACGGAGGTGCGGTGGCCTCAGGGTTAGTGCCCTCGTCTCTGGATCGAGCGGTCTGTGTTCAAGCCCTGCCTGGGTACATTGTGTTGTGTTCTTGGGTAAAACACTTTACTCTCACGGTGCCTCTCTCCACCCAGGTGTATAAATGGGTACCGGCGAGTTTAATGCTGGGGGTAGCCCTGCGATGGACTAGGATCCCATCCAGGGGGGAGTAGAAATACTCCTAGTCACTTCATGCTACAGGAACTGGGATAAGCTCCAGCCTGATTGGCCGCTTGGCTCGTATGTAGGCTTACCTAGGATAGACACTCAGACAAAATCTGGCGGCAATCGTTCCCTTTTCTTGTAGCAAGATGTTTCGTTCGTGTTTTAAACGTCCTAATTGAGAAAAAAATCTTTAACAAGACTGTTATGTCAGCTCCTTGGTTTGTAGATCTGTTTAAAGTAGTATTGCAGAAGTGTAACAATGAGCAACACATTAACAATAGTGATTTTTTTTTATCAATGACCAATTTGGGGGTTTATTCTCCAGAAGTAGTTTAATTGCTTCATTTCTTTACAGCGAGGAGTCTGCAAAACAACTGAAGGAGATCACAGATTCACAGTGGATAAATGAGTGTACACGTGAAATAACTTTGGAGTTTGCAGTGTATACACCGTTTTTACGTGCCATTAGGTAAGGTCGAAGGTGACTAAGGTGCCGCAAGGGCGGTGGGGAAGGACAAGCTATGATATATACGTTTGTACTGTCCTGAAAGAGAAGAGTTCTTTGCCGTTGCGCTGCGAAATTGGATATAGATTTTGAATATTTTGGCTCCAAATAGGGTAGGTTTTGCACTCTTGATTTGGATATGATTGCTCACTGGGTAAATTAAAGCCTCTCTCAAGTCCTGATGCAAATGAAAGCTATTCCTGGTTAGCTGAGGTCATGTACTAGAAACCTTTGTATTAGGTATTCAAATTGGCAAGCTATGACATGTTTTAGTGTGGAATTGGGTAGTGGTGTCAGGAAGCATACCGCATACCCGCACCAAACATTTTGGGAGTTTCCAAGGGGGCCAAACACTAGCATTTATTTGTGAAGATGTTTGTAAGAGCGGTCTCGTTATCTAGTAGTGTGATTGTCCGTACCACAGACGAGAAAACATGGTTCGTTGTAAAAAATATCGAAAACGAAGAGAGACGTGCGCCGATCGACTAAAAGGTTGATGGACTAATTGACCCATTAATTGATAATCGTGATTTTCTTTTCAACATTTCAGCGCTGCCACTCTGTCCATAAAGGCGTCATTTACTGGAAGACCGAGGTGCCACTTGGAATTAAAATCATTCCCTGCGTTTTTCGCGTCAAGAGAACAAGGTTACTTCTTACGAGTCTGCAAGGTGCGTACGTGTTTACACAACTCTCTACCAAGCAACTATTGGCTTGGTAAAGATAAATTAGTGAATTTCACCCCTTTATTACAGGAGCTTTCTATCCTTGCGAAGTGTTAAGTAAGAATGGTCTAATTCGGTCTGTAATCATACGAGGAAATAATTGAGAGCTTAAGCAATGACGACGGCGACCACGAGGACAGCACCTTTAAAAAAATGAATTCATATTTTACCTTCGAATTTCGCAATTGTTTAGATCTGTTTGGTGCGCCTATTAGTCTCAGAACTTGCTCAAGCTAATTACGTAACGCCAGCGTTCATTTCCAAATGAAAATACGAAAAATTAGTCGCCGTCGTTCGCGTTCTCCAAAATACGCAGAACTTAGAACGTGTTGTGCAGAGGACGGCAAAGAAATGTACAAAGATTTTTGTTATACCTCCCAACTCAAATACGTTTTTCGATTGGAGGAGAACGTGTCACGTGTCGTGGGTCAAAACTCACTAACTCCCTAGGGCGAGCAAAACTCTCTAACTCCCTAGGGAAACAACAACTTGCACTTTCGACTCGCACGTGATCAGATCGTGCTCCTTGAAACCGCGGCAAATTTGTGAGCCAGTAGGCCTCGAGCAAACGATTTCTTCGCAGTTTTTTTTCTATTTTGAGTTGGAAGGTATAACAAAATACTTAATGACCGGTCCCGCGGAAAACAGTGAGTTTTGTTTCCCCTCAACCTCGAACATTGAGGGCCTCGGGGAAACAAAACTCAGTGTTTCCCTTGGGACCAGTCATTAAGTGCTTAATAACGCACGTGCACAGCCATTGTTTTACTCATTTAACCTATTGTTTTGTGACACAAAACTGGACGAATGCGTAGCGGTTCTCCGATTTGTATAATTACGAGATATAGACAGAACTGGACAACATAAGGTCCTCTTACCAAATTGATCATACCTGTGCAAAAATCGAGCAAGGCATGTTTGCTAACACTGAGTTGATCATCTTTAGGACAAAATTCAATATGAAATGCGATAAAGGAGAATATTCAGTGTAGATTACGAGTAGTCGCTCTTTGGCTTGATCCGTCCCGCGTGACGCGAAAGAAAACCTCGAGGACTAAGCGAAAGAGGGACTACTCGTAGTCTAGATTCAGTCATACAAGGAAACCCAATCAAATAAACGCGGCGTTATCAAGAACACGACACTGTTACAGATACTCGCGTTATTTTTGCAAAGTCTGACTCATCAACTAAATGTTGCTGATTTCGTTTCAGTTGTTGTTTGGTGTTCTCCTGTTATATCTTCTCCAACATGAGTTCTTCCTGGCTTGGAAAATGTCCAAAAAGTACTTCACGAGCGTTTGGCGACTAACACAGGTAACTGAGCTTTCTTTAAGCCAAACGCCACTTTAATTCTCGCGGGAGTAAACAATATTGGCGTCATACCCAAATCCTCTTGCTAGCTTTATTTTGATTTGTCCTTTTCTCAATCTCAGCTTTTAACAATTGCCATTTCAAGCCTGTGTGTGGTGGTGTACATCCGCTGGTCAATATCCTTGTATGCTCTGTTGCGAGAGGTGGAGACGACAAGCCAATCACAAGTGTTCTATTACGCTCAGTTGGTGTCTATGAGTCAGGTAAAGATGGTGGTGTAAATAAAATTAAATATAGAAATCCAATGACTATTAACTCCGTGTACACTTCCCATTTGTGGAATGCACGGTGGACTCGTGGTTAGTGCGCTCGACTCCGGATCGAGCGGTCCGGGTTCAAGCCCCTGCCGGGGACATTCTGTTGTGTTCTTGGGCAAGACACTTTACTCTCACAGTGCCTCTCTCCACCCACGGTTAGAAATGGGTATCGGCGACTTAAATGCTGGGGGTAACCCTGCGATGGACTAGCATCCCATCCAGGGAGGGGTAGAAATACTCCCAGTCACTTCATGCTACAGAAACCGGGATAAGCTCCGGCCTGATGGGCCACTTGGCTCGTATGCAGACTTTATTTTTTACCCCTTAGAGTACAACTTACGCGTAGTGCGAGCACAAATTTTCTACTTACAAATTCGACAGATTGTTACGTGAATAATATGAAGCATCTTTTGTTTAAAATGGAGGAGATAGTTTTCAAGAAATGAGAGATCGTCACAGTTATCTAAGCTAACGCATCTTAGGCAGTTGCGGAAATAAGCCTGTAAGAAAATTCAGGCTGTTAAACAGGATTCGAAGCCATGACCACGGCGAAACCAATGCAGTGTTCTAACAACTGAGTTATATCGAGACAACTGGCTATATGATGTTTCATGTTTGCACTACGTAAATCGAAGTTCTATGTACGAGACAAATGCGTGAAAACATTCATACTATATTGGATGTTTTCGGTAGGAAACAAAGAAGAAAATAAGAAAGTGTTTAGCATGGTCTTCTCAACAGTATACCCGGTTTGGCATCTTAAAAAATTTAGCCTAGATTGTTCAAGTTCGTCGTTTGTAATCCGTATTAATCTTCTCCATTCTTAACCGCCCTTTTTCCTTTATGGTTTTATTATTATCTCTTTGTTGTTTTCCGTCTTAATAAACTACTATTTTCAGGTTTTCGTCAGTTTAAACGTAATTTGTACATGGCCAAAATAACTCAAAATGCCTTGACTGAGCTCCTTTGAGTTAAGCCGTGTGTGTTTCCCATACAAACTATGATTGATATTTCCCAAACTGTTGTAAGTTCTATCTAATTGGTTCTGACTTTGTTATGTCAGGGTCTGAATTTGTTTTGTTCATTCAACAGGATACTCTCCAAGCTTCGTATTCCCTTCTGCTGTTTTTTCTCATTATCCGCTGTGTGTATCTGTTGAGATCATTTCGAAGCATGGCGCGCCTCGGTGAATACCTGGCATCTGTGTCGGGTCGTCTGCTTGCCTGCACGGTGAGTATCTAGGGGTATAAAACACCCGGGGGGACTGCCATATGGGAAAGTCGGGGATACCCGTCGGGAAATTTGAATTAAGCCCCTAAAGGATAACAATCTGGGCGTGGCTCGAGCTTTCTTTGAGCTGTAAAAGATACCACTTAAACGGAATAGGCACGACTTCTTGCCGCCTTTCAAGAAAGGAGCCCGGGTTAGGAGATCGGACTCGAGATGCCGGCGGAAATCGAACCTAAAAACGGAAATAAGAGCGTTTTATTACTATTATTTCTTTGAGTGCATCCTAAAAATTGCTTTGACAGCTGAAAATAGTGGTGTTCGTCATAAACATCCTAAGTGAGAGCAGAATCCTTGATTTACACCCCTAAGCGAGATGACGAACATCCCCGTCTTTTTCATATGGAAGTATTAGTACTCAAGAACTGTAACAATAGAGGGCCTGATAGTCATAAAGTTCAATATTGCGCTGAGATGAGAAAGCAGACTTCATAGCTCATTCGTCTAATCAGTCGTGAGTGTTACTGCTATTTGGGCACTTACTGGAAGGGAGCGCTTACTGGAATATTAAGAAACGGCGCTCAGCGGGGAGCGCTTATTAGAAAAAGGTCGCTTATTGAAAGGAGTGCGTTAAATCAAATCATTACGGTAGATAAAATACGAGAGGAATGGTGACATCGAGGTTCGTCATGCAAGTGTAAATTCGGGAGCCCTCTAGGCTAGCCAGGTTATTGCCAAACGCACAATGGTATCCGGCGTTCGAGTCAAGTACATTTGTTAGCAGCAAGTGAAAACTGGCGCATTCTCCATTTTGAAATCTTAAAAGTGTAAGTCCTGTCAAAAGTGAAAATCAAGAGGAAATGAAGTAATATATCAAACACGAGAGGCTGTGTTTCGTCGGGATATCAAACACCGAGAAGAGAATTGAAAATACGACACGCAGCGGAGTACTTTTGACGAAATTCGAGATGTGTGAATAGCTGATGAAACACAGTCTCGAGTGTTTGATGTATCTTCTCAACCGAAACAAAAACTAAGGAGTAAACGGAGAAGTAAAATCATCAAAATCCATGCTAATTAAGACCGGGTATCCAAACCCCCTTTACCGTTGTTATTTTCTTTGTTTCACTTGATGAAGCATTAATGAGTTTGAGAAGGAGAAAGCAAAGACCAACCTCTTTCCCTTATCACTCGAGCCGAAAACAGATCTTTTTACCTTGGGCTGTTTGTTGCCTCATTTCAGACCAGGTGATGATGCACTTGAGAATTCCTGCTTTCAAATTTTCAAATATAATATAATTTGAGACGATTTTAATTTCGGACAAAAAGAGTGTCCGAAAATAAAACGTCCGCATTTTTTTGCAAGTAATTTGGTCGCGTGTATATGGATGTAAAATTTTTGGATGAATTAAAAAAAGAAATTTTCTAGAGAATAATTATCATGTGGTCTGTAATGGGAATACAAACCGCCCAAGCTTAAAAGGTCTACTGATCTCGGCGAAAAGACACCTAGGAAGTCGAGGAAGATCGGCTTTCTGTTCTCCTTTATCTGCTACAACTTCTCCCTACTAGATCTATATGAAAATGTATGGCGGTCGGTAAGGAGAATTTGAAGGTTGAACCAACCTGACTGTGTTATGTTTGCAGGTCTTGATCGTTACGTTCATGATGGCTTTCGTTCATACGGGACACTTGTTGTTTGGTCGCCTTCACTCGGCGTTCAAGTCATTTGGCGAGACGTTCTTGCTGGTCAGCAGTTTCTTCCGCTTGGAAGGCGTGAATCATTACCAGGGCCCCATGGTCGAGCAGCATCCGGTGTTGGTTTTGTTTTATTTCGGACTGTTCTTAGTAGGATTCTACGTTTTTATGAGGGGGACGGTAAGTCAAAGAGCATTAGTTAGCATCTAAGCACGCATTTGTGCGGTGTAATATTCTACTCTGGGTATTGTTATTCATGACATGGTAATAAGTTATGGGGAATCGCCTTAGCCTGGGACAAGTCCAAGACCAGGCGAAAATATAGAAGCGGACAGCTAGATCAAGCCCGACGTATTCATTGGGTGGGAGGGTAGGTCGCCATCCTCTCCACTTTCGCGGCCTCGAGGAGAGTGATGGGCTGGAAGACGTGCAAATTCTTTTATACCGTCTTTTGCAAAATCCCCAGGATATTAATTACCAATGCAAATTGAGTTTGCATAGGCCATATTCGCATTTTCGGTATTGGACTCGAATTAGTTTGTAATGGAGGCTCATGCGCGGGCATATCATTGAAAGAGATTGACGCCATTTGCATTTGAAAAGACTCCCCGTATATTAGCCTCACTTGCAAGCTTGTTCCAGTCCAGTACCGAGAATATGAATGTGGCCTGTTCGCCATTTCCACATCCCCCCAAAATTCTGCATAACCTTTGTTCCCCATTTTCCCTGGGTGTTACAGTCGTCCCAAGAGAAACTGAAGACAATGCTTATGCAAAATTTTTGGGGGGCAAACAATCTGTATTATGGGGGATGTGGAAAGGGCGAATTCCGGCACCGCTAAGGCCGTGTTAAGTGAGGAACATTCCTCAGTAGACATATTTGTTGTTTATTTTACCGGTGATGTCTGCAGACGGCTGCTGTTTTCATGTGTGGAATTCCACATTCTAAGAAAAGACGAAGCAAAGTTCTAGCAGATTTCGCGGAAGACTTCGTACGGAGCAAGTAAGTATATATACATATACAGAAATAACGCGTTTCTACTATTTCATCATTAGCAGCAAACACCATTTAGCCGTAGGCATTCACGGCAGGGTGGCCTCATGGTTAGTGCGCTCGTCTCCGGATCGAGTGGTCCGGGTTCGAGCCCTGACCGGGGACCTTGTGTTGTGTTCTTGGGCGAGACACTTCACTCTAACAGTGCCCCTCTCCGCGCAGGTGCATATAAATGGGTACTGGTGAATTTAATGCTGGGGCGTAACCCTGTAATGGACTAGCATCCCATCCAGGGGGGAGTAGAAATACTCCTAGTCGCTTCATGCTACAGAAACTGGAGACAAGCGCAGGCCTGATGGGCCACTTGGCCCGTGTGCCGACTTTATCATTTTTATCTATTCGCTGAATAAATTGGTAGAGGCTTTCAGCAGACAGCTAGCAACTGTAGCAAACTGGAGATGAACTAGTTAAGAGTTTTGTATGATATCTACTTTGTAACGTAAAGGTCAGACTTCGCGCTTTCGGTATGGCTGGGTCACAGAGTCACATGAATTGTCATTCAACCATACTCGCCACTGTAGATAAGTTCCAACCATACAAAGCAATGTTTAAAGAACGTCTCAAAACTTTCCCTTTCGAGCTTGGCGTGATAGTTTTGTTACTGTTTTTTCGATCATTTTTGTTTTGTTTTTTTAATGGCGCAAATGTAAACGACGGCTTCTCGACAAAGGCTTCAGGAGTATTCTTAACAAGCGCGCAAGAAGTGACGAGAAAGCCAAGAACATTTAGAGCCCAAAGAAGAACGCTTGAAGCTTTTTCGGCTGTTGTATGGCGTAGGAAACTCCTCTCGGGGAAAACTGAAGTTGCTCTCATTCTTCTTGTTACTTTTATAGCGAACGGTTGTAAACGCAGGAACGGTGCTTTGTAGTCTAAAAAATTATAATAACTCACATTCTTTATCCCATCTGATTTCACCTCAATAAATATTGAACGTTGCTGTGTCTTAACAGGTTACAGTCTCTGAGAGAGAAGACCCAGAGAAGAGAAAGACGAGATTCCACATCGGAGGAAGACGAAGATGAGGAGGAATATGAAGACGAGGAGTTGGAAGCGTACGAGAACGACGCTCCTTTTCCTATGGTAAGGGTTGATATTTTGGACGGACGGACGGGTAAACCAACTAACGAACAAGTAAATGAACGAACGCGGGAAGGAACGGAGGTTCGATCGATAGAGCGAACAGACGGGCGGACCGACCGAATGACCGACTGAGCGAACGAACGACCGACCGACCGAACGACCGATCTACCGACCGAACGACTGACTGAACGACCAACCGATATACAAAAGATATATTGGGCCACGGTACCTGCCACTTAAAGGAGCTCAGTCGCCGTATTTTGAGTTATTTTGGCCCCCTACAGAATTACCTTTAAATTGAAGGAAACCTGAAAATAGTAGTTTACTAAGATAGAAAAACGCCAAAAAGATAATGATAAACCAGAGAGGAACAAGGATGGTTTAGGATGGAGAAGATTAACACGGATTACAAACGACGAATTTGAAAACTTCAGGATAAACGTTTCAAGACGCGCAAACCGTGATGAAGCTCCTTTATTTTGGAATGGTTTGCATCTGATCTAACGTGATCTCTTTGCTATTTAGGAGCACGTGCTGGATGAAGTACAGGATCAACTTGACGAGTTGTCATTGCGAATGGATAACCTTATGGGTTCGGAATTGTTCAATGACCGCTCCAACTCAGATGACTTGGTGTCATTCTCAGAAAGAGAAGAGGATGTGGAATACCTGTACCAAGCGGAGCCCACGTCACCAGTGAGTAGCACTGGGTACGACAGTGACCACAGTAACACCTCCGCTGCGAAATGGCAACTCTCTAGTTCCAGTTCCCAGGACCTCTCTGACTACTATAACAAATACCAATCGTACCCAGGCTTCTATGACCCGTCAGGGTGGCCGCCGGGGCCTAGGCACCACGCTAGCACCAGGCCTGTTAAGTTTACTCTGGGTAGTTGCAGTTCTCTTGACATGGCCGTGTATCACAGTGAGAAACCTGGGAAACTTGAAGATCCTTCGTGTTCAAGCTGTTACGAGATGGATAGGAACAACGGTCTTTTCACGGATTACGGGGAGAAAGGTCTAACACCTAAGCGTCGATCAGTTGGTTTGGGCGAAGACGATTTGCGTTCTGGTGTCTTACGTGATGGCGAGCTTCGTGGTGGCGTCTTGCGTGATGGTGTCTGGCATGTTGGCGATATGCGCGATGGTACGGTGCGTGCAACTATCGTACGTGACGGTACCTTACGTGACGTTTCCTTGCGTGATGAAACGAGAGCAAGCTTTGTTAGTTCATTGTCTTCAGATGGAGTTTGCAGCCAGGATCTTTCCTTCTGTTCTAGCCATTCACTTCTTAAGTGCCCTGATCCTGAGCCCATCAGACCAAAGACTATGTACGGCGCGGCGCGTACCCATCCGCGACGGGGCCAAGAGGCGTCGGCACTACGCCCTAGCACTACAAATGGCGGAAGCTCCACAGAGACAGCAACTTGCAACACGCCAGATCAGGAGTTGAGGAGGAAGACGAAGAAATCACATCTTCGCAGAACCAAAGGGCTCTTTCGAAGATCTGTGGTATACCCTGGCCACGAAGGTTTCGCTTTGGCAACTAGTCCTCCTCTTTCACACCGGATGGCTCGTGGAAAAGACTCTGGGCTCAACGCAGTTGGCGGGTCACGCGCACAGCCTGCCTGGGACCTAGCCCCGTCATCTTCGGAGCGAGGTTTGCTTCGGAGCCCAGACCCCCATGCTAAACCGTCAACTTCAGAGCGAGGTCTTCTTAGGAGTACAGATCCCCTTGTTCTGGAAGGTTCCAGGCCTAACTCGCGCACCTGGGACCTGGCTTTGTCAGCCTCTGAAGGAGACATACTTACATACCCAGATCCCCACGTCCCAGATGCACCCGTGAAAGGCCTCCTGGGTGATATAATTATGAATAGAAGACTTGGAACTGACATAATTAATGACGACTCGCCGGAAACTACCACGCCCGGTGACGAATATAGACTAGCTTAGTGACAAAATACGCGTTGGGTCAATGGAAAGGTTTTGCCCTTTAATAAATCGGTCCCTTTATTGTGTGTATCTAGAGCCCCCTTAACCTTTGCCCTTCTATTTGCCCCTAATTTTGCACTTCCAGTGGACATTAATTTTGTACCTCTAGTCGCCCTTACAATAATTATTTACCTCTAATCGACCTCGAACTGGTACGCCTTTAAATTGTTTTCCTCTTGTCGCACCTTAAATGTGTACCTTGTTTAAGGGTCTTTTTCGTCTTCCAGTAAGAGGGAGATATCATCCCCTTGGGGTCTTGCATCTTATGTCAATGTATTCATATTGTAAGTATATATTAGACGCTGTATCACTCTGAAATTAGAGAGTTAACTAACAATTTGTACCAGGCACTTAGTATTCCATTTTCGTATTTTTTAATCCTAGTCGATTTTTAACATCGGTTTTTTTTATAAAGAATATATTGTTTTTTTATCAAAATGTATATGAAAAAAAAATATCTATGTTATCATGTGACAAATGAATAATAACCCTGTCTATTTATCAAAAATGCTCGCGATTATTATTATTTTTGTACTAGAAATAATGAAAATGAAATTAAGCTTATAAAAGTGTTCACTTAAAAAGAATATAAATGAAATAAATGCGGAATATGACCCGACCTTCTAAATGAAATACGACAGTTCCAGTTTGGTGTTGAATAGTAATAATATATTTAAATGCTGTTTTATGAAATATCTGAGATCATTTTCGCGCTCACATTAGTCGATAGGTGTGTTTGGATGAGAATATGTAGACACGGTTGTAACGTTTTAGATACACGCCTGTTTAGGAATATTTTATAAAAGCAATAGAGGACGTTATCCGTGTCTACATAGACTAATCTAAACACTTGGGGATTTTGCAAACCCTCGACTGTGCCTCATGTTGTCACAACTGTCTCGAATTCTCCCCAGCCTCCCTCGTGTTTTAGATGAGGCTATGTAAACACGGAAAAAAGCACTCTATTGTTTAAATCGAAACGCGAGCGAAGGTTTAGGACAACGACACTGCTGTGGGAACACGGGCCTCAGACAAGTGTTTCCACACCTTTTTCGAGTTCTACCAAACTTTCATGAGTGAAAGAGCGCGATAAAGGAACTTTCTATGATCAAAGTATAGGTTTTCTTTCTTCCCGCCATTATGTCAACAGCCCATTCTGATTCTGTGCGGTGATCGATTTGAATAGAATCTGATTGGTCAACCCACTGTGCAAAACCAGGCATATCCAGTAATACATAACATGCAATTCTCCATCCATTTATGTATGACATGTATTCTTTTACCCTCGGCACCCTACCCCGTCACATTAAATGAACTAGTTGAGACATTTTCACACAAGCTACTATACCCATGCAAAAATTTAGTCAAAGTTAAAGCCCATAAGGTTTACTGTTATCTACTTACGCTTTAATTAATAACCTCTCAAAATCAAGCAAAACCTTGTCTGTAAACCGTACGTGGCATTCCGGGTTACTTTAAGAATATTTAGATCAGTTCATTTTAGCCCCCTTCGAAACTACGCTGGAGGAATTTGAAAACGAAGGTTTTACTCTGAAAACGCATGTCTTCCGTCCACACTAGGCCAGAGGAATTTAAAATCGCAACAATCACCAGTCATTTTGGATTTGTGTTTGAGGAAAACTCGGTCAGGGAAATCACACGATTATCGTAACGTCATTTTCGAAAAGTTCTGTTTTCAAAATGTTTTCCGTCCACACGAAAACTCAAAGCCGGCGTTTTTAAATTCCTCCGGTTTGGAGAACGTTTTCGAAAAGCTCTGTATTCGAAACGGATTAGTGTGGACGGTAGACCTTACCGTAGAAATAAAGCTGCGTTCTCAAGTGTGGAGGAGGTCTTGTTGCAACTCTATCGCAGATTCGCGATTTTGCATAAAACAAACCAACACCGCTGCTATTTAAGCTGCTGTAATGATTTGTATTTCTACTAGCATGATAAGTTCTTTCAATTCTAAGAATAACCACCAGTGTACACTAAAATTCTTCTTACCACGGATAAGTTTCCCGAAAAATGATATCCTATGCTATACTATACTTCGCTGATTTCTCTAACATGAAAACAAGGCTACCCGTATATATCCTGGGGGTACTCCTGTAAAATTTCGGATAGGTATGTGCCATAAAGGGTCTTAAACCCTGACCCTATTTAAGAATGAAGCAAGCGTAAATTGATTAATCGGCACAAACCCGAAAAATGACACGCTGTTCAATGACAAGCTGTTCAAGAGGAACACAGAAACTGAGGATGGCGTGAATGGGTTAGCTTTATTTCGTCTTTTGTAACATTGGAAGTTAAGCATCGAGCATAGGATTGGTTTTCGTTTAGCTGGGCATTTACGCACTGGAATTTTAGCTGATTCAATTTAGATACCCCATCTAATTAGGATCCCACCGGGAACACAATGTTAACAGGGCCAGAAATAATACTTTATTTAAGGATGGAGCGGAACCTTAAAACCAGAACTTGTCCCGCGGCACATGTAACCTATATATGAGAGTACCTCCCCTGGGGTTATATATATATTGTGTAACTAAAATATGACCAACGAGCGACCCAGTTAATAAGTTTTAACAATCAACCCGGTCATAAAAGCGAAAATAACAGTAGCCTTGGGCAGCGCATTTGAACTTTTGGATTCCGTGTCTGGATCAGGAAACCCATTGTCAGCTATCAGCTGTTTGAAGAAGCTGACCGACTTCTTGGGAACACGTGTCAAGTTACGGTCGTTGTCAAAGTCGACAAAATGGAGCCCGTAGGGGGTGGTGTAGGCCGATCCCCACTCGAAGTTATCCATCAAAGTCCACGCCATGTATCCTTTCACTTTGACGCCATCATCAATGATCGCTTTTAACATCTCGTTAGTGTACCTGCAAAAAAACAAAGTATTAATATCGAAACGGGGATCACGCAAGCGACAGCGCTTTGTCAAAGTAGCTGACAGCACACGAAACGCTTTACATCAATTCAAGTACATGTTAAACGAGAGAATACCCTGGTCGACTCTGGTGATGATGTGAGCAAATTCCACGAGAGCTCACAAGTGAAAAGCATTGTGGCTCGTCACTTGATCTAGCCTTTAAGGATGTCCTCATCCAAGCCGATATCACTTCCTACCCCGCAAAGAGTGTTCTGATAAGAACCTATTACATAAAGGGATCACTTTGTAACGTACTCAATAGTTTTAAAATTGAGCTTGTTCTAGCAGGGTTATGTAGGGAATTTGTGTTAAATATTGATAAATTTAGGCTAAACTTTTCACGATGCGTAACCCGTGACGCAGCAGTAAACTGCAACAAGAGAAGTTACTAGAAAAAAAACGATATAAGTGAGTTAAGAGAGAGAGCCTTGACGTCCAAATGATTGGTTAGACTCTATTGGAATCTAACAAAATTACCTTGGATAATTATTTGTGCTGTACATTGCTGATTGCTAGACCGCTGGTCTAAGGCGGAGCGGGCACCGGGTACAAGACTGGGATACTCCCCGATTAGAAAGGGGAATATTTTTACACTCGTATACGTGTGCGGTCTTTACCTTTTATGGTAGTCCACTCTGAAAACGTCATTCAACCGGTCTTCTCCGGTCTTGCTCGCTTCTCCAGGCGGCGCCACGCCGTTCTCAGTCACGATAATTGTTGGATCATTGTAATTGTCTTTGATGTATTTCAACAGCTTGCGGAATCCAAAGGGAGCCACGTGACCGTTGGGCCAGTCCGGCCAGGCTGGGTCTCCGCTCTTGGCGAATGCCTCGTCAGCATTGAACGAAAGCTCGTCTCCTGCAGGTTTGTCGGCCACTTTATCGGTGGAGTAATGATTCACGCCAAAAAAATCGTAACTTCCCTTCACCATGTTTTTTTCTTCCTCACTGAAACTTGGCAAACGACTGGCAATCCCAGCAGCCTCGCTGCGGTTGCCCACGATATTTTTAACAACATCCGGGTAATCACCATTTACAAATATGGGATGGGCAAAGATGCCAAGATGAAACTGCATGTAGCGGTCAGCGGCGGCCTTGTCCTTGGCAGAGTCAGTTTTTGGCACAGCCCAGCCGGAGCTCAAGGCAAGCGTTACTTTTCCGCCTTGCTCAGCTTGAAAGTTTTTCTTGTAGGTTTGATAGGCCTTTGCATGGCCAAGTATTTGATTGTGGGCCGTGCGGTAGCGTAGAGTCGATAGCTTGGTTTTATTCGAGATGAACCCGAACATGTAGAACGGATGACGTAACATGACAATCGCGGGCTCGTTCAGTGTGATCCAGTACTTCACTTTGCCCCCGAATTTGTCGAAACAAAATCGGGCGTAGTCGTTGAAGTAGTCGATCATGCTTCGATTGGTCCAGCCCCCGATCGCTCGGAAGACGTCGGGCAGATCCCAGTGATACAATGTTACAAGCGGCTCGATGTTGTTTTTCTTGAGTTCGTCGATTAAATGGTTGTAGTAGGCAACTCCGAGCTGGTTCACGTGATCTGTCGTTCCGTTAGGAAGGACGCGACTCCACGCGATGGAAAACCTATACGCTTCGGCTCCATACTCTTTTAAAATCTTCACGTCCTTCTTGTACTTGTGGTAGCTGTCGCATGCCACATCTCCAGTCTTGTTGTGGAATTGATCCGGTGTAGCGTGAGTAATAACATCGTAGATGCTTAATCCTTTTCCGTCTACGTCCCAAGCACCTTCTACTTGATAAGCCGAAGTAGCGGCGTCCCACAAGAATCCGTCGGGAAATTTGTCGTATTTCAATTCGTCCTCGGCAGCTTGAGACCCTCTGAAGGAAAAATACAGCAACGTAAAGAAAATAAAACGCGCCATAGGGATGTAACTTCAGCTCCGACGCAGTGCACGTAATGCTAAAAATACAACTCCTGGCGTTCAATAAAAGTTTTCCTAGCTTGCTGCCAGAATAGATGGAGTATTTCACGGCCTAAAACACAACAGTAAAACCTCTTTTGTCATGGAAATGGTTGTGAGATAGAACTGGTAAATAAACTTTCGGTCACGGTCATCGATCAATCACTGAGAACAAAGAATGAATATCAAAGGTTGCAGGCAGTGCAAAGGCACTGCTTAGCTCAGTGGTAGAGCACCGGACTAGCGTGCGGGAGGTCGCGGGTTCAGATTCAAAGCCCGGCCGGAACAACACTCAGGGAGGAGGAAGTGCCGCCTTTGTAATGACATCTTCAAATGGTTAGACTTTCTAGCCTTCTCGGATAAGGACGATAAACCGTAGGCCCCGTCTCACAGCTCTTCATAATTAATTCTGTGGGACATAAAAGAACCCACACACTGATCGAAAAGAATAGGGGACGTAGCTCCCGGTGTGGTGGTCTATCTCTCATCTGATGGTTAAATGCTCGGAGATATTAGCTGCATAAGCTACTCTGTAATCCGAGAGTAAATTAAGTAATGTAAGCATGTCAGACCCCATATCAAAATACTTCAGACAGTTTCTTTGTTCGAAGGTCAGTAAAGGTCGTTTAATACCTACGTTTTGTTTTGCTTTCTCCTTTTTTTTCAATATATTTCTTTTTGAACGTTAGGTATTGACTCAGTTAAGTAAATCCATCGACACTGCTGGAAAAAAAAACAGTCGCCTAATTTGCAAAATAGCGAAAATATCATTGAATTCTACAAAGCCGGGAAATGTACGGACGTTTGGTTGCTGAGGCAAAAGATAAAAGGATCACTACCTTGCCTAGAGCATTTACTAATTTTTTTAGGTGCTCTTTTCAGAGGAACCCTGAACAAATTTTTGCTATATGGCAAATATTGAAAAATATAGATATATTTAAAAGCTGTTGAAGGGTCGATTCCTTCTACTAAATTACAAATCTTGACTAACAATGTTAATCGATCGGGCACTGAGAGAATAACTTATATTGGGCATTGCGCTGTGAAAACCCCAGGATTTCGCGCGGCCATTTTTTTCTCGCGGTTTTCTTTCGCGTCGCGCACGACGGACTAAGCGAAAGAGGGATTTCTTGTAGTTTAAGTGCAACTCTCCTCCTTTCGCACCCTGGACTTGGGCCCAGGCAATGGCGGAGACAAATTGTTAGACTAAAGTAAACATATTTTGAGAGAAAGTGACCGAATAATTCCTCAGTAGTGATGATTTGCATACAGAACTGAGAAAGACATGAATTGCATAACCTTCTGATAACCAAAAAAGAACGCCAAATCGCAGGTTAGTAGAATAATAGCGTGTCGAAGGAATGGTAAGAAGTCTTTTGCACTTAACTGAGAAGTCACTCAACCACATGTAGAACTGGAAAAAGGTTGTTTCATGAGAGCAATGACTAAGCATAGAGAGTTGAAAAAAATAATAAAAACAATACATAGTATGTGTTTTTCTAAGCTCAATTGTGCTTTCCCCACCTTAGTCGTGTTTTTCTAAGCCTAAATGTGTTTTTCTAAGATTAGTTGCGTTTTCTCATCTTAGTTGTGTTTTTCTCGTCTTAGATGTATTTTTCTGGGCTTTGTGGTGATTTTTTTTGCTGTTAATTGTGTGTTTCTCATCAGTAGTTGCGTGTTTCTCATATTAGTGGTGTTTTTCCCATCTTTGTTGTTGTTTTTTGCTAGGCTTATTTAGGTTTTCCTCATCTTAGTTGAATTTTTCTCATCTTAGCTGTGTTTTTCTCATCTTAGTTGTGTTTTTCTCATCTAAGTTGTGTTTTTCTAAACTTACTTGAGTTTTCCTTATCTTAGTTGTGTTCAGGCTCTCATCTTAGTTGTTTTTTTCTAAGCTTAAGCTGAAAAAATTATAAAAATATATATATAATCTGTGTTTTTCTAAGCTCAGCTGTGTTTTTTCCCATCTTAGTCGTGTTTTTCTAAGCTTTAATGTGTTTTTCTAAGATTAGTTGTGTTTTCCTCGTTTTGTAGTGATTTTTATTTGTTTTTTAATTGTGTTTTTCTAAGCTAAGTAGTGTGTTTCTCATATCATGAGTTGTGTTTTTCTCATCTTTGTTGTGATTGTTGATAATGACGTTAGATACATGGAAATGTTACTCCTTATACATGTTTATTTCATGTCAAACAGTGCCCTGTATTTTTTTCCGCTGAAATTTGCTTCGTTTTCGAGATATTACGTATGCAAAATCCTAGCAGCGTCTTAGAAGTTTATTTGTTGAACAGGAAACAGGCGGACTGGTTGTTGTGTATGAAGTCAAAATCAAATCCCCACAGAATCTTTGCTGTCTTTCTTTTACATATGTCCAAGGAAAATAGCATATAGAGCGGAAATCTGGGAACAGATTGTTTACATCGGTTATTGTGACGTGAAACACAACACGTGAATCGATCGAGCGTCAAAGGAAATACCATCGAACAGATAAACGATGTGATGCATTAGAACTCTGTCAACTAATATTTTAAGCGTTGTTTTATAGGTCCTTGTATTTCTTTCTGCCTGGTGGTTTAAAGGCATCATAAACCCTTGATAAACCCGTAAGTCATCAACACGTCTTAACGGAGCAAAATGTGTTCTGAAACTTCAAAGCAGCTGATATAATCGAGTTATCGGTGTTGGAAGACAGATCGATCCAGAACAGTTCTTGGCCAAGGAAAAAACCCTCTCGTGAGTTGTGGCCCATTTGCCAAGCGTTGCTGGCGTCAAAGTTTGGAAAGCGAGAACTGGTTTTAGACTTACAATAAATATGTCTTGCATCGACCGCCATGTTTTCCTGCGCGCGAGTTGTAAAGACCCTTTCCGACATGCATTGCGATCACGTTCTGCGGACGTTTCATTGCCTAATTTCAAGCCGAAAAGGACTAGGTACGAGTCTACAAATTATGGGATTAGCAGCTGTTGATCCACCTAGTCATAAAATGCACACCAAGTTTTACAAAATCCCCAAGTTTGGTGCAAGTAGACCCAATATTAGGCAAGACACACCCATTGAAAACATCAAAATTTACAAATGTATGGCCATCCGGACGCTGTGTCCGGATGACCAAATATTTCTGTGTAATTTTGGCATTTTTAAATGGCTGTGTCTCAGTCAAAGCTAGCCTGATTAACACTAAACTTGGAGATTTTGTGAATCTCGGTGTGCTCTTTCTGAATATGTGGATCAATAGTGCTAATCCCAAAATTTACAGACTCATACCTAGTCGTTTTCGGTTTGAAATCAGCCTGCAATAGCGGAGCTCCGGCTAGCTCGTGGCTAGCAGTATTGCTCGTGGGCGCGTGGGCACGACGGCGACGGAATCGGGCGTGCGCAATTAAGATGGCGGCCATACTCCAGCTAATAGGATGACAGAGTTATAGCGTCCTTCTTTGATATTGGACATCCCTGTTATGGTCAATTGACACCTGCCAAAACAAGGTATCCGCTGGTCAGTATCACATGACCATATCGCAGGCTCAAGTCTATAGCTCATCGAGGTCAGGTGTTTGTTGGCGGCTGAGCAAGTGCTGAGCAAGTGCCGCTTTTCGAGTGGATCGTGGGCTCAGGGCAGGTTTATTTGTTGTATTCTGGGGCCTGTTTCTTGAAACGGCGGCTGGTAATCGAGCCTACGGAAAGTTTTCGGACCCGAAAAGTCATTTTTAGTTAATCGGTAGTAAAGCCAGAGAGGATTACACGCCTGAAACTTCTTGTACAGAATGGAACCTCTGTTTATACTAAATAGGTGAAAAGAACAGCTCTGTAATCATAAGCTTCGAGATTTTGCTACGGCTTGCCGGGTACGAAAACTTTTCGGGACCCTCGAGAAACTGGCCCCAAGGCCGGGTTGTTCGCAAGCCGGTTGAAATTTCACTAAAATATAAATTTTTCTTGTATAAAAATGTTTTTCACTGCTTATGTTTTGTGTAGTTTGAAGGCCAGAAGGCCATCCAATATAAACATAAAACCTCACTACAAAGTTGCAAAACTCAAATCAAAATTCTCGCTGATCTTGGGTTAGCTCAATCGGGCTTTCAACAGCCCGGCCCAGGAGCTCCGCTTTTAGGCTTAACTAAATCTACATTTTAAACTGGTTACTGAAAAGGGAAATGGATTCTTTTTTTAATTTCTTTTTTTTAATTGACACAGAGATCTGTGATCCAGGTTGCGTTGATTTTATTTCAAATCGGCATGATCTGTAGTGTTTCGATCTTCTGGGATAAGCGGACATGCAGACCCGTAAGCTGCGCAGAAGGGTTAATCTGTTAATCTGTCAGATCTATTTGTAGGCCCTCCGCTTTGACCGTTTAGCAGTGACATCAATGTTGATCGCTGTATCCGATTTGACTATGGTAGTTT
>Ga0126338_10000248_pt1 | contig 25924 bp, 11 predicted proteins | sample OrbCmetagenome_2_FD_92529 | JGI IMG/M metagenome (GOLD analysis project Ga0126338, IMG submission 92529) | Coral microbial communities from Petempiche,Puerto Morelos, Mexico - Orbicella C C metagenome | ecosystem: Host-associated > Invertebrates > Cnidaria > Coral | place: Petempiche,Puerto... | reverse complement strand
ACGGCAACGGCAACGGCAACGGCAACGTTGCTAAACAAAAGGTTTAATGAGCGGAACAATGGCTGTGCGCGTGCGTTATAATTCTTTGTACATTCCATTGCCGTCCTCTGCAAAACAGCAAAATGAAATGACTAAACTCTGCGCTGTCTGGAGAACGTGAACCACGATGGCTAATTTCAGGAACTTTTATTTCGAATTTATCGATGTGTCCGAGATTCAGTTTCGTGATGGCTTTGACAGTGATAAACAAAGTAAATGACTTTTGGGTACCGCGAGATTCGTAGATAAAATATAAAATCATTTTTTTAATCGACGTTGTCCTCGGCGTCGCCGTCGTGGTTTCTTAAAGAAAGTGTCACAACTGAGAGTTCTCTCCATAAAGCCCGGTATAAAGGAAGCTAAGAGCTTTGGAGCTATTTCGAAGTTTTATACTCTACTGTACTGTAAATTTTTCGGACGGTTTTATTTTCGGACACTTTTTTTGTCCGAATGTGAAATCGTCCGAAATTTTTTTGCAAGTAATGTTCCTTTTGACATTGTCGCATACGCTTTTACGCTTTTGTAGGACAATCTTTCTTGAAACAGCCGTTTGTGTAAGGGAGTGGTTTGTTGCACTCCTTCAAAGCCGTTATCTGAGCCGACCTGCATTGCTTCCTTCTCCCTGACTGCCGTTCCCTTTCTAATTGACTTTACTCTCCCCTCCACAGTACACCAAACCGCGTGACGGATCCGAGGTGCAGTTTTTACAAACCTTGTGCACTGCGTGTTCAAGGTAAAGCAGAAACAGTTAGAATGCAACTGTTTACAGTATACTATCTGGACTGTGATTAGAGACGGGCCATTATTTTTTTGAGGGGGGTGGACAATTTTCTGGGGCATGAGTTGTTTTCTCACCTTTAGGTTGTCTATGATTTTTTTTGTTCAACAATGACTTGTGCAAGTATTTTCTTAAAAGTCAAACACAGGACCTGGATAGTAAAAAGCACTTGCTCGATGTTTTTTTCTTAATGGCTCCCCTTTCACGATTTATTTCTTCAGCAGCTTTTGCTATGCAGGAATTATTTTTTTTAGAAATTGCCTACTCCCCCCCCCCCTCCCCCCGCCCCGCCCTCTCCTCCAAAAATAATGGTCCGTCCCTCATAGCCCACGTGGATGGAACTTGTTAAGCATTGTCACTCACTTCTATGCAGTATTATTTATTATGCTGTAGAGAAAGAGTTTCAGCCCTTTTGAGTATATTTGCGAGTAACTGTGAAACTAGATATTTTACACTTTGTTCTCACAGGTTATTCAGAGCTGGGAATTTCTGCCCAGTTTGTTTAAAAGTCTACCGAAACGACGAATCTGACTTGCCTATGGTGTGCTGTGACATGTGTGATCGCTGGGTCCACACAGGTTTGGATAAGTTACCTTTACACAGCTTTTTTAATGACACTGGCTCGTGAAGATCTCCTTTTTACTTCATCTTTTCATATTGCTTGTGAACGATTGTTTTTCGTGGCATCTTCCATCGAAGTTGTATGGGTAGAAGACTTATTACTGAACAAAAAATACAACACTGACCAGGTACAAACGCGATATCTGTCTCGTCCGTCAGCCTTAATAGGGACGTCTTCACCTTCTACAGCCTCATGGTAGGAAGTTTTTCAAAAAAGATGTATTTACGTATTGAACCGCTTTTCCCCTTCGTTAGATGTGTCTACCAGGCCTAACTTGGAATTTCGGCGTTGAATCTTCACACAAAATTGACGATAAATCTGAAAATCGGTCACAAGAAAGTCGCAGCTTTCTTTCCCCAAATCAGCTTACAGGTTTCACCCATGCAAACAATTTTACATTTACAGATTGTGATGGCATCGACGAGAAAGCCTATGCACAACTGGCCAGGACTAAGAGCAAGTACAGCTGTGTGCTGTGCCGCGGAGAGAAACAGGAGAGAATGGATTCCTTTCACAGAAAGAACAGAAACAAGACCACCTAAAATTACACATCACTATTTATTACTTGGTGTATCTAACTTTTATCGGTATTCTCTTGTTAATAGTCTCATAAATAATCTTGTGCTCGCTTTGGTAAAGTTCAAAGCCTGCTACCGTACTCGTGTCACTTGGTTTTAGCCCGCTCATTTAGAGAAGTATTCCGTTACTGTTTTCATCGCGGTCGTTGATGCTCACTTCAGGTGAAACGCGCGCAAAACCGTCCAAACGTGCCTCTTTTACAAATTGGGGCAAATTTCGCAAACGTGCTGGAGCACCATCGTAATTCAGCCGAGCTGGTAAATTCGGTGTTGAGAAATCTCGAAACGAACACGGCCAAAATGATCATGAAAGAACCATGCCCAGAATTTAAAGATAGAACTAACCATTTTTCATTCCAGATTAGATGGTACACTATTCAAATATTGCAATACTGTGTACTCGGACAGCTTGTATATGTTAATTCCAGAATTGGTCAATATCTAATAGTTCAAGAGCACAACATTCGACTGAAGAGCGTCATGTGCCATTTGTAGGCAGTCACTGTGGGATCCGATAAGAAAACATCGTGTTGCTGGATCTGGTAACCTTTTTGCGCTTCTTGCGGCTTCCGGCTCCTGCGGCGTAATTTTCAACTTCTTGCGTTTCGACAGCTCTTGCGGGTAAACCTCAAAACACGTCAGTTTCACTTTTTTGCTGGCTTGCGTCTTTTTGCGACCAAAGAAGTTCTTGCGCCACTTATTGCGCGTGCATTGTGGGCCTTTTCTGAGAAAAAGGACAGACCTTTGTTGCGTTCCTATTTAGATGGGTCTCTTCTCGAACAAGGAGAACAGCGGAATACTTTTGATGGTTGTCTAGGCACAAGAAAAGAGGGCAATTGTTGTAGTCTTGATCAGATGGACGTCTGGTCAGAAACGCGTACATTATGGCTTATAGTTGAGTCTAATCTGAGATGGGTCTCTGCTTATGACCGAGAAGTACGAGTCTGCCTAGACACAATAAAAGGGGCCTTATATTGTAGTCTAAATTAGATGGGTGTCTACTCTGGGAGACATGAAATATAGCGTATACTGCAGTCTCACCTAGATGGGTTTCTACTCGTACAAACGAAGTGACGGGAAAAAAATCATTTTATTTTAAACCAGATGGTTGTCCGCTCCGAGGGACAATGAAATAAGGCTTATTTGGTTGGCTGTCTAACTTGGGTAAAGGGCCTATTTTGCGGTTTTAATTAGATGGGAGTATCCAAACACAGAGAAAAAAGTAGGGCCTGCGATACACCGCAGATTCCTGACAAAAAAAAAAAACAAAGTTCTCTAGGTAACAAATTGTTAAATTTGTACCCAGATCTCCCTGCGTTTGACGCTGGGTTCGAGATTAACAAATTGTGACAACGTGGATGGTTGTGGAGGTGGGGTTCGGGCCAAAAAGAAGCTAGTGTTTTTTTTTTAAGATCAAGAGCACTGTTGAAGGGAAGGAGCGAAATCGGATAGTTATTGCAATCTTAAAAGTTTTTTTTTTCAAAATGTTAATTTTACTGCAAAGTTCTGATCAAAATTGGAATCTTAAAATTAGCTTCAGAACAACAACAAACGTATTTCAGTGAATGATGGCCTTCATCGTGTAAATAACTAATATCAGTGAGATATCCGATCCGTCTAGTGACTTCCGTCAGTTATACCTTGACTTTACAATGTGATGTAAGTGCAAAAGCTCTTTGACAATGCCTGACTCTCATTCCGATAGCTGGCGCAATTTCAGTCAGCAGTGATTCCTACGGAGTAACTGGTAAGCAGATGGTGATCATGAGCAATCTTAAAACGCATGCGCTCTAATCAGTAGTTACCAGGCGTCTGATTCATTTAGATTTAAACCGATGGCCTTATTCGCATTTGATTTCTCGGCTTTCACGGGGTAGAGAGTATTTTAATATAATCCCTGTTTAACATGGCGACTTCAACCTATTTTCCCTTACCTACCCAAGCTCCGAGTATAATGGGCCGGGTTAGCGAAACATGTCTTGTTGTTGTAAACGACTGTCATACTACAGCAGGATAGTGAATTTGAGAGGGTGGAAGGGGAGGGTTGGGAATACCTAAAATGGGGAAGGTATACTCTTTTCAGCAATGCTATTGAAAAAACGGGTTGCTACAACGGGCAAAACCAATCCAAAATGTGTTAATAACTGTGTTCCCTCTAATTTGCCAAAATTACAATTCAAAGTCAGGAATGTCGACACAAGAATAACGCTAAGCAATCAAATTCTTCCAACTAGTTACATAACAAAGCGTAGCAAATGCATGCCTACCGGTCAGAAGAAATTGTACGTTGAACAGTGATAAGTGATGAAAATCCGCGTATCCCTTCATTCTAATTTATTACTGGTTCGTTGAGTTCATTATGTGTTAAGGAAATTCGAGAACAAGTTACTATGCGTTGATATGTGTTTATGTGCTTTGATTTATGCAAATGTACTAGCGTCTCTAACTGCATTGGAGGAAAGCCTCCATTTATATAAACATAAGTGAACAAGGATGCACGTGAAAAATTAAGAAAAAAATATATGTCTTGCTGGTCACTTTTGAAACGAGAAGGGTTTGGGAAGGAATCAAAACTTAAAGGCTTGCGTTATAGTTTGCCAGTTGCCATTTCATGTGCCATATCCACCTTCCCGAATCTCAGTTATCTTCCTTTTTTTCCTGCTGTTTCATCGTCACTTTTTCGTGTTTGGTGTAAACAAAGTATTTGGCTAGAAAAACAATTTGCCCATTGTATGACAAAGCATTTCTCAGCGTTAGTGACTTTTGAGAGTTTGAACGTGTTTAGATGAAAAGACAACCATTAGAAAAGTCTACTCGTATTTAGGACAATGCTTCCCTGCTAACTTTCTAGCAACCCGTTTCTTGTTACATTTCTTATCACATTCCTCCACTCGCATTCGACGCAACTCTTCAGCCGTTGAGATGCTCTATGACAGATACGCAGCTCCTCGTTTCATAAATGACCAATCTTGCTTTCTTTAGCAATAAAACTCTGTATTAATGAACTCTAACAGCGATCGTTGTTGTTCTAATCTCACGTCTAGTGAGACAGCTGTGCGCTTAAAATCTTATTTACAATACTCCATCTTAAAGTTAGCATGAACTGCCCGTTTGGGAGTTTTGCCGAATCCAAACGTTCGATGTGCTTGTCTAGCGTACTCCTTGTCACGTTCGGACATCTTCGGCAATCTTCGTGAGAAACTCGGTTCTTACTCTTCCCTTCGGCGAAGACGACTCTTGTGCACGACTTCTTAGCAAGATATACAGACGTTTGTTCCTAAACAGTCGTTACATATGTGTTGGGGGGTAAGCCTGCTCGCCAGGCCTGTTCATATGCATGTAAGGTGACGACATGTAAGAACAGTCCGAGTTTGGTCGATAATACGGCGGAGGTGCAGGCGCAGGGGGAGGGTGTGGGGGAGGCATGAACACCGGACCAGAATTGTTTGTCAGCACGGGAGGAGTTGGGAAATTTTGACTGTGTGTTAGTGGCGTCGATGCTGGGCCGTTCTGCCACATGTTATTCATGTTCGCACTGCAGCTTGGCAGCTGGTAAGGCGAAGGACTTGATTTCTTTTGCTCGATTTTTGAAGGAGGAACTGTTCCAGGCGAGGATTTCTTCTCGAGTTTTCGTTTATTTTCGGCGGCTTTGTCCAGTTGACGGCACTTGGCTCTTCTGTTCTTAAACCACACCTAAAACGGTAAAAATACAACAAAAGTCAGTCATGTTGATTGCTGGGATAAGCTTCGAAGGATCTCCGCTAGCGAAGCATAAACTAATTTCACCGTAACCAATCTTTGATTGCTTTATCGATATTATCTTACTGTGCTTAAAATATGACTATTGCTACTTACACAAAGAAATTGCATTTTATTTTAACTGCACTGATAAACGTGTACTTTTAATATTCAACGGTAGACTTCAAAAAAATTGAAGATTCACTTTGTTTTAGTTGTCGTTTTAACAAATTCAATCCAAACCTCAGTTATACAACAAACCGAAAACTGCCTTGAGATAGTCATCTCTATATTGCACCTGTCAACGTAACTTGTCAGTCTCGCGTGAGATATTTCATCAGATCTTGATCGGATTTACTCTGGAATATGTCTTCGTTCCTCTATGGATAATCCTTCTAACAGCCTTCTTTGTTCAGACCGGTGATACAGGATTTATCCCACTGCTTGTATCAACCGTCCGACTGGGATTAAAAGTTTTAAAATTGTTTTTGTCTGGCCATGGGAATGACGATTTACGCAATCTTCTACCGCAATTTATTCGCATTTTTTAAATCATTACACCACCGCGAGCTTGATGTAACAAAGAAGCAGAGAAAAAAAAAACTATAGCGATTTTTATCTTAATCTTCTTTACGTTTTATTTCAAAGTAAAATGGGCAAGATAAGAGATAGGTTTAGCTACTCCTGTTTTGTATACATTAAGTGACGGGTTTTGCGTGGAATACTGGTACATATAAAAGTGAAAAACTAGTCACAGTCGACAATGATTCAAATTATTAACAGAAGTTTTAATAACTAACGGCAAAGGGAAGTGCTGTTCAACGAGTTTTCATTCGTCCACACACGTAAGAGTTAGAACCACCTTGTACAACATGACAAACGGTATCACATGAAAGTGCTGTTCAATAGCTTTCATTTGAATGGTAACACACTAGGGTTTCAACCACAGACTTAGAAGAAAAGATAGAATTACCTTGTACAACATAATAAACAGTACCACATGAAAGTACTGCTCAATAGCTTTCATTTGAATGGTCACATACTAGGGTTTCATCCACAGACTTAAAGGTAGAGCTTGTATAACATTTTTATGAAAGTCTGATCAATAGCTTTTACTTGGTCCGTCATGTCACTAACAAGGTAACCTCTATGCACAATTAAGCACAAAAGCCGACTTTTAATACATAAGAAAACGTTAATTTCATAGTGATTTAAATGTAAAGTAGAACATACTCCGGTTTACAACATGAAAATGTCTGCCTCCATTTCAACAGGAAGTTCTTTTTAAAATAACTTCTCCTTATAGAGTACCCTAAGTGATAAAAAAATAAGAGATTTGGTGTAAAAACAAATCATAATGCTTCTTGCTTCTCTCTCACATTCGCGCGATGAAAAAGATGCGACTTTTATAATTCTGTGCATGTTTTGAGCATGAGAAATATTTCGCAATTTTTACTGAGAATCGAGTTGCAACTTGAACACAAGTTCGTGACTTTGAATTTCCGTGACTGAGAAGACCAGACAGTTTTTATCGCCAAAGTCTTTTGTTGAAACTAATCCACACCAGTCGATCCCTTGATAAAGTTGTCCTTGTTTCTTTTAAGCTTATTTAATGGGGCATAGATCGAGTTCCATTCCTAAATGTCATGAAAATTTCCTGAAACATTCTCTTTGTTTGCACAATATTTAACACTGCCAGACTTTTCGATAACCTGTAATCAACTGATAAATACTTTTAACATTCCGTGTTACATTTTCTAGCAGTTACGTTGTCAGCTCTTTCTGGCATCGTAAGTTGACATTCCACAAAATATAACTTTTATTTCACAAAAACCAGTACAGGGCGATGGTTTCTTTCTCACTTGAAATACTGGACAAATTAAGACCACAAACGACCTATTTTAAGTAAGGTAGCTAAAAATACCGTGGATGAATCGAGCCGCTATAATTTGACATGTTTCTGTGATGGAACTGAGAACATAGATATTGCATCGGCAAGGCGTCGCTCGATGTAATCTCGACTCTTTCAGAGGGCGTGGCAGTTAATCACGTGATGAAAGTTATCTTCAGCGGTCTTTCGGTGATAAGGAATAACTTAGATAAAGTCGTAGATGTCACTGGCAACTGTTAAGTAAATTAAAGATGATCTTAAAAACCATAAGTTATCTGCATGAACGGACATTGTACCCTCTATACACCCATGATTTCGTGGAGTCTGAATAGCAACACTTGAGTTTTCGCTTTGACTTTGCAAATCCTTTCGGTAAACTAGAAAAATACGTATCTTAAAACATCGCTCTTCTTACCCTCTCATTTTCCAAAGTGTTTAGGAATGTCTTCTTAAAACGCTGCAACGTTTTACTCCAGACATGTTAGTTTTAGTTGAATCGGTTCGGAATCTTTATTACTTACTAAAACATCTGAAAACGTTTTAAGTAATGTGTCTTTTGTCGTGAAGCCTAAAATGAAGTAATCAAACAAACAGGAAAAGTAAAAATGTACTCAAGAACCTTTTATCAGACTAGGATTTAAAGAGATTTTTCTCCACCCTTACCCTATAACATTTCAAGAACACACAAATACCTAATGATGATTTTACATAAATTCGATCTTTTTTGTTTCTTCCACTTTTCTCTAACTAGTTCGGAGATATATATACTTTAATTTTTTCAGCATTTTCCAGTAATTCCTGCCTCGACAAAGCCTCTGCCTCCTGTAGTAAACATAACTCCAACTTGAAAATGTTTTCGTACAAGAACCGCGACGATATGTTTCGGGTTTTTTTTCCTTTTGTTTTTCCTTCGACCATTCCATAGTGCCTTGAGAAAGGATGCCATAGTTTCTTTATTGTATTGATGAGGTTTTCATAATTTTAGAGTACAAGATATAAAACGCCTTGTCTGCATTAAACGTCGAGAGTTTAATTAAGCCACACTCAGAACATTCTCTGTTGTAGTTGTAACCCGAAGTATTTCGATAGTGTGACTACTATCTGAGGCTTCTTTCACTGTCAAAATGATGCTGGGCTTGTCTCGTTAGGCTATCTGTATTCCATCTCCATTAGCCTTCGCTATTTGTCAGTAAAGACCTTGTAACGCTGATCTTTGAATGATTAATAAGCAAAATGAATTGTTTAAAAACATGAGGATCAGGACAGTTGTGTGCGCAACTTAAGTAGTTGTGAAAATATAGCTTGAATTTTTTCAGACGCAATGTTGATCTTTGCAACTTCCCAAGTCACGTACATACATAACTGCGATTATCTCTCATGTCTTCAAATCTTTCATCCGCAGTTCAAATTTGTGATGTTTCATTTACTCCCTTACTTGGAATGAATTGCATTATTGCAGAACAGAAGTGACTCTGGTCGCCCGAAAATAACCTACTAAAACATACTGTTTACGTTACTTCGCATACTTAAATCAAAAGGCAGAGGTGGACAATGATAGCCGTAAACGACAGAAGAACCGACACTTGAATAGCAACATTTTTCCGACTCTCCTCTGCCGATTGAAAGAAAACTTAATTTTTAGAGAAGAATCGAAATGAATTCACAGATGAACTAAATGGTACTCAAAATGAGAGAGAAACATATTGATCTCTAGGCAAATCAGTTAAAAATAATTGGAGGTAATATCAGAAAAATACGTAGCTAAAAACAGAGAAAATGAAGTAAAAGATGATCTTGTAGTCCGGATGATCTGCAAAGATAATATGCCAGAAACTGAAAACTTATATTTGACTACAGTTCTGCATTTCAACTAATATCAGAAACGAAACGCTTGTATTCGAAGAGGAAGAGTTTACTTAAGAAAACGTAGGGTAGAGAAAAACATTCTCTCGGCTTAAAAGACGATCCAAATTAGTACTTCTTTGACAGTAAGAGATTTTTCTAGATTCACAATCTGTCAACGAAACTTGGCGAAATAGCTAACATGAAAACCTTAAGATAGAACAATTGAATGTTATGTAAGAGGAACAGAAATGTGGTACATCCAATATTCCAAATGTAACCTTTTAACTACCATGTTTCGATTTCAAAGCACGCAATATATAAAAAAAAACATGGATTGAATTAAAAGAATGATCGTAAGAGTAAAAAGAAAATGCAGCTTATCGGGGAACAAAGATAACACAACAGTACATTGGCAATCTACATTTCAAACTTTGAACGATTCACATCACTGTACTTGTTTTACTAGTGTATATAGTCATTATCTTATAGCGAAGTGTAAATGATAAATTGTAGATGAAATGATTTAGGGGTTTATCAGTCAACGGCTTCCACAAAATCATGATACAATTACGACATGGATATCCCTCGACTGTGGATGTTCTTCTTCAGCTAACTATTTACGTTGTCTGAGTGAAAGGTAAACAAATTCAGATTTTGGACTTCCATTTGAAGTGTTCGACAATCTTTGCTATCGAACTGCTGTCCTCCCATGACTTCACGAATGGAATTTGTGTTTATTTCCAACCATGATAAAACATAAATCATGACCGAGAGGTACCGAAGAAATCTCCTTGTGAATTATCATCTTAGTATCCAAAACATAAAACGTCGTTTAACAGAAATTACAGTGAATAAACTAGGGGAAGTGTTAACAACTAAAACAGGTCGCGATTTCCAATACTCTCTCTCGTTGAGAAGTTTAAGCTCTCACACGCTCACGGTTAACGGAGAAGCAAAACATTATGCTAAGACAATGGTTCCAAAGCAGGAAACCCCATTTATTGAGTCTTTTTTCTTTCCACAAATGTAGCTAGTGTTTGGTTATTACTCTAGAGGAATAAAAGTAAAATTGCGAATTGTTTCTCTCATCTTTACCACACCTGTCTATTTCGAGTAGTGGCATTTTTCAACCTCATCGTCTATTGTTTTGAGGTTATCGCTTGTCTGAAGATAATTTTGTGTACAGCAACATGAAATGATGTCTTGCACTTGATTTCTTGCACTTTACATTTCTCCGATATTTCAATGAAAAAACAACGGGAAATAACTTGCAACAACATCTATAGTTTAACGATCTTGTCTAAGGGTGATAATGTAAATCGGGTCCAACAATTACCTTCGATTTATCGAGGCGTCACCTGGAACAACCTCTTGACATCATGTCACATTTTAAAGTCTAGCAGCCTATGCTTGAGAGTCAAAGCCTTATGCCATGTCGTGCTTGTCTTTGCGCGCGAGTCGCGACAACCGCGCGCGTTTGTTGACACTATTCCGCACGTTGTTTATCATAGGTCGGCAACGCGTGCTGAGAACAATATGCAAATCTCGCGCAGCTGGAAGAGTTAAAATGGAGCTCAAATTGTTTTTCTCTCTAATTGCTACATCCCTCTACAGGTTTTCGTTTATCATGACAATTTGAAAGTATCATTAACAGCAGAACGAAATATTTACCTGCACTCTGCTTTCTGGAAGACTGATTTTCATGGCGACCTCCTCTCTCATGAAGATGTCAGGATATTTTGTTTTGGTGAAAAGCTCTTCAAGAATTTCAAGCTGAGCTTTAGTGAAAGTCGTTCGTTCTCGGCGCTGTTTTCGTGGATGAGCTGTGTTGGGAGAAAACAGAAAACACATCTTTAATTCAACTCCCTCATAAGTATTCAGGAAACCATAAACTAGAGAATAGTCTTCAGTGATATGCTATTAAATTCTTAGAACTAGTATATTTAAAACCAAATGTAAGCAAGTACTTAGGAGAATTTATGAAGTGATCTTTGGAGTGCATAAGAGTAGGATAGACTAAGCCTTTGAGAATTAACACCTGATCAGCGTCTTATCAATACAAAGTCAAGCAGTCATGTCATGAGAAGATAAAAAGTGATCGTGAAAGCATAATTGTTCTACCCAATGTGATAGGTAATCAACTTTTTCTGTCTTGTACAGCTCTACAAAAACTAATAATATTTTACGACAAGAGTACATTTTAAGCTGTTTGTTTTAACTGGACATGCTTACTTTAATTTACAGCTCTAAAATGCATCAAAAGTCAGAAAACAGAAAACTGGATTGAAAGAAGCTCTTAGGTATCGTTGTGTAATTTTCCAAGACAGTTAACACTGTAAACAACTGCTATACGCAAAACGAGTTAAGACCAAATATATCTAAGCAGCTAAACAACTGGTTATGCTTTGTAAAACGAGAAACAATTTGCCTTTAAATGGAGACTAACCGCTAGGGCAGTGTCTTTGAGGACCTAAGTGAGATAAAGTCATTTGTCATATAAGTTTGAAATTAGTTATACGTACACATTCTGTGTCATCATATATAAAGACTCCTTTTACACAGCGTGTTGTTGCCGAGCTGTTTTAGGTAGATGAGAAAAAAAAATAATGAAACCGTCCAGCTATGTTTTAATCATCTGTTTACAATGAGTTTGGACTGGAAATGACTCTACGGCCATGATACATCTTCGAGAGAAGACATATTTCCTTGGTATATGAACTTGCGATAGATTAGTATCCATGTAGAGCGGTAAAGATTCTTAGACGCTTAACCATATGGCTTAACCCAAAACCACAAGAAACGTTAAACTCATGGTAACATTGACGACCAGCTGGGATTTGCCTCGAACTTTGCCTCGCCTACCAATTATACCAAAACAGAAAATTTATCAAAAGAATTGGAGAAGACTGCACTGAATTCCTGGTTCAGTTGGAGAAATAGAATTATAAAACGATAGAATGACTTTTCAATTTCATATTTCCTTGGGATTGGTTCCTTGGCTGGACATTTTCAGGGTTATATACTTCAGTGTAATCCTTATTCCCTGCTTCAACTTTATGTTATTTTTCACGTCTGAAATAACGCCATGAATAATTCAATACAAACAGACTGTATTGTGTTTGAGAACTTGTTACCTACTGAGATTTTGTGTTACACTCCCCGTGTTACACTTCACGCATCACGCGATTATACGCCCTATTTCAAACATGCGTAGTAATACATACTTGTTGACTTTCACTGGTAGGCTTGGTTTCTACCGCGCATGCTTGAGCCGCTGGTTAAGTAGAACGAAGTATCTGCACGAAGCCAGGCATTATTTACAAACATCTTTCACCCTGGCCAAGGAACACAGGCTAATTGATTATAAAAGTCACCAATTCTGTACCTCTAGGCGTAATTTATTCTACACGCAGTGATCTATAATTTTGTCGATCTGGTTCTTCGTATCAAGTGGACAATCACACACAAAAAAGTTGACGGACTGTTTGGCAATATTCCATCTTCTGTGAGTGTCTGAGAAAATTGCGTCAAAACACACCGTTTGTTAACTCTTCGCCCGCAGGTTTTGCATTTTATTCAAGAAGCGTTCATGGAGCAATAATAATGTTTACGAAAACTAGGGTAGGCTGAAAAGACTTCATGCTAAGTTAAAAAACAGAGAATGTTTTGATAACCACAGAAAAGAGGAAATGATATGATCTTAGTCAATGGTGAAGGGGGGTTTGATAAACTCCGCTAACAATCATAACACGTAATGAACTTGTCTGAAGTCAATTGAGTCACGATAACTTGGGTATATTTACAGTGTGACTTACTGAATTACCAGAAACGAAATCTTTTTCAGTCTGTAAAGCGAGAAATAGAAACTGTCTTTATCTAAGTTAACTCTTGAAATGCTTAGTTTAGCTGAAAACAATCCAGTCGAGTATCACTTTGAAGTAAAATAACGTATCTGAAACATCTTACAGTATGTCACAATAACTTGCAATTGAGATTTGTAAGTCCCCTTTATTTCTGAATTTACTTTGTAATTCCGAGGTGAAAGTGTAAGACTTGTTTTGAAATTTCAGCCCTTCAAATGTAGCTCTAACTTCCGTCAGCTTTATTCAGTAATGCATAACTATTTCTTTAATCTTTGCGTGCATGCTCGTTAAATTCGTGTAACTGTTAGTTCATAAGCTCTTCAAGGAAATAAGGAAATATCATAACAACATATGCCTAATTCCTGCGTAAATGTCGCCAGGTAGACAAGAGCACCAAACAAAACGAAATATCATTGGCGTGGAGGAGTAGAGGAAGTGTCTCTCGTTGCCTTAAAGAGATTAAAACGAAAAAATGTTCTCCTGTAATAAAACAAACCCAAAGTATGCTTTTGAGACCCGTAAACAATGTTAGCAGCAGCCAAATACGTTGACCTCGCCCCTCTTGCCATTCATTCCTTCCGTAAACTCCAACGCCAGATATGTGGTTATTACCCACAACGTCTGATACTTAGCCAAGCAGGACTATATCGCCGAGCTTCCGGACCCTAACGTCCGTTTCCTAGCAGTTTAAACTTTCACAACACTGAAAAATGTATGGATTAGTTAATTCCATACCGAATTTTGTTTAGCACTGAGTTGCTCACATTGCCTTCACCCAAACGAACAGAGACTGTTCTTTGCAACTTTTAAATTTTGAGGAGAGATTTCGGAAATGTAGTTTATAAGCGGCTTCGGAGGCCAAATACTGTCTGTATTCGTTATTATTCCAAGCCAACATTACGGACATAGTTGGACAATGCTACTGAACAAGCAACAAATGTCTTTAATTCTTTTATATAACATACGCTACAGACTACACATCTCCTTGCTGCTAAGAGCGACAGCTGGACCCAAAATACTTACACTTAAACATAAATTGTTAGACGAATTCACGAGGGGCCCAAATTTAGGCATTGTACAGATTTTAGACAATATCACATACGTCCACATGTAACAGTGAGAAATATTTCCACTGGATTAGAACGATCGATCTCTTAGTTGATGTTATTGCCATTAAAGAGTTTAATGGATTAAGGAATTTCTTCATTTTCATACACCGTTAAGTTAGGTTTCTGTTCTAGATTTCTATCCACTGACCGACTTTCACAATTTCGATTGAATTTGTCCAAATCATCAGCAGCTTTCATTTCATAATTTTTACACTGCAGAAGGTAACTTAACAGATTCAAAAGTTACAAGCACATTTAACAAACAACAAACAAAAACAGAACAAACACGAGAACATAGTTGACGACAGCCTTCACCGCATAGTCGTAACTTAGATTTCTTTTTTCGTGGCAAACCAACCAGCCACTACACACAGAGAGCAAAGAAAAACATGCAGAAGACAGAACCACGAGAATTCTCTACGAGCAATTAGATTGAATCGTCATACTTCAGGTTTTTGTCCAAGCAGCATCTACAAGTTTTTGTCCAAATTGTTTTCCCTGTAACTCTCTTGCACCTACATGTACAATACTATTTGAGATGAAAATTATTGCTGCTGTTAAACGTTTTCTGAGACCTTGTACTGCATGGACACCATCCCAGGCTACCAACCCAACAACATCTTGCTCCCATGCAGGGAGAAGTTACGTCCACCATATTGCCACCGCATGGGCGTCTGAACATTTGAAAAGTAAACACATTCGATTTTATGACATGTGAGAGCTTTCACAGAAATAGAGAGGCATCAGAAGTGCATTGCATATGCTGTAACGACTTGTAAAGAAAAAAAAATGTGAGATTTTGTTTGCCCGCATACGATCTCTGAAGTAACCACAAGACTCTAATTAAAGACGGATGTCGCGCCATAACTGGAATGAAGTGTTTTGACAAGGTAATCATTAGAACATAAAGTTTATTCTCGTGTTTAACCGAATAGTTGTTAGAATCGTTATTAAAATGGCTCATTAACGATCCACACATGACCTAAAATGCTGAAGGAAACTACACTTGGCAGTATGATTGAACGAAGGGCAAGAAACTTCGACAGTGTGGTGTCAAAACATCAAAAGTGGATCCTGACGCATGTGGACGTTTGTTTTATCAACAGACCAGACATAATTGCACCCAACGTCATAAATTAGTGGAGCCTTCTTCGACAAATTAGACAAGTGTGTAGACAAAACTAAAACTATTACCGCGTAACTCCTTCTGGTTCAATTCTGTCATCTAGTGTCGTCCATTGCAATTTTATTCACATTACCGCAAACGGAATGATGATTTATTAAGCCTCTAACGATGTGTAATTATATAGCAAACAAGAACTGTTTAAACAATGCTTTTATGTGAAAATCCGTACATGTAAATCGTTGTTTCTATTAGCAAATTGAATTGCTTTTCTTAGGTTACCAAAAGGTTAAAAAGCCTTCAAAATAAGCATGCTACAACGTGCCCCAACGAATGTCGCTGCGCTATTCCCAAGGTTGCGGATTACCTCGAAAACCGCAACCCAGCCCGTCGGACTTCTACAATTTTTGCATGGTCGGTAAATAAGTTTACGTGAATAAGGAATCAAAAAGATCTCAGGGCGCATCTTTTCATGAAATTTGCGCCTCATCTGCAAGGACGTTTTCGATCCCATGACCTTCACGCTTCGGGAACTGGGAATTCTTAATTTGCAAAGCTAAGTTTTCTTACTAACTCTGAATTATTTCAGCAGTTTCAGTGAGCCTAGAAAGATGGAATGTAATATGTCCACTAATATACCGTCCTAGGCGTAGCAAAGTTGCCCGAAGCAACAGTAGACGGCTGTAACTGAAGCAACGGCAACCTCATCATGCCCTCCATTTACCAAACTATAAAGCTCGTAATTGGCTTTAATGTCTACTACAAAACAACTTACCGCATGGTGGAGGTGCCATTTGGCTGAAGAAATCGATATTTGGAGCAGGATGACTCAATCCATGGCCACCTACTGAATAAGGAGGCACATGTCCTCCGACATGACCAAAATAGCCCGCCATTTTGTCGCAGTCAACCGAGTCCGCTGAGAAGAGAGAGAAACAGACAGCGCTTGTGATTATAAAATTACTCCCATTCAGTCTCTGGTCTATAACACTGATACCACCAACAGAGAGACGAGCTGTCAGTTTTCAGCGTACAAAGGAATGCATTCAATTACGTTTTCCCTGTTTCTATTCAAAGTATATATAGCCTTGAATTACTGTGAGTCAAATAATCAACACGCCCATGTGATACCAGGGTCCGATAGCATCAAAATAAATTTAGCTCTGGTTCCGTTCTTGTAAGTGATCACTCAGGTATGGATGATTCGATTAATGTGATTTTTTTGTGTTCGCTGGGACAATACTTTTCTTTGTAAAGATGTGTTGTATTCGCAAGTTATTGTTTTGGCTATGTGTGTGGTAAAGGTGTATTTCTATCTGTTGTAAATCGGCGTCGACGTTTATGAGCAATGATTTAACATACATGTTTCTTATCATGTGGGCAGGTGACAGTGATTTATGTGCTAAAAGCAAATATCTGGTTTTCTCTATCTCTGCATTCTGGGGTGTTTAAGTGGCGCCAAAGTCACATGGTGATAAAAGATACGCTTTAAACCCAAGGTGTCAACGCAATTTCTCATTTCAAAGTTGTTTTGTTCCCTAAAGTTAACCTCCAATTGCCTGATCCAAATGATTATAGGACTTCTACGGTGACAGACATGAAATAATGGCCTGCGAGGCGCCGAGACAACCAGTGTAATGTATATCACCAGAGTCGTGTTTTCAATCAACTAATTGGGGGGGCGGGTTTCATTTCATTTAGAGCAATAAGCGAATTATGATTGTCATCAAGCCTAGCTGTCATGCCTAGTTTGTGGTTTAAAATATTCCACATTTGTACCACATTTCCTCTAAAATAGCTTTTTGTGTTTCTTCAAAGAAACGTACAAGCTTTAGATCCAGATCTAATTAGTATTTTTCTGCGGCTTATCACATCCTTCGTGACGTTCCAAGCAAGTATTGCGTAATGGACGTGTTGGGGCTTTCTTTGCGGTCAGAGAAAATCGGACGTGAATGCTTTCATTCTCTGTGTTTTGAAAGAAATGACACAACCATTACGGCCCAACCATTACCTATTGTCAAGTGTCATTCGTCCACCTCAGGGCCGAAGCGTCGTAGACTTAAATCAGTGAATTTAAGAACCGTACGTAGGTGACTTATTCAAGCCAGACATTGCTACAAGACGATGGAGTTCTATCATATTTGCGATGTTTTTGTAAGATTTTTTTAGAGCTAGAAAAGAGTAAGGATTGTTACATTGACCGTCAGTGATGTATTTTCCCAAGTTAATCTTGATTCGCGGTTTTTCATACGTGGTTGTTTTTGCATTTACTTTGAAGGATTAGTACGCTACTCTGATTACTATTATATTTCTTCTGAATGTCTACATGTGTATTCATACCAAAATCTTCTATCCAGAGGATAATGTTAATGAACTCCATTAAAATAAAACGTTATCTCAATACGTCAATTTCCGCTATGTAGGGATTTTCGATTTTGTAAGTTTTCCGAAAGGTTTCCATTGTTCTGATCAATTGTAAAGTTTTCTCCATCCCTTTAGTTTACCTCTTCAATGATATCACGACTTTGTTATCTAATTCCGGTACTGTCTAAATGGTTTCTGAGGGAATAAGACGAATCTACCCGGCTCTGAGCGAAAATTCGCCAGGGAACATTGATAGCCTGATCTTTTCACTGTGATTTAACAATCGGGTGCACAGAACAGAAGCTATTGCAAGGAATTCTTGATTGAAATGTTTCGTTACTTACCTGTGCTGATCGACTTAGCTGTAAAACTGTTTAAACGAGAAATCTGAAACAGATTTGCTCAGATAAGAATGTCTCACTTTCAAGGTACGCTGTAGATGGGCCCTGGTTGTAAACGTTCCAAAGCATTCTAACGCAACACGATATTTCACGTCTCTTAACCCTTTTAAAGTCGTGTCCTTACTTCAAAAGCACGCAAACTGCTTCCTGATACGCAATTACCTTACTGGTATTTTCTTGTTTAATTTTTCACTAGTAATATTGCACCTTTAACGAAACCCATCCAGAGAAAAGAAATAATAAAAGACAAGACTTGCTTTCCTGCACGATACAATTCACAAATGCTGTTGACTCCCATTTGAAAAGACCCAATGATGAAGTTGCCTAATCAGCAATTCATGGGCAGTAAAGATTCAGTAAAAAGCTTGTTTCTCGTCCATTTCATGATGGAATGGAATAAGGGCGGCAACTAAAACACTTTGAACATCCAAACAACACAGTATAGTATTGTGAGCCAATATCAGCGCACCTAACCCATGTTTACGACATATGATTCAAGCTAAATATCAAAAAGGTGCCAGCTATACTGCGACATGACTATGAATTCGAAAACAAAGTTGTTTTTCCTCGCAAGTCTAAGTTAAGTATGGTATATATTCTGACTATAAAATTGCTTTCCGTGATAAATTAGTCATGTTAACTGTTTGCACCCATTTGGCTTCAGTGGAACATTGAGCTTTCACATCAATTCAATGGCCTATCACTATTTTGATCAAAAATACATATGCCCTATTGTATTCATATTTGAACCCCAAATGGAACCTTTTCGGAATAAAAGCTGATATGTAATTCATTCCTACTTTGCTAGAGGTTCACACGGCTCACATTCAGGCCATTTTCGAATTACAATCAGTCTGGTTCAGTGGAACTGTAGGGAATTGGCAAAGATAGATAGACGAGTTACAGCAAATGAGGTACATTAGGTAATTAACTAATGCTGAAATCGCGGATTCGTTGCTTTTGTTTAGTCCAAAAAGCGATCGTCTTCAAAAAGAAAAAACGATATTTATAAAGCTTGAATTGGGTAGCCATGCCTCAAAACGCTTAAAAGATGCTTCTTTACTGATTCATTACGTTTCGTTGAAAACTGCAGGATATTTTGACCAATTCCGACGGTGCATAATACATGAATACTCAATTTCTGTTCAAATACGAGAAAAACTATCCCAAGGGGAAAACATGAGAAGAAAGCAGCTACTCTACTTACTCAATTTTCTCATGATGTCTTTTACCTTTAAAAGTATGTGAATGCTTTGTTTCAAAAGCAGATCTTATAAAGATAAGGCATGTTTGTTCACTTGCGTGGTGTGCTTAACAAAGCATGCCTGTAAAGGTCACCAGAACCGTCGTATCTGGTTGAAAAGACAAAATTAGCTCCCTTTATGTCTGCGGTTTATAGGCTATCGATTTTAGTTATAAAGGGAAATGTGGGGAGGACTTATTTTAACTTTCCACAAAACCATAAATAACTCGACCCTGCAATATGTTTAAACTTCAGACGCATGCATAGCGTGCTAGCAGAGATGAAAGCAATTTTATTTGACAAGCTGAATTACAACCTTGAAATACAAGTTAACGTTTAATTAAGTTTGGGAAAAAAAAAAAAAGCCGCACACAGCTTTGGTTAAATGTTTTTTTTTTTTTCCATTTATCACCTGTTGAATGAAACATTTACAGCTCCCTAAATAGATTTCAGTCAAGAAATTCATCAAAGGCATGTTTCAAGCTAAGCAGTCCTTGGGGTCTCCATAGCATTGCCAAATGACTGTGTCGTTTTATTTCTAATTTGTGGATTCGGATAAATCATGTTAACCAACTATGGTATTTTTAAAGCAATTTAAATTGTTCTAAAAGACAATTGGTCAGCTCAGTGAGTCTCTATGTCCTAAGAGCTGGGCGTCACCGAAACCACATTCTCTCTTCTGCAGCCGTTTAACTTCTTCGTCAAGGAAGTCTTACAAGCTACTTCAACTGATTTAATCCTTTTTATGTGGTTTCCTGAAGCTACATTAACGTAAATGTGGTTATTGCTTTATATCGAATACGAAGTCACGAAGTCTTGATATCTCAATCTCCAAACATCCACATTTACGAAAAAGTTGATAAGACACCAAGCTTCTTAAACTAATGACCTCGATGCGTGAGAGAGTTTTTCTTACCTATGATTTGCTCGGTAGCTTCATGTTCACGAGCATTAGAGCAGTCTCATTAGTCTAGTAAATCATCGGAGATCCATCTATTTCACAGTATAATTTGATCAAAAATCAGCCAACCTTGAGCCGGTTTGCCAAAATTACATTCGAATGGGTGGGATTGTGAAAATTCACGCAAATACAGCTCCTGCTGGAATTCTTTTTCTTCTCGTTTCCTTTAATAGGAAAACAGAGGACATACAAACTCACAATATCTAAAAATTAAACCAAGGGAAAATATGCTCATCTTTGAACTTATATTTGCAAGAACACGCTTTTATGGAATTGGAACGTTTACAGTCAGTTTTCTTGAATTCATTGTTTCGCAGTTTGACGAGGTGACTGCATGTGGAAATATCATGCCAATGACTTTACGCCGAAGCCAAGTATCGGCTAAAATCAGGGTATTTAATTCTCGGCTTTATTTACCTCCTAATCGTTGCCAAGAAGAATTTATTTTACAGACAAGATTCTCATTCGCCACTGAAAAACGAAGAAGCTCCTGAAACAGCATTCAATTACCTTCCTTTCTATTATGTTGAAAGCCAAAGGCTTTATCGCACTCGATTAATGACCAGTTCAGTTCTTAAAACTCAACGCATGATATCACTAATGTCTCAAAGATCAACAGGCAGCCGAAAACGAGCTTAGATTTCCCAAAATGTCTTTGAAATAGCACTTAGAGGATCTACATTTTAAGCTGTAAGATTCAGCTTTTTTGTCACGACAGAACTGTACTCCAAGTTGTGTATCCGCATGACGAAGTTCCACTGTAGTTTGATTACCCGATTTCCTATACATTCAGTAAAAAGCTGTACTCGATCACAAATTGGCCTTATACACATCGGCTCACAATAATTCAAGAAGGAAGTAATAACCAAAACCGTCACAAAGTTATATTTGGTGCACATTTTCCAAGGGAATTGTCATAGGTCATTTTGGCATACCTTCAGAGGCCCTTCAGTCTACCGAAGGACTGCGACAGTATCGTAGCGAAATTCTCTACAATACACTTTTTGGGCCTGAATCTTATTTCGAGATACGAAACAGTTCAAAAACCCTCACATACCTGTTCTAAAGGAAAAAATAATACAGGCCAGTAAGTTCCGTGTCAGGCTAAAATTTGTCCAAAGGGCTCTTATGTTTGATCCAGGTGATACTGTGCAGCCGAACAACAAGTAGATATGTTGTCAGTGCAGTGAAAGACAATTTACCGTCTGATTGTATCTGCCTTAAACCGCCGGTAGGAAACGACTCAGGAAAAGTAACAGAAGCTTCTGTTAGTTCTTACATGATGGAATGTGATAGCGTTTTTCCACACAGACAATGTTGAGATTTTCTAGTGGCTGTGTCTGAAACGACAAGTTGAACGAAGACATTTGCCATCTGAAGTTCTGGAAGGGTGCCTCAGTGAGAGGATGAATAAAATCAGTCAGTCTCTGACCTAGTCATTCTGCCTAGCAAAGTACACAAGGAACCAAATTTTGTATTTGGATTCTAGAGATTTTAATAGAGCTTCACACGAAAATAGAAACAAATGATAAGATAGCATAGGAAGTAGAATTGATTTTTGCACTAATTATCTGAAACTCTCAAGGTGCTTGTTCTCTGAAATGCCAACAAAGAAAAATACTCGGCACACACATGACACAAATACCACAAAAAATCAATCTGAAGGGGCAACGGAAAGAGTGGTTTGGACTCCTGCCCGTGTGTTGTTTCAAGGAAAACACGCATGGCCTGAATTGCGTTGTCCCGGTGTACCACAGATGAACACAACAACATCCTCCCCAAGAGAGCGTTCCATCACTATCTACACCGCGTCACCAAAACAACGTCGTGCTTTGGAACCGGTCGTTCGACCGTTGATATTCGTCAGCTGCGTCCAATTCTGTGGCTAGGACGTTTTCTGTTCGTTTTAGGTGAGGAAAAGGACGGAGGTTGCTATGAAAGTGCGTCATGTTTTGAAAATGTGGCTCGGTTGAGACAGCAGCATGGAAGTTTCCGGCTTCCTGTCCTCCTGGAAGTCGATTCAAAAGAATAGAGTGATCCAGTAGTCGAGTCGACGGGAGAGGAGAGAAAAAAAATATTTCCACATTCTTCCTTGGGTGTCTAATCACGAAATCGTCTGAGCAATGCCTAGAAGACTCGCTCAACCTCTTCAACCAAGCAGAAACTTTAATGATCGAAAGCCTGTGTTGCCGGATGGAACGACTCTGAAGAACTCGCCGGGGACGAATTTGTGTTGTTGTAGTATGTGGGCGATGTGACCACGAGTTTTTTGTCGGGTGAATCGTATATCTACTGAACCCGTTGTAGATCCTATTATCGGTTTCAAAGCATTAAAGTGTTGGATTTTGTTCTCAAAAGCGTTGCTTTGAATGCAATCCAGTGAAGCTTATCAAAATATCGATTCAGTAGAGCGATTGATTTGACAAGTTAACAGCAGCACGACTCGCTAGTCAACCCAAGAGCGTTATTTTTCTGGAGAATACGAAAATGACTTGGCGCAGTTGGAGTTAGTTTGGAGTTGTGGACTCGATTATTGTGTACTGTTCTTGTACAAACACGAGCCCTGCTAAATTTGAAGCCTTCTAAATACTGGATTTAGCCCTGACATTTACTATCAATTAATTGAATAGCAGTTAAGTCTCGGTAAATAAGCAATTATCCGCACAGACTCGGTGCTGCCAGTTTGACACATACTCGCATGTTGCGAACTCAACATCGCACTTCCAACTGTAAATTTCTATCTCAATTTTTACCCCGAGTCTAATATCAATGTATATGTGCTCTTGAGCAATAATTAAAAAGCTCCTTATAAGTAATATTAGAAGCAATATATGCTATCTCAACACCGTTTAAACGACGAACCAGTGCTCCTAGCCAAGCTAAACAACAATCTTAATAACATTGCGTTAGAGTCGTCCGTAGCATAAATTTATCATAATTATTCATTGTTGTTGGTTAAGACACGCGATTCATTTTCTCGCCAGAACTTTTAATTCCTATTTACCTGAAAGAACGTTTAAAAAACTATTCAAGCGTGTTGAACCATACCTTATCGTCCTAGAATGACTGAGTTGAATTTCGTCTCGACGAACCCGCACCAGCAAAGCCTTTAACAACGGAATTCTCTCACAACCAGCAAAACCTATTTGCCCGAGATGCCACCGCGAGCTGAAAAAATTCAATAATAGAAAACGCTGTCAAAATTCAAAGTGAGTCCGTGGCGTTTGAAACGCAACTCGTGGTAAGTTTACCGCGGTCAGCAAATCCTGTTTGATGACTTAGCCGGTTGCGTGCAGTAAAGTGTCAATTGACTGACAAGTCAAAGAGGCCTGAAACACGCTTTTACCTTATATGTAAAGTAAGCACAGTAGGGTCATTTTACTGTGGCGCGCGAGAAAGAGAGTATTGCCTTTCGGCTCACGCCTCCAAGATACTGAGAGCTTTGTGGACCGTCATTATAGGGAACAATGGAAAACTTCAAATGCAATTGTTCAAGGTGCGAGGCACAACTCTCAACAGCTGCCCTGTGCGCTCGCTCGCTTAATTGAGTTAATTTCGATTCCGCGTAGTTCATTTTGAATATATGGGCAGTGGAAAATATTCATTGCTCGCCTTTTGTTCCTAAATGTCGGCTCGGCCTCATTTCGGCCGTCTGTGAAGCGACAAGAAAAGAACAAATTAGATCACTGATTAGTTTATTGCATAATTTGCATCAGAAAGCATTTCGCTTCTTCTGACTCGCTCTAATATCTCTCGTATCCTTTTCCGGTTAATGCGGCCCTTTTTCAGTGACGTATTTTGACTGTTCTTTGCGAGTCCGCGGTATGTCATCGAGTTAAAAACTTTGAACATTTTACCACCAAACCTACAGTGTTTTCCCGTCTGTTTTCATGGTGAGAAACTCGTGATAATCTTCAATACAGTTCTTGCGTTACGCCTGCGTCACACGGCCAAACTGAAAGAAGTCGACACGGTTAATTCACTTGGGCCCAATGTAAATTTCCCCAATACACACGGTTTCCAACAAAGCGAACCGCCAAGATTGCTGCAAGGATATTAACAATTATTACTGAAACAATATCCTTTCAATCTAAATACTGTACACGGTTGTTGAGTACTTAGAGGCAAAATTAAGCGATCGCTTTTATTTTTTCATGCCACTAATTAAATTAAAACTTTAATAAAATTGTTTCTATTGACACCAAGAAGATATAATTGCGGATTTGATTACCTCAATAAAAGCGAAATTATGGCGGCAAATGAGTTTTCCGTAACAATAAAAAGCTTGCCGAAGGTATCTGAATGTTTTGCCATCTGTGCAAGTGCCTCGATTATGAGTTTTGCTCGGAAATTGAGGGTTCTTTTACTTTCTCCATGAAAAATTAACTTCTTAGTTAAATTGCCTTTTTTTCATTTAACAGAAAGATCAAACTGAATTATTTCTAATCCCTTTGAACAAGGCTTGAGGCCTAAAGAAACCTGCACTTTGCTGGTATAATGGTTTAACTAAACATTTTCAAAGGAAAACAGACATTTCCCGGCCGGAGGAATGACTCATTGGGCGTCATTTTAAACAATTCAAGTTTCGCCGTGTTGATTTGCGGCTCTTTCAAACGCATCAGTCAATGTTCCCCTTGTTTAAACCGATCACTGTTTTCACACGGGAGATAAAAACGGATCACTTAATTACTTTAACTCATTTTTAAACTTCTTTGCGCGAGCGATTTCCCTAAATTTCAGGCGCTGTTGAAGCTACCTTTTTCCAGCGAGTGTCCATGCCCCTTCGTTTTATTTTACCTCGATCATGACTCTAAATTTCCCTTCAGATATCTTACGGAGAGGCAAAGCCATAACTTCGTGAAAAGTTAGAGCGCTCTCCGCTTTGTGGGCACCCACAGACATTGTTTTTATAACAAAATATAACGTTTACCGAGTTAAACTCTTGCGAATTCTTACGTACTTCTCAGCTGAAAATCCGATTTCCTTTAAATTTGCTATCAATATAGAGTACACGCTATTTTGACGGTATAAGCAAAATATTTCATCGCTTTTAGTTTTCGAAAAACTCCACAGCTTATTGCTTTAGAAATTTGTTTACTTGATATATTTCCTTGACCGTTAAAAAAGAAAATAAAATTAAATAGCACACAGTGATCTTCATTTCTACCAACGTTTTACTAAAAGGGTTATTTCTCATTAAATAGCGAGAGTCCTCCACAGCGACTTCGTTGTTTTTAAAAAGTCATCTCTTCTTAAAAGCAAAAGCAAAATAATTTATAATCCCACCAAGCAATCCTCTTTTCTGTTTATCTTAAAAGCGTTGCCATTTAGCGGTTCGAATTTATGGTGCACGATTTTTTTTTTTTTTT
>Ga0126338_10000247_pt1 | contig 25977 bp, 16 predicted proteins | sample OrbCmetagenome_2_FD_92529 | JGI IMG/M metagenome (GOLD analysis project Ga0126338, IMG submission 92529) | Coral microbial communities from Petempiche,Puerto Morelos, Mexico - Orbicella C C metagenome | ecosystem: Host-associated > Invertebrates > Cnidaria > Coral | place: Petempiche,Puerto... | reverse complement strand
GAAAAAAGGGACAAAGAAAAAAATCATTTTGCACCAAAAACAAGGAGCAGGAGGAGAGGGTTTTAAAAACAGAAAAAAAAAAAGGGGGGGGGGGGGGAAGAACACTGGGTTCACCTGGCCTGTGTACATACACCCCCGCTTCTTCGCTTGAGGTAAGCGCGCTAAGGCCTCGTTCACGCTAGGACGAATTTGAAAACGGAGGTTTCACTCTGAAATTCCGTCCACACTACGCTGGAGGAATTTAAAAACCTAACAAGCCCCGTTTTCGTGACTGAGTAGGGTAGACTGTGGGCCTAACCGTAGAAACAAAGCTTCGTTTTCAAATTCCACCAGCGTTGTGCAGTGTGAGGGATTGTCGCCTTACTTGTAGTTTCTTTAATGTTTCCACAGAACTGTACGTTGATTTACAACACGCTGTTAGAAGGAACATTCGGTGAGTGCAGTGATTTGACAAAAGAGTACTTCCTCAAATGCAGGACTCTATTTCCTTTGGCTACGGTCTTCGCCAAGGACGACGGAGCTGTGAACGGCCTGGAGGGAAACCAGACGAGCGGCACTGAACCGCTATGCGACGGTGTGGCGTGAAATAATCAACAGAAAACAAAGGAACAATACTGCGATTTTACCGAGAAAAGCCAAACGGATCTTTTAAATTGGTGGAGCATTGGAGTAACGGGCTTAAACGATGACCTGCTTCTCGTAAACTGTGTTCCAAGATTTTTAATACTTATTCAAGAATGCTCAAGACTCGACCACTTATATGGGTAGAGTTGTTACCCATACGAAGACTTGAAAGCGTTCGTGCGATACCTCGCAAAGAGCTGTTTTGATGAATTATTGACACAAACAATGTACGAATTACACGCGAGGTTATACCTGAACAGTGCGCTCACAGTGCGCGTTCGTCACAACGTGTCACGCCAGAGATTTTGACTTCGAATAAATGAAGAATGACTGTAACTAGAGACAAGCCATGATTCTGCTATCTCATGAATTCGCTTTTCATCATTTGAATCACAGTACGGTGTATTTTGAATAATAAATGATCAATTCACGGAAGACTTGGTTTCACTGAGGCGGGGTCCACTTTACGCCGGAGGAATTTGCAAACGGCGTTTTCAGTCTGATAACGCATCAAATGTTTTCCGTCCACACTACGCCGAAAAAATTTCAAAACGCGACAATCACCGGTCATTTTGGATTTTTGTTTGAGAAAAACTGTGGCAGGAAAATCACATGATTATAGCGATCTCATCGTTTCGAAAAGCTCCGTTTTCAAAATGTTTTCCGTTCACACGGAAACAAAAGGCTTGCGTTTTCACATTGCTTCCATTTGAAAAGCGTTTACGAAAAGCTCCGTTTTCGTGGCGGATTAGTGTGGACGGTAGGGCTGACCATATAAAGAAAGCTGTGTTTTAAATTTCTCCGGCGTTGTGTAGACGCTGCCTTAAGCGTTCAATGTAGTTTTTATATGTAAAAATACTGTCAAAGTCGGTTGAAATTCTAGTTTACCTTGACAGAAACTCCTGAGTCAACAATAAGCAACATCGATTTTTCATCTTAGACACAGAATAGCAACCGTGTAGATTTGTTCCTCTCTGCTATCATTTTGAGTGATACCTGGGCTTATGTTAGGGCGCGGTATGTTACAGTCGTACAAGAAAAAAAAAAACTAAATAAAGAGTACCGCGTTTACTCTTCAATCAAAGATTTTTCTCCAGGGCAGTTTGACCGCCTTCGTTCACTAGGAATATTTCTGGTTTCTACATAGACTCTGCATGAATAGCGCCTAAATTTGAATAACAATACTTATACATCCTAAAACTCGCATTCATTTGAAAAATTCTTTGTCTAGAAACATAAGAACGAGGTTAAGGATGTACAAAGTATTGTTACTCAAATGTAGGCCCAATTTAGGTAAAGGGCCTATAAGAAAAGTTCCTGGCAGCTTGTGGGTGAAGTGAAAAGGCGCTCTGTTTTGTTCCTCTCCGTAATAGACGATTTGCACGATGGCGTCATTTGACCACAACTACCAGAATCCTTCACTTTTTCTCTTTCTGGTGCTAATCAGGGCAATTGTTCGTTGAATCCCACTGCGAATTCAAAATTTCAATAATAAAGAAAAAACGAAAGGAATTCTGGTAGTTGTAGTCAAATGACAACTTGAAAATCTGCTATTGTTAAAAATTTCCCAAGAATCGGACTTGAAAGTCTGCTTGGTCCCCAGGCCTCGCTCTTCTGTCGTCCGTGCGCATTGAATTGTGGAACTGATTTGAAGAAGAAAGTATACAGACGTACATCCTACTTCCCATCATGCCCCAGGCTCCATGTGTCCGCTCTTAACGAAGAGAATAGCATGGAGCCTGGAAATGAAGCGGCTAACACTTGCAGTTCCATTACTATTTTATTATTGTACAGTATTCCTGAACTTGTGGTGTTCATAAAGATACGTCGTTATAAACTGTGGAAAGTCCCGTTTTAAAACGAGTTCCTCTAATATCTGAGCAGACACTGAGAGCCTCTCTGTATCCACAGCATTTTGAGCTTTCTCCCGTACCAGCTCATCTGTGATATGCTTGATTTGATCAGAAACGAGTTCTCTCGTCACTGTACGTCCATCTCCCTCCAACACACACTGGTGGCGAATGGCTTGCCAAACCTGGAAACAAAACGAAGTCTGTTGACCTGAGCTAACGCCCGACAATATCTAAACTATAGGTAACATGCATACGACATTGGCTAAAATAATTTGCCTGTGAAGCAAAGAATAGCATTAAATGAAACAAGAATTCGTCCCTTCTCCACCCCTCACCGGTCCCGGCAAGAAAAGTACAATCCATATTAGCGATAATAAGCGTGCATTGTTCATACCTGTGATCTAGAAATCTCGGCCGTAGCTGAATCTTCAACAGCTCCATTCAGCACAAACACACCCTCCCCTGTGAAAACACAAGCGAAGACAATTGATAAGACTCGCTTCAAGTTGGACTGTTTGTGGTACAGAAGGTTGCCGTCGGTCAAAGAAGTGTCTTTGCTAAGAATACTAACGCCAAGACAATGTTCACTGATTACAATCGAACTCTTGTCGGGTGAAGAAAGTTAACCAGTGGAATGCTCGCGAACACTCGTGAACATTCGGTTGTCAGGTCAATGTATAAACTAAGCGTTGCGTTGCTTAGGAACAACTCTGATGCACACTTACCTCTAAGCCAAGCATCTATGAAAATGATTCCAACAGTAATGTTATTCTGTAATCCTTGTAAAGTAAATCCACCCTAAAAATATAAAAAAAAAAGAGTTCGGCAATTGCAAGCTTTATTACCTGCCGTTTAGAATACTTAAATGATAACAGCAGTAGCTAGTTATGCTTACTTGTGGAAGATGAAGGAGGTCTTTTCTCGAGACAAACACGTCAGACCGGCTTACATGAAGTTGGTTCTTTGAAGTAACTTCTGAATCCCACAGCTGAAAAAAAATATAAATAAATAAATAAATAAATAAATAAACCAAACCAAGTTCTTTAAGCTCTAACAAAGTTCCTACGTTATCTGAAAGAAAGTTTCGATTTACTCATTTGAACGAAAGAACTAAAATAAAATAGTTACATGAGAGAAAAGCTATTGTGTGTCCAATATAGAAATTCTAAAGCATGAAAACAGTGTCAAAGGTTTGGGAGAAAAAAGGCACATGATAAGCTTTGAAATAACACTCTAGTGCGAATTAATGACCTCTTTCTTCGTTAACAATTCCTGATTTACTTAAGCGATCAGAACAAAAGGAACTACAATGAAAGGTTGAATGGTGGCTAAAAGAACTTTCTATGATGTCAAAACATATTTTGGCTTGTCTACGAGTGTGAAGTGATAATTACTAACCTGGATCAAAGGCTGCACAAGATCTGGATCAAAAACCAGAAACCCGTCTGCTCCTGCCTTGATTTCTTTCAATTTTGCTCTAAAAAAGCAAAACGGTGGGTGAGGTAAAGCACAGGCTTTGACTGACTGTAAATACTACAAAACAATTTTTTTTTTTCCTCAAGACAGCGACCCCTAGCAACCTGGCCTAACAGCCACAGCTATGAAAGGGTTTTGAAGGCACATTCTTACCTGCAAACATTGCCAGTGATTTGCTGTCGGAGCTGCAGATTATTCTTTGGTAACACAACTGGCGCCATTCCACCAGTGGCGTGACAGCCCCGCGCGTGGCATGTCTGAACAACAGGAAATAGGATCAGAATGGCATCGTGCGTGACGGTAGCAAACTATTCTTCTTCCTAAGCCGTGATTGTTTCAACATGAAATGTGAAGTGTTGTTTGTATTGCCGTGCTAAGTAATTTTCTCACTAGCCGCGAGACGTGACGTATCCTAGTATAAATAACCCGTAAGTAGAGAATTACTTATAGCATGTAGAACAGGCGGATTAGCGGGGCCAAACTGCGTTATATACAAGCACGCGTGCGGAGCGCGTGAACGAGCGCTCGCTTTTGCGCTCCACGCGCGCTTGGATATCGCACTCCGTCTCCGCTACTCCTTGTTCTGCAGGATAAGTTGCTTATTACCTTGACAACCAGGTCCATGTAACTCTTGAGATATTGCTTATCCATGGAAACGTACTTCTTACGATCAGGCAAAATGAAATCTGGACGGTGTCCTGAAAAGGAAATACGAGAAATGACCAAATTCTGCGTTGTCTGGAGAACGTGAACCACGACGGCTAATTTTTTAAATTTTTATTACGAATTTATCGATGTGTCCTAGATTTAGTTTCGTGAAAGCTTTGACAGTGATAAACAAAGTAAATGATTTTAGGGTACCGCGAGATTGGTAGGTAAAATATAAAATCATTTTTTTAATCGACGTTGACCTGGGCGTTGCCGTCGTGGTTTCCAATGAATATAAGTCTGTGTGAATCCGATTTGCAGGAGGAGGTTTTCTATTTTTTCCAAACGTTCTCCCTGAACTTTCTGAAAATGATCCTCTCACAGTAGAAACACCCTAACGGTAACATTTAAACCACATTGTCTTGCGGTTCACCTGGCGTCCGTTTAATTAGTGCACCTGTTACATACATGTAAATAATGATTTAATGAAAATTTTAATTTCTCCCTAAAGCTATCCGCTTTGAAACGATGACTTTCTTTACTGATAGTCTTGACGTACGCATTATTTGACTTCGTGTCTTAATTAAATATTAACCCTATCCAGCACAACTACTTTTTTTTACTGATATCAATTATTTGCGCTTTCGTACCAAAGTTGCTCACAAGAGAGGCTGAGTAGTCCCACATGCCGCAGTTTAACCCAGCGGAGTGCTGCCGCAATTCATACAGGATTTGATCAAGCTCAAACGAGCAATAGATACTTTCTATCAGAACACTAGCTTTGATGGATCCCTGAGGCAGACCAAGCTGAAACATCAACGCAAATATTTATCAAATCAGTTAGTCAAAATCGCAAAAACACAATAAGCTTGGTATTAGCATCAGGCTCGTGAAAACCCATCAAATACTTTCCGTCCACACTAGGCCGCAGGAATAAGCGCTGCAATCACCGGCCATTTTGGATTTAAGTTTGAGGAGAACTCCGTCTGGGAAATCACATGATTACCATGACGTCATCGTTTCCGAAAATCTTCGTTTTCAAAATGTTTCCGTCCACACGAAAACGCAAAGCCGGCGTTTTCAAATTCCTCCAGTTTAAAGAGCGTTTTCGAAAAGCTCCGTTTCGTAACGGATTAGTATGGCCTTACCGTAGAAATAAAGAGCCGCGTTTTCTAATTTCTCCGGCGTAGCGTGGACGCTGCCTTAAACATACCTGACAGAGAAATGTAGTACAGGACAAAAGAGTAGAAACAACTCAGATACTGCTTATAAGACTCAGTACCCTTTGTTGAGTCCAAACAAAGATCTCATTCCAAACCTTCACTTCATTGGAACCTTCAAGCTAAAACAACAAACAACAGAAGATTGAAAAGGTGTCAGGTAATAAATTTCAAAGCCCAGGAAAAAGTTTCAGAAACCAAATCATGGTTGATTTTAGTTTTGAGGTAAAGTTTAGCACACAGTCCAGGGTCAAGACAAACATGCAGGGGAATTAGAACCCCTCATTAGTCACTGATTGGGAGACGTGACCGCTCATCGTTAGCACGCACGTCTCCTGATTGAGCGGTCCAGGTTCGAGCCCTGGCCTGGGACATTGTGTTGTGTTATTGGGTAAGACGCTTCACTCTCAGAGTGTCTTTCTCCACTCAGGTGTATAAATGGTTACTGGAGAACTTAATGCTGGGGGTAACCCTGTGATGGACTAGCATCCCATCCATGGGGGAGTAGAAATACTCCTAGTCACTTCATGCTACAGAAACCGGAGATAAGCGTTACCCTGATGGGCCTCTACTTGGCTCGTATGCAGACTTGACCATTAGTCACTGATTTGCCTTTACTGCAAGTTAGTCAAGAGTAATTTTAAATTCTCTATTAAGCCTTGAAAAAAAACTGACCCATACCTTCGGTAAGTAGAAGAAAGGACCATTTCCTTCTGTCATCATAAGTTTGCTGTTGTGAAACATGTGAAGACCAAAGTCAAACAGTGGGCCAGGAATGACTCTTCCTCCAACCTGTGAAGAAATTTAGAAGAAGAAAACTTTCATTAAAAGGTTGTGGGGGGGGGGGGGGGGGGGGGGGGGGGGGGAGGGGGAGAGAGGGAGACATAAAGGGATGCAATAAGAGTGAGAGGATGGGGAAATAGGCAATATCTCCAGGACTTTTCCTGTTTCTACTCCTTCCCCACCCCTTCCCCTATGCTTGTTTCAAATTTTGCATGCTCTTCATGTAATCAGGTAATCAAAGAAAGTAATAGAGGCTGTGAATATCAGGGGTTTTTATTTTACAAGCAGAAATGAATGTCCATTAATTATCACTCAGTTTCTACAGATTAAGAGTTCTAACCATCATATTGAATTCCAACATGTTCCATGCCCTGGGTCGAAACATGATTACTGGAGCATTAGACATTGATGGAACTCCTGTAAATAAATAGTTACATAAATAGGCCACATTTGATATGTCAATATTCTAACATGGCTCCGAGGCTTTCGGGTGAAAATTGACAATTTTAGTTAAGTTTCTTTTTTCTCCCAATTCCCAAAAGAAACTTGGATACATAGAAAACACCACACAATATGGAAGTTTGTCCTGAAAGCCTGGGAGCCATGTTAGAATATTGATATATTGAATGTGGCCTATTCACACCCCTGTAAACAGATTTGTAGTAAATAGATACAATTAAAAAAAAATGATACATTTAGGGAGTGCGTGTGTTTTCTCATTACATCACACCCCATTACCTCATTACTCATTACATGTATGCTATATGTAGATGTACAGTGGGATATTTTCTATCCCTGATGATGCCGTGAATCTGCAAAAGCTTGAAACATTGGTCAACTTGATCAAATACAGCTTTAGTTTAAGGCCCCACTTGAAAGAACAGTAAATTATTCTAATTTTGTAAATGGCTTCTCATTATGGCCTTAAACCCCTTATAAATTAATTTAGTTTACACTTTGGAAAATGCTCCTGTTCAAAAGAGATAAGCTGTCCTGAACAGTAACACATGAGGGCACCTGACCTGTCATACTGCCATGTACAAATTGGTAAATGTTGTAAAGTCCTCTCAACTGATTTGACCAGGAAGGACAATGGCCATCATCAAGATCAGCCTGAAAGGAAGCTAACAATCTAAATGACAATACTTCACTGTACCCCCCTCTCTATCCCTCACTCACTTACACTGTATGTACTTGTCACCACTAATAAATTGAAAACTTCCAAAAGTGTTCTCAAGAGACAAAAAGTGTTAAAGTTAAAAAATAGTAGATCTTAAAGAATGACTCATTTGTGACTTCACATTGGCTCCAAGAAACACTTCACAAGGTTATGGCCTTATACCTGTATGCCACAAGCTGGTGAATTAAGTGCCTTCATAAAGAGTTCTGTATTGGCAGGAGAGATGTCTCCAAGATCTACTATCCTGCACTGCAGTCTGGGTGGGACAGGCAACACCTTCCAGGTTTTATCCCGAACTTCTGCACTTTGTGGCTGGAAGAATGGCAGTTCATCCAGGTCATTTAGTTGCAGTTTCCTTATGGTTCGATATCTTAGCATCTGCAGCATAAATTGAGAAAATTATGTAAACGGGAAATAAATATTCAACTGAGATATAGTGTATTGTTAAAGAAAATATCTGTACCCCTCCCACGGAAGCATGTTTGGCTTACCCCCTCTCCCCCTTTCCTCTGAAAATTCCAGTTTTGGTTCACATTTATCTAACAATTTTGACTTTTGAGATCCCCTACTTCTTAGAATTTTCAGTTGTAATCCTCCTAGTCCCTGGGGTGGGATATGGAAATTTTCTGGAACCACACAACATAACTAGTATTCATAAAGGTCTGCCTGGAAGTATGCATTCCCACTCGATATTCATTGTTTCAGACAAGATGGTTCCAATTTTAGAAGCAAAACTTAATACTTGCAAGTTATCGTCAGATATACAAAGTGATATATAAACACTGTGTCTCATGTCTGAAAAAAAATTATTCACAAAATAACTGTGCAGGTATCATAATAGTCATGATATATACCTGTTCCACACTCTTATCAAACTGCTTCACAAGTTCAACAACAAACATCAGTGCTTCTGGGGTGAGAAGAGTCTGATACTCCACTTCATGACATGGAGGGGGACCAGATAACTCTACGTCATTAACTCCATGCTACAAAAAAGTTATTGTTTGAAATAAAGAATAAAACGAAAAAAGGATTTAACTTTGTTTCTCAAAATTTATCTGATATATTACAAAAGACTCCTGTTATGGAGATTAACATGGATCAGTTGTTTAAAAATGTTTTCAAAAATCTTGAAAAGTAAAACTACTGGATCCTCACACAAAAGTTAACCAGAAAAAAAGTCAAGATGCACTTCTGAAAATATCATGGTCAGCTTTTTGGCCCACTCATTTCCACTTCCTGAAAACCACAGGTGGCAAAAAGTCTAGATTTGTTCAAATCATAGATAGGTCAACTTGCATCATTGCAGGGATACAAATTTAATAGGTAAATGTTTGTAAAATTGCATAATATGAGGTGGATAATTTCAGATGTAATTTAGCACAGTATAACAACAAATAACTCATAAGATTTGTAGACATCTGCTGAAAGTTATAATAGATCTTATCACATTGTTTTTTGAAGCCATCTTAATGGTAGGCAGCAGCATCAGAAATAACAGCGTTTGAATGAGAACCCACTGGCAAAAGTTTTCTTAAAAAATGAATTCTGAACAACTTATGAACAGCAACCTTTAGATAATAGGTAAAGGATTAAAACCAAGTTTGAAATATGAGACTAAGCTAGAAAGCATCTAATGACATTTTGAGTTTTCAATAAACATTTTGTCTTTGAGTTTTATTTCACATTTTTTACATATTTTTTTTAATTATTTTTCGCGAACTTGTAAAGCCACGTAAAAATTTATATACAAATGTATGGAAAACTGAATTAAAACGCCACTGAACGCTTTACAGCACAGCTACATCCTTCCTTTGTCCAGTATCTTAACTTTGCTATTAATAGATTGTATGGAATTCAGTATTTAAGAAAATTAAGCTTAATTACAGTCGATTCCCATGTAAATAACCCGTGTTGCCAACCCTTCAAGATGGCGTCCAAAACCGTGATCATATTGAGGTCTTTTGTTTATATAATATTCTTTTTGTTTTTATGTTTTATAAAACGGTCCCTATTACGCCATATAGAAAACAGAAAAGAAAAATAAAACGCAATGAAACAAAGCTATTTTTTTATTTTCAGGGCACATATTTTTCTAATAAAAATGCGGCTATAAACTTATATCTTTATTTTATTTTCTTATACGGTTACAGGAAGTTTACTGAAGGAATCACTACTGACCTTTCGTAAATCTTCCACGAGACATCGTCGATATTTCTCGCCATGTGATAAACTCGGATGTAAATGACCTGACACTGCCGAAAGACGCTTGTTTGCTGCCATTTATATTTGAAGACTTTCGGCTTTTACTGAAATAACCTCAGCTTTCTCCACTGCCTGTTCGACAATTATCCACTTCTAAAGATACACGTACATGTATTGGCAAAAAGAGTCAGGCGTTCTCGTTTCTTGGCCCCAACTTTCCCGCGGCAGATTACGGTTTGATAAGGGAGGGGTGGGAGATGACAGACTGTCTGTAGAAATCAGCCCGTTTTATTCATTTATTTATTACACTATATCTAGCCCGTTTCACAACCGCCGGCCCTCCCAGAAAGAAATAATCGGTGAGAGCGACTGTGTTGCAATTTATAATCCTATTCCTTGCCTAAGTTTATAAATCGTCCATGGATTAAAAATAACAGCTGATGTGAATCTCGGAGACTAACAAAGCCCTTGTGCACTGCACGTGATCTTTTCATGACAAAGTTAATGACCTTTGAACGGAATAATTTTGTCGCCGTAAAATGCTGATTAGCTTTGAAACTTGAGAATTCTAATTCCAGATCTCACATAAGATATTTGTCAGTGCTACCGATAAAACGCAATGTGGTGAGGTCAACAATTCACAAACGTTGTTTCATTAAACCACAAACGATCGATCAACCAATCAGATCATTTTCCATCCATCATCACCAGTCCACGTCGCGCCGTGGGATGCAATCCCGGGGGAGGTCCTTTGGGAATTTCTGGGTGGGGATGTGCCGCTGGGACCTTGGAACCCTTAGCCTATACCAGAGCTAGTTCAGCTGAATCTTGCTACCCTATACTAGAGTAAACTCCCCAAATCCCCCCATCTATCGACACTGTTGAGGCTGATTTGCGTAAATCTAAACTTGCTGATTTTATTTTTTTAAATATTTTTGAGTGGCAATTCGTGGTTTTCTTAGTCTAGATAAAATCTTCAACCAACTAGTCAGTTTTGTGAAAAATGATACCCTATTCTAGACCCAAACGGTCTGATTTATATACCCTATCCTAGAGTAAACTGCTTGAAAACCATACCCTTCACAGCGGCAGATACCTATATAGCCCATATATGGCATTGCCCCCCCCCCCCCGGGGGGATGCAATGCACATTCCAGGAAAAATCAGGAGACCTTGAACACGATTTTTTCAACACAACTCCAATGTTTCTTTCGGGGAGGAACACAGGCTACGTGTTATCCAGTTGATAGCGTTATTCACCCTTTGAACATTCGGATGCCCTGTTAGGGGTTAAAAATTAAGATATGATTGAGATATTTAGATCGGATATCCCGGAATGTCAAGTAGGAAGATTGCAAATTTTGAAAATTGGATTTAATGCTGGGAGTACAAAACAAAACAAAAAAAAAACGATAAAGAGGTAACGTTGAGCCAATCACGAGCAAAACGCTTTCCGTTGACATAATAGAACGTCTGCGTTCACTTTCAGGTTCACTTGCTTTGTAGCTTTGCTGTCTGCTTTGGAGCTCCGGGAGTTGAGCACGTTTGCAAACAGTTAACCGTTTTAACCAGCTCAAGATGACTGATCTGGTTTCCTCGCAAAGTGGACCAAAGATGTTGGTTCTTCTTATGTCTCTCATGTTCATGCAAGCATCACTACAGTTCTGTGAAGGAACGCATCCGGATGATCAAGGAAAACTGGAAGGTATGTTCCACTGGGCTTAGGCAAGCCATGCATAACCCATTTGAACGTTGTTTTATTCCTATCAAACTTGATTAATTTAATGGGGATGATCATTTAGGATCGGTGAAGAATGAAAGTCGATAAGTTGCGAGTGTTGCTGAGATAAAAGTTTGTCTGTTGTGCACTCGGACTCAAACAGGAAAAATCTTAAGTCTTCCTGTTTTTGAGCAGTGACCGTAAACAGAAGCCTGTTTATCCACTACCTTCCTCATTAACATGTTTATTTTTTCGTACACCGTAAATCAAATCGCTACTACTTTATCAGTAAGAATTAGCAATGAGATTGCTACATGGTAACAAGTTATTAGTATACATTTGAGTTTCATTTGTGTTCTTCATAGTTAATAAATTCGAAAGCCGCACCCTTCACCATGATTCAGTGCACTTTGCCCTTAAGTAAATGCAAGTAAAGAAAATACGATATTGACAGAATGATAGAGCACCAATTACCAAAATATTCCAAGTGTTGCTGTTAAGTAATTAATGACAATAAACTTATCAGCAAAAGATCAAAGTGTTTTTAGCGGATTACATTTTCTAATAGCTTGTGAAAAGTTGAGGCAAATAAGAAGCTGTAGTGCTCCATGCAGTGATTCATATCAATTGAATATCCTTGATGAAGTTGTGTTAACTCTAATTAGTAGCAATTTCTTTTATCCATGATAATCTACACTAAGGTCAGGCTGCGAGCAGTCTCTCTTTTACTCGTAGATCCGCGAGGGAAGAACAAACGAACAAGCAAAGGCTAGCGCGTAGCGACGAAGCCGCGAGTAGCAAGGGCGTCAGAAGACGACTCGCGGTCGTCGCTCTCCACTGCTTTTTCGCTTGTATTCGGCTGCCCTCAGTAGATCTCCGAGCAAAACAGAGACTGATTGAAGTCTAACTAAGGTGCCCCTCAGGCCAAGCAACTGAGCATATTCAAAAGTGAAGTGTTTTTCTTTACAAAACGTTTTACAGGTGAAGGTGTGTAAACTGTGGACAGAAATTTTATACGGACAGTGTTTTTAAGCAAAGTATAACTCACATGACAAATAACATCATTTAGCAAAAAATGAGCTGAAATAATACGAGTTCTCCACCATTTATATCAATCAAGATTTTAACTTCTTTCAGTCATCTTATAACCTGATTTTTAATCCGCGATGTTCCACATATGTTTTTGTTTTTATTTGTTTCTTTTTCGATTTAACAGATCATTTAACGTACCTGCACTATCCCCATTTTCATTTTGCTGGGAGATTTCGCGCAGACACACCGACACTGAACAATTTCCCAAATCTGTTCAACCCGGAGGAAATCGCTCCAAGCGAGACACAACCAAGTGCTGACAACTGGAATCCTATGGGGAGTGGGGAGTGGACTGTAGAAGCTGAGGTGACCCATGTGTGTTACTCTGACTATCGGTGTGTGGGAAATCTACCTGACGAGCCGCTTTGTGAGACTGGCATTACAGGTAATTATTAAATGGCTAGCCGCAATCCGTGAGCGGACAAGATGAACCAATTACTACGCTGTTATTGGCTACTCGAGCGGGCGTGATGGCGCTATCTTGCCCGCGGTACTAAACGGTACTACCCTCTCTGTCTCGCAGGAAAAATTTCCCTGATAGCTATGGGCCTCGACTCTGTCTCTGCCCATAAACATGCAAAAAAATGGCCAATATCCAGCCATCTTGACCTCACACTTGCAACACTACAACGCTGCAATATCTGCATTGAAAGATTATCCCAGGATTTAGACGACATTTTTTCTCTGTTAGGGCCAAGACGCACATAGTACAAAAATATGTTCGTAAGGAAAAGTCTTAAGTTATATAAACATGTCCATCAGAATGCTACAAATGAAAATGTCCATTAGTATATTTTTATCATACCTGCTCGTTATTAATTAACTCACACAGGAGGGGGCACGAGAGTCCCAGCAAAGCTTGTTGACCTGGATCCACAAGCGCACAAGTTTGCAGAAATCTGGGGCTGGAGGATTCTTGTTGGTGAATATTTTTCAGCAGATTTTCAACCTGCTCCGTTCCAGTATCGTTGGGTGAAGACAGCCAATTCATCGGGCGGTGATGAAGACCAAGCGGCAGCGGGGCAGTCACTGCTGACAAACATCAATTGGAATGAGACCAATACAAACAAGTCAAAACTTTTGCGGGAGTTAAAGGATAAAGCTATGAAGACCAGTGGAAAGCTATCTATTCGATTCAACATGGATTCATTCAATGAGGTCCCACAAGAACCATATTTTGGCTGGGGACGAATAACTGGTAAGTTATCAGTCGTAGAATAAGTTTCAGTTGTATGCTCGTTTGTAACCACCCTAGATTGATGTTATTCCCTTGACACAGAAGTTCATACAAGCAGTTGGTGTAATCGATATACGGTGTTTGATATGAATGCGAATCTAATGGCGGATCCAGACTGTTAGGAGTAGAGTAAATAGAAAAATCGATCCTTTTGATACTGATTCCTTGAATATCCAAAATAGACTTTGCTGATGAGGTTAGAGCGTTGAGACTGACTTACTAACTGACTGACTGACTGACTGACTGACAGACAGACAGACAGACAGACTGACTGACTGACTACTGCCTGACGGAATGACTGACTGGCTGATCGATCGCTCGATCGCTTGCATGCTTGATTGATTAATTGATTAATTGATTGCTTGATTGATTGATTGATTGATTGATTGATTGATTGATTAATTGACAGGTACGATTGGTCTGGCTACTCCTCAATCCCCGCCGTTTTCACCTGGTGAAAGAATGCTGAAAGCTCAAATGGAGGGTCTCCAAGACGCCCCCTTTGTGTTAAACAAGCAAGACAAAAAATTGACTGTTGATTTCGGGAATAGCCTGCCTATCATGAAAAACGGAAGCCACAACGTGACCTTTATAGGCCAGCTACTTGTGGCAGTACCAAGAGCGCTGGCTGATGGTAACAAGCCTGTCTCCTGCACTGATGATCTGCAGACGCTTGGCATGGTTCTTTACCGTATAGAGAACTGGTATAAAAACTCCGCCGGTGTGCACTCGTTTCCGCCAATCGGGGTTTTATCAGACGAGGAAATAAACAGACTTGAGAATACACCCCTTGTTATAGCAGAGGTAAATTAAGGAGAAACTTTCTGTTGCTATAACAACATTTGCCGGATAAATTTAGGAAACGTGGAGCTTACTAATTTTTGCCAAGAAAATCATTATCTCTCTTCATTACTGGATACTCTGACAAAATTGACATCTAACAAAGTCCATTGGTAATTTTGTCAGGGGAAAAATGAAGAAACCGTATCGAGAACTAATCAGTTTCGAAAATTTTGTTTAACGTATACATTGTGGAGGCGCCGTGGCCTCATGGTTATTGCGCGAGTCTCCGTATCGAACGGTACGGGTTCAAGCCCTGGCCTGAGACATTGTGTTATGATTTTCTTGGGCAAGGCACTTTACTCTCACAGTGCCTCACTCCACCCAGGTGTATAAATGAGTACCGGTGAATTTAATGCTAGGGGTCACCCTGTGATGGACTAGCATCCCATCCAGGGGGGAGTAGAAATACTCCTAGTCCCCTCATGCTACAGAAACCAGGATAAGCTTTGGCCTGAAGGGCCACGTGGTTTATATGCAGACTTTACCTTATCATACAATAAATACAATTAAGAACACGTTCTTCTGCAATATCGCTTTTTTACATTCACATTTACGCTAGTGCACCAATGTCTTACAGGCAGTTCACAGCGAAAATGCTGTCAGAAAGCCGGTGCTGTCAGAAAAGAAACTACAACAGGGGACATCTTCTGTTCAGGCAACAGCACTGACTGTAATAACGTTATTGTCATTTGTGTCATTTCTACTCAGGTCGAAGGAACATGGCCGGCAGTACAATGTAAAAGGATCTTGTTTTCTGAGGCAAAGGATGGAGTTCAAGTTCATCCCTTTACACCGTGGGTGTTGAGAGCCGAACCAGGCGAAGATGTTGAGATATCGTTTCTGGTGACGAAATTTGGACTCCCATCAGCCGGAACGGTGATCCATATAACACAATTTGTCTGCCAGCACATATTTTATGAATATGGTGGACCTCCAATTGCAACAGAGCCACTTCCTTTCCCTACTCAGGACATTACAACCAACCAATCAGGATTGGCCACCATATCATTCAACGCCCCTGATCCTTCAAATGCAAGGAAATTCATAGATGGTCAGCTGTATCCATACCTCTACTGGGCAGTGAGTAATCCAATCGACCCTGGACAGACTTGCAATGGAAGCAATTTCCTGAACCTTCTCAACTCGTATTTTATTATTCGAGTTTTTGACGTTCATAACTACCGAGATCCTCCAACGTGGAATGAAGATGTGTATCCCATTTTCAAAAAGTACGCCAATTTGTACCCCGTGATGACATTCAACTATGTCGATCTTGGAAACTACTATGAAGTTACAAAACACCTTTTTCACATCAATATGACGATGCGACTCCCAATTTCCCACCCAAATCACATGCCTGTGACGCGCGACTTATCGAGAGATAAACGTGACATGATCTTGAAATGGCTAGACCGTCCTTGCCCCGGAGACGAAAAACACGATTTTACACTTCATCGGTTACGGCAACACCTTCAGACTGCCTTAGAAATCGAGCATGCCACTATACCAACTTACCTCACAGCGCTGGCTACCATCAAAGATAATTACAATACCGAAGTACAAGATATCTTCGGACAGATCCTTATTCAAGAAATGTTGCATTTGGCCCTTGCTGCGAACCTCTTGAACGCAGTCGGTGGAGAACCCGTGCTGTTTTCTGAAAACTTTATACCTCTCTATCCCACCCGGCTTCCCGGTGGATTAATGCCACAATTACAAGTCCCTATAGAAAAGTGCTCCGTTGCCCTCATTAACGACATCTTTATGGCAATTGAACAACCTTCTGTCACAGCAGATTTTGATGATACATACGCTGAGAGATCTGAAGCACATGATTCGGAGGAGGCCATCACCCCCGGAGCTGGTCAACAGCAACCCCTTAAGGTTACAGGGCAGTATAAAACAAAAGGTTAGTTGGTTAACCGCAAAGTAACTCTTGATTACCTTATCGCAACTGTGCACGTGTTATAAGGTACTTGCTGTACTCTCCAGGGCTATATCAAGAACTTTTTTATTTCTTTACATTTTGCTGTAGAGCTCGTCTGTAAAAAGCAATACATCGAATGATTTAAAACTGACAAATAGAAGAATAAAGTAATTTTCAATGTAGATTTTGGATTGCTCTGCTTTACTCGTAGCAATTTACAAAGCTTTAAAATAGTACGTTTCATAATGTAATCACAGATCAAATCGGTTGGTTTGAAAGACTGACGGCTTGGTACCAGGGTTGGTTCTTATCTGTTGCCGGTAAGGAATTTTGAAAAGAAAAGTGGCTCATACACTGAACACTTGAGAACACTCCGAATACCAGTAACACGTCATAGCGAGGTTCAGTGGGGTCTAGGAATATGGAGTTGGCCATCAACTGGTCCCTCAGCTATTCCTCTGAGGGAAGAGGCTGGCCTGATTGGTATATGGAGACCCTCGAGGAAATAAGTCAGTTAAAAAAATTGTGGTCACTTGAATGCATTGCAGTGAAATAACAGCTGCGAGAAAGTTTTTACTTTTAAAACTTACAAAAAAACTTGATGGCAAATGAAAAATAAGAATGGTTTATTAATTAGATTCTGTGTAAAAAAAGAACCAACATAAGAAACAACCGTTATATTTGAAAGACCTTCTCTTATCTGTCTTTTCAGAACATTCTTCTAGGAAGGACATGAAGAAATGTGGACATATTCCGTCGCAAGAGGTATGTATGGTGGTATATCTATGAGAAACTTCAATACTCAGTAATTGAAATAAAATCATCGCAATTATGAATGTTTCATGCCAAAGCTGAATGGCAACAAGCTGATTCTGCGAATAGTCGTAACGCAAAGAGGAATAACGCAAAGAGGTATGAAGCAAGTACGCGTAACGCAGGTAGGCATAACGCAAGCAGGCATAACGCATAGGGGTATAAACCAAGTAGGCGTAACGTAAAGAGGCATAAGGCAAAGAGGTATAAAGCAAGTAGGTGTAACGTAAGTAGGCATAACGCAAGCAGACATAATGAAAGAGGTATAAAACAAGAAGGCGTAACGCAAGTAGGCATAGCGTAAGCAGGCATGACGAAAAGAGGCCTAACACAAGGAGCCATTACGCAAAGAGGCATAATGCTAGTAGGCATTACGCAGCGAGGCATAACGCAAGTATGCATAACGCTACTAGGCATAACGCAAGTAAGCATAACGCAAGTAGGCATAACGCAAGAGAGCAACGCTAGCACTGAACGCGTTAATAATTTTAATGATTCCTGCAAGACAAAAAACACTAACGCATGCAAAAAAAACAACAACTGGAAAACGCAGCAGCGTCTGAGAACAACAACAGCAAATAAAACAATGCAATCACTAATCTGTCTTGTTTGGTTCTTTCCAGAAGAAGGGGGGCCACAGCTACCCTGGAGAGCCGAGAAAGCCAATATTTCACAAACACTACAACACAATAGGGGAATTCTACGAACAAATTCTAAAGGCTTTGACCTTTTTGACTAACAATGGTACAAACCAGACCATATTCTCCGGAGAAAAGTCCAAGCAACTATCATTTGACTTTCACTTCGGCCGTTATGGAAGATTATTCACTGTAACCGATTTCGAAAGTGCAAAGCGAGCCATCGAAGAGATTATCACGGAGGGGGAAGGGAGCTCACCTTGTAATCCACTGGACTGGTCAAACAACAAAGGTGATCTATCCCATTACTTCCTGTTCAAGTCCATTGTTGAAAGGCATAAGATAAAGGTTTACAACATAAGCAGTGATTCGTATTCTGGGTCCATGCAGTTCTTCAAGGTTAGCATTTTTTTTAATTCAGATCTTTGTAAATGACTTTTAAAAGTTCAACACCACCGGTATAGGTTACAGAAACTAATGCAATAATCTACAAATCCAAAACCACTTGAAATCGGCATCTCCCTTGCCCATCTTTGTTTGGATGCTTTACATTCCATGTAATTTAGATTGTTATTGAGGCGATACTTTTGGAGATAAACCGGGCTGAGGCACGAAGAAACACCCCCTCCCCCGCTACGACTCACCAACGAAAAAGAAACTTCCAGGCCTGTAAGATCAGGTCTAAGCACTTTGGTTACGAATTGGACGATTCAGATTGATGAAATGGTCTTTCGTTTTCAAAATCAGAGCGTTGGTAAAACCCTTGACGGTTGTCACCTTCATACCCTTCTTGGCAATCACGGGACCGTCACGTGATCGTCACGACTAATCAGTAATCATTCATAACCCTTTGTGATGACATAACGATAATTGGGAAATTTGTATATAATAAAGCTTTGTAATTACCGTCACTTAATTGGCTCCCAACCATCGTCAACCATCACGGTCGCCTCGTGGTTAGTGTGCTCGTCTCCGGATAGAGCGGTCTGGGTTCAAGCCCTGGCCGGGAACATTGTGTAGTGTTCTTGGGCAAGACACTTAACTCTCACAGTGCATCTCTCCACTCAGGTGTATTAATGAGTACCGGTGAATTTAATGCTGGGGGTAGCTTTGCGATGGACAGGCATCCCATCCAGGGGGGAGTAGAAATACTCCTGGTCGCTTCATGCTACAGAAACTGGAGATACGCGCCAGCCTGGTGGGCCACTTGGCTCGTATGTAGACTGTTATCTTACTCTTCAGTAAAATCATCTTCAGTTAAAACCTTTTCTTAATTATTGTTCATTTTTAGGTCTGTCAGGGGGAGTATTTCTTCAATGGATCTGACATTTTCTTTGATCCGGATGGTGTGTGGCCCATGGTCAATAATCCCCGCCTGAGAAAGTTCGTACCAGGCTCTCAAGCAGACGTCTTGAACAGAGAATTCAACAGGCTTTACACAAACCTCCTCAGATCCCTAGATGTAGCGTTTAATGGCCACCCAGAAAAATTCGGTGATGCAGTGGGATTAATGTTTTCAATAGACAGGCATCTGAAGAGGCTTGTCCGCACACCACTGGAACAAGATGGAGACCCAACAGTAGGGCCGAACGCAGGACCAACCTTTGAGTTTATTCCTGATTAGGCGCTGTATCATAAAAGGGTGTGACATAAATTTAAGACTCATTTACTCCGGAAATGTTCAGCTTGAAGCAACAGCATAGTTGTTGATGCGTGTGGCATGTAATGCTTTTCGCGTGGTGTGTGATTTTTTTCGTGTGGTGTGCGGCGTGTTGCGTGCAAGGTGTGACGTATTAGCGTGTTAAAGGAGCTACGTTGAGGTTTGCGCATCTTGAAAAGGTGAGCCTAAACTTTTCAAGTTCGTCGTTTGTAATTCGTGTTAATCTTTTCCATCCTTAACCATCCTTGTTCCTCTATGCCGGAGCTTATTATTATCTTTTTGGTGTTTTTCTATCTAAGTAAACTACGATTTTCGTGTTTCCTTCAATTTAAAGGTAATTTTGTATTTGAACAACATTACTCACACTACCTTTACTCAGCTCCTTTAAAAGGAAAAACTGATTTTGTTTGTTTGTTTGTTTGTTTGTTTGTTTGTTTTTTTATCACAGATGACAGAACAATGTAAATAGGGCTTTTCACAACTTTTTGATAACTTCTTGTATTTCGAGCAACTTATAAAATAAGAATGAGATCTAAAGGAAGAGAGCAACAAAATTTTGTTTTTTGCTCTTTTGGAGCAACTTTTCGCAGCTCTCGTTACAAAAAGCAACTTTTGACTTTTTTTTGAGCAACTTTTAAGCAAATTTTTGAGAAATTGCAGGCAACTTTTTGGGAGATCTCGAGTAACTTGTGAAAAGCCCTACATGTAAGCAACCTTGTTTTCTCTTCAAATGGTCTGATTGATGTCGGACAGCTGTTTGTCGTAGATCCGACATCTTGCATAAGAGAACGCTGTTTACGCAATTCATATTATTATTTAGTTCACCAGCGAGGTTTGGGTGTTTGGTGGTCATGTGACTGGCCGACGCCAGGGTCTTTTTCCGCCCTTTCCACAGGTGAGTGGCCTGCGAACGTGGTTGTCCAAACCTCCGGGTTTTCACCTATATCAATATCGTGTTTGTCGCGGTTTTCCTCTTGTACATGGAAAGCTGATCATAATGGTTAAGTTTTAAGGTTTCCTGTTTATTAAATATAGAACATTTAATTACAAAATACACATGGTGTATTACACTTGAAAAATGTTTCTGGAATTACTATATCCTTGGCTAATCGCTATTTGTCATCGACAGTATGGATGTTAATAAAAGCGAGCAGCTTAATTATAGAAAGCTGTTCGGCGCGGCTCTCCATTCTCCTCTTGACCCAGCTCGCAGAGCCTCTCGGGAACGGCGCCTCGGTCCATGCGGTTGTACGAATATTGCTCTTGCTGTCTTACAAGGATGTGTGTATTGACTGGGGATTACGGCCATCGTGAGATAACTTTTTGCAAGGGAAAGATAACTCAGTGTTCGACCCATTTCTCCAAAAATACGACGCATTCACCATTGACAGCTTTCTATCCGAAATTTGCGTAACTTGATCCAACTTCCAACAGGTGAAAATCCTCTTCAATATTTCCAGCACGTACCCACGTATCTCCCTCATTCTCCAGCAAAATATGATCGGATTTAAAGAAGAATTCAAAAATCCGAGCGTCATCCCCAGCTGAAAAATTCCTTTCAGATAAATTCCGTGACTTGTAGTCGCTACAACTAACATGGTACTAGCATAAGGCAGGTAACAAGCAGTGAAAACGATATAAACATACAAAACACTCAAGGCGGATTTGAACTTCCTTTTTTCCATAGCAAACTCTTTGTAACTTTCCTGTATCGACCTTTGATGTGTTCTTATTTGCAAGCGATGTCGCCTGACGACGAGATAAATTCTCACAAACGTTATCGTGGTAGTTACGAAAAAGATGATGTTGAAAGACGTGGATACAGCTTCTCGTGTGATGTCCCCCATAAATATATAACCAACGGCCGCTATTGCACTAAGTCCCCACAATACGACAAGAACGAAAGTCATCCTTTTTTCCGTTACAATTCCCCTGTAGCGAAGATGAAGGTCAATGGCCAAGAAACGATCAAAACTGATAGCTGAGACGGTAAAAAACGAAACCCCGACGAGAAACGTTCCCACAACCAGGAAAGCAATTTTGCTGTGGCATTGCGAAACGAGCGAATTGTCTAAGAGTATTTGAACAATGACAGTTATATAAAGAGGTTGTACAGCCAGACCAACTCCGAGATCTGAGATCGCTAAGCCAAGCAGGAGAATCTTTGACGGAGATAGGGTACAGGAGGTTCTCGTTAGCGCGCTGATGATAACCGTGTTTCCAAAGATGGCCAGAAGGGATAATATACCGTTGACTACACAGAAAGCTATGTACCAACCATAAAAGTCTTCCTTCTCCGGATAGTATTTGGAAATATCCTGACAAAAATCTTCCACTATGGTCATTTTGTATCGTATCTTGAAACGCGAATGACTGGAGAACTTTAGGTAGCTTCGGACTGTTAAAGGAAATGGACAGCGTTTTTATTATGGATTAAGTTTCTACTCATTATATTCATAATTGTTATGCAAAACAACAGCGAAAGCTTTTAATCAACTACATCTCCTTGAATTCTGAACTTATCTGAACGTTGTGAATCCTAAAACTGACCAGAGAGTTGGTTTAAGATAAAATCTCTGTGTTGTACGTGATCTGTGACCATCTGTGTGAGAGTTTTACATTGCTGCTATTCCTAATCTTACAAGTTTAAATGTTGGGTTTTATTATCTACCATTTCATAAGCTATTGGAAAGATATATATAATTTGTCAGTTGCCGGTAGTAAATAGCCAAAACTGTCAATAGGATGTACATTGTTATAAGGCCGCAGATAATTTTTGTCATAACCACTAAATGCGCCTGACTATTAATTGGTTCTTCCCTAAGGCGCTGGGTCAAAATTATACCATAAACATTCATGTCAGCCGCCTATTTTGCGAAATACAATTTCTTTCGTTTTGCGGGATCGACATTTTGATATAAAAATATTCGCTAATTCTGAAAGAGAGAGCATGGTTATTCAATGCCGCTATTGACGCTTCGTACTAACATTTTTGGAATAAAACTCCAAAAAAAATGTTATTTCAGAAATTCAATATATAAGAAATCTTAATCAGATTTAATTACCATTTTGTTTTCCTGAAACCGTCGCGCGTGTTGGAAAAATGATGACACGTATTATAACGGTGAACTGATATGTTACGTACTACAATGTATTTTTGTTATTTCTTAGTACACTATACAATAAATTCGCTATCTGCTCCGGGCGAACCTTAGAATCAAGCCATTATTCTGTAGAATTGCACAAGAAATGGCAATATATGAGGTTCCCATTGTTAGAAAAAGCTGTAATAAAAAACGCTTTGCAATTATGATTTTTCAACGTCGCGTCAACGCAGCTATGTAAATAAGTCCGTTGAAACACTTTTGCCATAGGATATTGGGAAACTGACGTTTTGTGCCACATTATATCAGTGTTGCAACGACTAAATCTTAATGAATATTTTTCTTTCGGAAAATACAGTCGGCAAGAACCTAATTCAAGTGTTTATAAGTATCTCGGTTTGATTCCAACTTCCGTAGTTCAATATAAAGCTGTTTTGAGAAACTGATGTTCCACAAAAACATAAACTGATAAACGATCATTAAAGCCTACGTGACGATACCGAAAGGTGTTATGGGTAGGGCAGTTTTTCTCTGGTTGATCGAAATTCACTGTGTTTTGTGCGAAGGAAGGAGAAATGTTCACATTTATGAATTTTCCTTTTATTGCCCAGAAACACTTTGAACCTCTCGCTCGGCTAGCAGTAAAATATTACCATCCAAAGTACCGTTCTGCATTATCGAGAATGCTTTTAACTTAAGCAAGACAGCTTTTGATTCTCGAAGCAGCTGTTTGTCAGAACTGATAGCCTCGACTAGGCCAGTTGACTAATTGACTACCTCTGAGAAATTTTTACGGTGCCGTTAAAAAGCGCCCAATGGAACTTCCACCGAAGATGAGTTTTGACAACAGAAAATTTAATTACAAAATTGAACTGAAATAGTATTTTGTTATACAATTCCAGTTCAGCGTTAACTTCCGAAAGGACTGTACGTACATCTTTGTTTTTAAAAATCTTACCTCCTCGTACTGTAATAAAAGCTGAAGCTTGCTAGCTCTTTGGGCAGATGAAGAGAACAAAATTGTTGAACGCTGAAACTTTCGTGGGATATATCTGATAAATCCAGAAAATTGAAGCATGCATGCATTAAACTTTTGTTTTCAACACAATAACATCTATGTTTAATCAGCCATTCAAGAAGAACTTAATACTGGTTCTCCAGTTTCAATATATATATGAATAACACTGCCTGTGAAGCCATCAAACGACACCTATGTCATAATGTTCGATTTCCTCAAATCCGGCTTGTGCGGTGCACTTTGCGATACGTTAAGTGGACATAGCGAGTGACTGTATATGGTTAAAACATCGGAAGAAAACAGATACATGCAAAATAGGATTTTTTTTTAATCTGAGAAAACGAAATTGGGAACCCTTTTACCGGTTTTCACAAAAGGATCTTTAAACGGAACCGGAATTGCGTTTCGTTCAATGCTATCTTCAGGGCACAAGTTAAGAAAGCTTGCTGGCCTACTATAAATTAACGAAGAAAAACGTGCGGCTTTGTCAATGGAGGATTCGTTCTGAGATTGAGAACAGTATTAGGTTAAGTGGTATTAGCAGCTGTAAAATGCCTCGCCTATCGTTCAAGAAATTAAACTTCGACGCGTCAGAAATTAGGAACAAACTGTGAAAATTAAGTCTTCAAGCGTTGCAGCCTGCAAGCCTGGGGAGCACAGGGAAGGAGTCTCGTCCGTGGGTGTTTTTCTTTTCTTTCGGCACTTGGGTGCGAGTCTGCCAGTAACAATGGAAAAGCTAGAAAACCAGTTTAAAGAGAGTTTTTGAAATATTCCTGATAGATCAGATTTTATCAGTTCTTCTTACTCTAATGCTTGGCTAAAGCGATTTTACGTCTGTTCGGAAGATTACTTGAAGCCTGCGCTTTAGCTAGAACTTTGATGTGGAGCCGCTTGATAAGTGAGAGTTTAGAAGGGCAATATTCTGAATTTCGTTGAATGATGATCTTCTAGGTCTGAAGCGCGCTATGACGGTGTTTTTGTCAACCTGGGGCAATAGCACTTTGGGAATCGGCCTCAGCCTCTAACAATTTCCTTCTTCATTAAGGAGAAATATCGTTGAGATCATAGTGACCCCAAATGTTTCCTCCAGGCTTCAATGGTATTAAATCAGCCGTAATAAATTGTTTCAATTTCTCTGACTTTTCTTCAAAACGTCAATTTTGCCCGACTCAATAAAATTCCGACTTTTTCCTAACCTAGGAGAATTTTTTTCCGGATCATTTCCTAACGTGTGGCAACCCTGTCTAATTAACTGAGTTGGCGTTCCCAAACAAACGGATGCGAAGTGACGTTTGTGAAGTGTTTCTCACGTGCGAGCTTGTTGTCAATGATAATTTTGTCAAGTGTAGCACGTAAGATGTTTTTTTTCCCCTAAATTATATTAATAATAAACACAGCTATGCGAAAATTATTCGCAGAAAATCACGGAGAAAAAAAAATCTGTTTAAGTTCGATGAACCATGAAAACAGTTCTCCCGAGTTAAGTGCAAGTAAACAGACACAATAAGTGTACAAATTTCTATTTCCGTTATTAAGAAAAAAAAAAACATTCTTGCCCTCAAACAATATTTCCGATACTTCAATTCTTTCAATAACATTACTAGTAAATAAAGAAATGTCTTTTGCCTAACTGAGAGAGCTTAGTCAACATTATTATACACAGTGGTTCTATCGCAAAAGACGGGAGAGCTCTACAGTCTCCGAAATTAGTGAATTCAGAATAATTTTGCTGTCAGTTGTTTCAGTCTCCTCCGCAGCCGTTTTTTGGGATGTCACGCAACGCTCCCCCCAAAGAAACGGCTGCTCACATCCGAACATTCCTTTCACGAAATTAGCCAATCACCGCTTCCGTTCCATTTTCAAGAACGTTTTCGCGCCAAATTCGCCCTTTGAAACTTGTCCAATCAGGGAATGTTTTTATCTTTGTATCCCGTCG
>Ga0126338_10000246_pt1 | contig 26014 bp, 16 predicted proteins | sample OrbCmetagenome_2_FD_92529 | JGI IMG/M metagenome (GOLD analysis project Ga0126338, IMG submission 92529) | Coral microbial communities from Petempiche,Puerto Morelos, Mexico - Orbicella C C metagenome | ecosystem: Host-associated > Invertebrates > Cnidaria > Coral | place: Petempiche,Puerto... | reverse complement strand
TTTTTGTTGTTTTTTTAGACGGGGGGTGAGTTGGGTGGTGTTTTTAAAAGTAAAACAATTGTTTTCTGTTGGGTCTTGTGGGCCCAAAAAAAACAACATCCCCCCCCCCCCCCCCCCCCCCCCCACAACCTCCTAACCCAACCCCGAACAACAGAAAAATGTTATAGCGCTTCTTTCGCTTTGCGAGGTCAAACCTATTTTATTAACTAATTAGATCATAAGTTCGAGGTTTCTAAGCCTTTCAGGTGATAATTTTTGATTACTTCTCTACGTTGTAAGTAGAACAACATGCGTTATAGAAAGATCTCACACGATAACTTGCAATTTTGCATGTACGCAGATCGGTTTTGTCAGCAATTTCGAGTTTTTAATGTCACTTAATGGTAGCCGTTCGTCTTTTCCTCTTCTAAGGATTTTTCTTATTGAGTAGTATTTCTTAATCTTCCTCCAAAACTTCAGAAAAACGAGAAAATATCAACAATTTGTAGACAAGATCTCAAGAGTCACTGGTTGCGCATTTATGGCTTATAGTGAACGATTGCTCCACCAATCAGGCTGCAGCATTTGGTAAAATGGTAGAATTGTACTAATTAGTGTTATTCACAAACGTTTCCAAACAGCTTCGTCGTGCGACAATCCAACATCCTGTCACGGGGAATCTTGAACATGCGTCCTACCGTATAAGCAAAAGGTTGGTTACTGCTGTTTTTATCAGGTTCATTCATATTTGGTGATTGCTTGGAGCAGAGATTCTAGGGATGATTTTTTACAGGCTAGAATGTGAAGGCTGTTTTCATCCTACGGTCCCGATTGCCTCAGTCGTTTAGAAAACCTGCGGGGATAATTTTTTTTTTAAACCAGTGACTATTGGTAATCCAAAGAAATAACCATAATTTTTTTTGACTTTGTAACCTAAATCTGGTAACAACAACAACGACTTTATTTTCTGAATTCAGATAATGCCAGGTAATGTCTAACTGTAAACAAGGTTCTAATAATTCTCAACTGACGGACTGTCTGATTGACGGACGGATGCACGAACTGAATGACTGACTGACTGACTGACTGACTAACGCACTGATGGACGGAGGGAGGGAGGGAAAGACAGACGGATGGACTGACTGACTAACTGACAGACTGACTGACGGACAGACGGACGGACACACGGACTGACTGACTGACTGACTGACTGACCGGGACCTTACTGACTGACTGAATGACTGGCTGACTGACTGACAGACGAACAGACGAACAGGCAAGTGATGAAAGAAACTAGCCAACGAACCAACTGTTGATCGACTGACTGACTGATGGACGGACGGACAGACGGACGGACGACTCACCGACTGATCTACAGACAGACAGACTAGCAGCAAAAGAAACTAGCCAACAAACCAACCGTCGATCGATCGAAGGAACGAACCGACTAACCAACCAAAGAACTGCGCTATCTATTTACGTAATTATTTATGATTTTAACTATCGATCAAATATGAATGAGCCTTTGTTGATAACAGCTGTAACATCTTCATATGCTCGCTTTATAATGGCTGACAATGCAGAAAGACAGTTGAATCCACGCTAATAGACTTGATTTTACGTTGCTCTGATATCTGATGTAACGCGTTATACTGTAGAGCTAACTGAATGTTTAAAGCGATTCTATATGATTTTCCAGACTTAGCGCTAAATTCTCAGAGATAATGAAGCGAAATATATTACAGCCAATCTTGAACTAATAAAATATAAACTTACATGATAAACATTATCATAACGTATTGTAGATTTGAAGATTCTTCATTTAAACATAGGATCATGAAGGCTGAATATAAGGCTAAAATAAGACATTCTATTTTTTTATTTAAAAAAAAATTGCACTTCATATATTTAAGTAACGGTGATTGTGGCAAAGATGAGAACATCAGGGTCTGCAAAACGTTATCTGGGCCGTGACCGAATGTTCCTCAAGCGTGACAATCGTGACAGCCGCGTCGTTATGTTACGCTCGAGAAGCGTGACGCCATAAATAACAGTAGTGACGAGCGTCTGATAGAAACATCTCCAATTTAATATCGAAAATGTCCATCGAGATAAAAACCATTCCTTTTAATTAATGAGAAAGAAAATTAATACATTTTAACTTGATCAACAATAATCAACAGATGATAATTGTAAACTTTGAAAGTTAAAGTAACGTTTGAATTGACACTTAAATGACAGTGCTGTAAAGTGTTCTGCAGCTTATTGATTGGTTTTCCATCCGGGAAATTAGTACTGATTTTATTACGGACCCGTATGTGAGAATTTCTTGAACCCGCAATTAGGTTGTTTACTGTCTGTTGTTCCCTTTTCTGAATTTTTATATTTTGTTTGTTTGTTTGGCTTTTTTGTTTTGTTTGTTTTTGTTTATTTGTTTACTTGTTTACTTCCTGTAAGTGGCTGGCTGAAGGACGAGGACCACGAACTCATCAGACGAGTGAGTCTGCGCATTGAAGATGTAACAGGCTTGACTATGGACACTGCTGAGGAACTACAGGTGTGTACTGTCAAGGGAAGGGTAGGAAAAATATTACCACTGCTGAAAAAGGGCGATCAATTTGATTGCTAATTGGTCTCTATTTGATCGTTACAATTTATGATTGGAAACTTCTAATCCTCCAAACTGCTCAGTAATGTTCAAAACATTTTAGAACTTAGGAAACTGAATGGTTAATTGAGTAATTTCAAGGATGTTTGAGTGGGTAGGAGGGAGGGAGGCTGAGTAGAGAGGGTGCCTTTAATAGGCCATTTCCTCGTTGCTTTTTGCCTCTCTTTCAAAACGAGTCCTCTTGCAAAACCTTTCTTATCAAATGAGTTTGATTGGCATGAAAATGAACTTATAGATGAAACCCTTTTTCAAAACAATGGTTTCGCACAACAATGGTTTTAACACAGAGGCAAACGGCAACTCGGAAATGGCCTATTTCGCAAAACACCAGCCATGTCTGGCTGTTTACTGGGTCATGCCAAGAGAGGCTGAAGGGTAACAGAGTAAATCCCCCGTTAAAGGCCTTATTCCCAAGGGAACCCCTGTCAAGTTATTTTTAGATCACTAACCTGTTTCGGAAATCCCGAGGGGGTCTATAAACAGCCAATCATGTGACGAATTTTGCTCACGTGGATAGTCAGCTCAATCGGCTTTACGCGCTTTTCATGCTCCGCGCAACGTGTGTGATAATATTATCCACAGGGGAACTGGGTACCATGTCTAAAAATAACTTGAGAGGGAATGATTATTGATTCTCTTTACTCTTCATAATCTCTGGCTCATTTACATAATTTAATATTCCAGTTTCGACTTTGCTTACATATGTGTTTTAATTTTTTTTCTTGTAGATTGTGAACTATGGAATTGCTGGTCATTACGAACCACACTATGACTTTGCCCGAGTAAGAAAAATATTAAAGGCTTCCGTGAACAATTTGCATGAGGATAACGTGTGCACTCGTGTGCCCTCTGCAGCTTGTTAATTGTACAGTATGTTAACTCTGGTGCTGGGGTAGTCGTTACAGTAGGGCCCGGTTCGTACGTCGCATTTCGACGTCTGAATCGGCTGCTGCATTTCCGCCGCACGTTCGATTGGTCTTTTCGCATTATCCGACAGAAATGCGACACCGATTCAAACGTCAAATTTCTGCCGTGTTGAACCTAATACATACATCATGATGATGTATTGAGCATGCGTAAATTTGGTCTGGCCATAGAAAGAGAAAAAACATGGCCTTTCTCGTCCCCAGTCCTACCTGGCAGAAAGGCTCATTGGCTCGATAATCATGTTGCTGATATGCTAGGTGCGATCTGCTCAGACGACTACTTTGCAAGGACAAGTTGCAGTTTTAACCGGAGTTCTAACCTGAACATATCGCTACACATACTGCTGTATTGTCAGCCTTCTCCTTCTCGTTTGATTGACAATTTTTCGCAACAACCCTTCGTCGTTTAGTATCTTCGTCCGCCTTATTGGATACTCTACGTTTAAGACATTTTCCGTTGACTGACATGCGCGACACTGCAAAAATGTTGTGTATATAACTGCGATGATCAATCATGTCTTCATACGCGACAGTATTAATTTTGAATTAACTGCGACACAAGCGCGACGTATGAACCGAGCCTTAGCTACTCCCCTAGACCTGTGGCACCACTCGGCCACAATGTCTTCCATAACTATTTGTGTGCCTGTGTTTTTCTGTTATAGGGCAATGAAGATAGGTTCACGTCACTAGGTACCGGCAATAGGATTGCTACGTTTTTGGCTTACGTAAGTCAGTGCAAAATTCCCTTTTTTAAATTAAAATATGAAACAGATTAAGTAAAATTTGAATTGGATATAGAAGTGAAATCAATCCTTATGCAGTCGTAGAAGCTGTTTATACATTCTAGAATAATCTACACTTAAAAAGGTAAAAACTGTGCATTAAGAAGAACAACGGCCAAACAAATATTTTACTTCAATGTAATCAATTAAGGGCCTCGACAGACTTTAGACTTTAGCTTTAGATAATAGTTCCTGTCGATAGCTATTAGTGCTCGATAGAGGTTTTTCATACAGTAGAGGCAATACTATGTGTGGGAACCGAGAAAAAGAGTATCCCTGCATATATAAGAGTTTATGGCTTGACATTGCTGGAAGCAAACTTTAGTGAAGGCTTGGCTGTCGAAAGGTGTGTCACGGAATAAGAAAACCTCTTTTCTGAGAATTGTTCGTTACGACAACTTAAACTAAAAGAAGTTGTTGAGAACTTATTATTTTGCAATCATCTGTGGTAGAGTACTGAAACATAGTTTGTCCAGTATATAACAACTTTCAGTCAGAGGAGTTACGTCACGGTTTGCACATCTTCAAAAGTTCGTCGTTTGTAATCCGTGTTAATCTTCTCCACCCTTAACCATTCTTATTCCTTTATGGTTTATTATTATCTCTTTGGTGTTTGTCTATCTTAGTAAACTACTATTTTCAGGTTTCCTTCAATTTAAAAGTAGTTTTGTTCGTGGTCAAAATAACTCAAAATACCGTGACTGAGCTCTTTCAAGTGTCCTTGGTCCCGATTGTTCAGTGATTTTAACTCATTGTTCTCGTGTTTTCAGATGAGTAGTGTCGAAGCAGGCGGTGGCACAGTGTTCACGCAAGTTGGCACAACTTTATTTCCTAGCAAGGTAAGAGAGAAATTTGTTTAGATTGTCACGCAGTGCTCCCCATTGCGTGACGAAGTCGCGTTAAGCCTACAATAAATCGCATTAGCTTTTAAGAAGAAGCTACTTTTTCATCTTTATCAATAAGACCATTAATAAAAGCCTTTCAAAAACTATATTTAGGGCAACTGTGTCAGCCGCAATAGTCAAATAAGCTATCGAATGTTTGGTCTGGTCATAAATAGGGTAGGGAAAATCGCAGATTTTGGTCATAAATGGGGTAAGGGTTTTGGAAAGCGGGCCGCACACCCCACCCAATTTTTCTGGGAGTACCCCCCACCCCCACCCGGGATCCCGACGGAGTCCAGGGCAGTCGGAGTTCGCCAAGATGGTATTGTGTTCGTGTCAAGTTTGGAACTTCTGGCGACACTGAATCAGTACCGAATCGTACTGAAATCACAACTGGTTTACACCCACGATTTAAAGTTGTAATCCTAGCGCGAAATAATTCTCAGTGAAAATCCCGACAAACATTTCATTACGCCTGTAGAAATGTGACTGAAAGAGCTTCGATCGACCTTGAAACCTGCTTTAGATAGTCTCCATTCTCTAGTTCTTCTATAAATTCGTCGAGAGCACTAGTAAAATGTTAACCAGTAGAGATTGAACAGGCGCGAACTCCGGGAATGGGTGTTGGGGCGCGCTCGTCAGCGCTTTGCCATTATGACTGTAAAATAAACGGTGAACAGACTAACTTAAAATAGCACCAGAAGTTTAAAATACTAGCATCATAAACTTCTGATAGCGCTGATATTTTGCTTTTAACGATGGAACAATAGGGAGACGCTGCGTTCTGGTGGAACCTGAAGCGCAGTGGAGACGGTGATGATAGCACAAGACATGCTGGCTGCCCAGTATTGGTCGGCAGTAAATGGGGTAAGATAAGTAAATATGTATTTATTTGTGATATTAACCTCTTACTAACTGGACGCCAGGGCCGCACGGGAATATTGGCCCGAGCTCGTTGCAGTACCAACCGAGCGCAGCGAAGTCCGTACAAAAACTTCCGAGGGCATATATTGACCCGTGCGGCTCGAGCAAGCTAGTTTAGTAAGCAGGTTGTTATATGGCAGTCGGCTCTTGAATTTTCCGCTTTTCAAAAAGTGAGAAATACACGGCCTATTCCCTTCGTATATCAAAATCTGACCAAAAAGAACCAATCAGAACCCTCGGATTTACCTCAAGACTACCTTGCCATATAATAAATGGCGTTACTGACCAGGCGCGACGCCAAGAAATAAAACTATTAACCGTGTCCTAGTTTGTTCGTGTGAACCGAGACGAAATCGCGGACGAAAACAATAAACAACGCAATATTTACAACGTTTGAATCGAACAGTCATGACAAATGAGGGTTTCTTCTCTTACTCAGAAAAGGTTATTGAAATAGTCTTCAAGCGAGTTGTCCGGTCAAGTACAAACGAAGCCAGACGCTCTCTAGAACTGACCAATCGCTGTTAACACCCGTGTTACAGCCAATACTATCACGGCTAAACTGACCGATCAGTTTCAACGCACCAGAATTATAACACCATGAATCAATCCAAAAATGACTGCCGCTAGGATTCCTGAAACGTAAATCAAAATAAAAGTCATCTTCAGAAGAACTATAAACTTTGTAAAAGGTCAAGTTCTTAGAGGGTCTTGTATCTGATGAAAGCAAAACCTCAGAGGGATTTTTTTTTTTTTTTTTTATTTTGTAATATCGTATGTTCATGTTTTACAGTGGCCAACAAGTGGATTCATGAACGCGGCCAGGAATTCAGAAGACGCTGTGGTCTTTCTCGACACGAGTAATACTGCTGACTGGAACAGCGGGCTCAAAATAACTTTTTTAAAATACCAAGATAACTAAATGGCGGTCGGTTATATAAATACCTATATTTCTACTGATATAATATTTCGGAGGCGTTTTTCGCGCCTTGAGTAGATTTTGTCTGTCACTAAAAATGGCCAACGTGTGATATCGCATATTAGCCTTCAGCACAGTTGTAAACCGCTTTCTGAAGCAAGTCGAGTTATTTCGCTTATCCTTTAAGCTTCTTAGAAATTCAGTTTTCAACCATTTTGGTTACACGAACGATTTAATTTTTTTTTTGGGGGGGGGGGGGATGTTATAAAGCGCGCCGCATTTTGCCACATGACAGGAATTAAAGTTTTCCATAATTTCGATTTTAATTGACCAAGAACTAAAAAAGCCGACATAAAGATCTAACAACAAGAAATTCAAACCTGTCTTGAGTGGCATTCGCCAGTCAGGCATTGACCAATCACGTTTAAGACCAACAGAAATGGTGAGTTGACAGCGCGCGGCATTTCCCGCGCCTGCCCCATGTCTTATCCAGAACCCACATCTCCCAGTTCGTCAGCGTTGAACAGAGTGAGATCTGGGCACGAAATAGGCCCTGGCGTGATTGGTTTTTTAGTCATTCGACGTCTGCTTGGTTGATCGCGGTCTCTGTGGTGACTGACTCTGTGATTACTTGGTTCTAGTTTTTCCGCAGTTTCGAGTCACCTCTTGCCCCTAAAAACTGAAAATGAGTACAGGAAAAAACGTGCTGTTTTCGTAATAAGGTAGAAAATATCTTTACGCTGTCAAAGCCAGGCAACTCTACTAGTGTGTTAGAAATTGTACCGATCTTTGTTAGTAACCTTAGAGCGCTTTTCCTTTGACCGTCGAAAGTTATTCTTATTTGCTTTGGTTTTGCATTACAACGCTTTGTGATTGGTTTAAAAATATCGCGCTACTTTCTCGTCCAATCGGAAATAAAACCAAAATCGCGATTCGCCCATAACGTTTTCCCGCGCTTTTTATCAGCGGCTTGTATTTAGTTCGAGTTCTGATTGGTTCGCTTGATTGTCTGTGTGCTTTGTGATTGGCCAGAGTGATCACTGGGTTTGGGTTTTAAACACTCAATTCAAACCCGCTCTAGCAGAATAAGCAATTTTAACACTAGTGCCAAGGAAAGGGGAAAAAGGTGAATTCACGCGTTGCTTTGTGCGCGCTGAGGAACAAAGAACTAGAGATAGTGACTGTAGCTGAGGCATGAAACTGAGTAATGAAGAAATAATCGTAAATTGATAACAATACATAGAAAATAGTATTAGAATTTTATATTAGAATTTTATAATGTTAAATAAAAAGTAATCCATTCTTGTTCAAGTATTTTTCCAAGGCTTCCCTCTCAGGTCAATGACAAACTTTTACGAAATGGAAATAAAGTTTATATATTCCTTATTCTTGTGTCTCCTCTTTTTTTGTACATCCGGATGTTTCCGCCGCAAAGGATTGGAACCGACGCGGGTTACAGTTCCGGTGCAGGAACTTCGTCCTCTCTGCATGCGTTCCCTCGGAGATTTCCAGCGGTTCCCCGTGTATTCTCCTCTTCCACTGTACTACACATGGAATCCACGAGGGGTAACACAAGATATTTCTCAACATTTATAAGTTGGTGATATCCTCTCATGCTATGGGTAAATTGTTAAGTAAACGGAAGACAAGTGTTAAACTTTTGGTAGCATTAGGAATGCAACTCAATGTGGCCTGATCTGACCCATGTTGGTATATGTGAAGTGAAAAGTTGATCACATCATACCAAAAGACGATCAACGTAAGAGAGTTAATCCTTCCTTATACCCAGGGTAACACCTCGAGTTATTTTTATACATGGTACCCAGTTCTTCCGCGGATGCTACTTACGCGTTGCGTTGACGTTTTCATCGAGGTTTTTTTTTTTTTTGTTTGATATTTCTATATTAAAGAAGACAAAGGAGCAACTTCGCTGTTTTAATACATTTCGGAACTTAAAGACAGATGCACCCTGCCCACACATCATCAGCAGCACAACATGGTGTTATGACACCAGTAGTGTGAGCCCTGCCCAGACGTTGAAAACTGAACGTACGGCAGAGAAATGAACAGCCAAAGAGGGCAACCGAACTAACATGGGGAGAAATTTTCAGTAAATTCAGAGATTTTTTTCTTAACTCTGTCAAAGAAGAAGGTTTCAGTTATACATCAACAGGTGGAAAACAGTGCTGATTTAATTAGTGAACGACCAGCAAGCAGAGCCTTTTCTTACCGTAAAAATAAAATAAATAAATAAAAAATAAAAGCGTCTGCTTGCAGGCGGTTACTGAAAATTCCTTTTCCTCGGGCCAAGGCCCAACCGGTTAAGAAAGACTGGTGGCCCTGGGACTCAAATTGAATATTTGCATTGCAAATATCTTTTACACTTTTTCTTCGCTACCTTTGCACGAGGTTCTTTGGAAGTTTCTGCCTACAAACCTTTGCCTAATGCCGTGTCTACATGAGAGGAAATGTTCCCAAACGTGTCCCAGACACAAACTTTTGCTTGTGGAACAAACTGGAGGGAAATTCGCTCACTTATTCAAGAGCCAGAAACAGCAAGCGACCAAGATGAAAAGTGTCGTCTTTGACCGTCCACGGTATGTACACGTATTGAAAAATTTATGTTTTATTACTACTTTTGATTACTTAAATGGATGAAAAGACTTTTACATGCTTCGAGATATTAATTTAGCCAAAGTAAATCGATATCTCGTGGATTACATCTTTTGCACCTATCAATGTAAATCCCGCGGGAGGGGTGGGTGGGGAGGAGTGCGGGTAAGAGGCGGGGATTTATTTTCAGTGAACGAATTCCCCAGGGTGGGGAAACAAACGTTAATCAAGAGTGTAAAAAAAAACCCACTCTGGGGAAAAATAAAACATGAATGAACACTGGAAAAAGGGGTGTCTCTAAAACGGAGACCTCTAAAACGAAGACCCTAAGACCCTAAGACCCCAAAAACTCTAAAACGAAGACCCCCTAATTTTCTAAGCATTTTTACCTTTAGTGAAGTTCTGCTCCTTCTTTATGCGACCCGGGTTGATATATGTGAAGTGAAAAGTTGTTCATATCATACCAAAAGAAGATCAACATAAGAGAGTTAATCCTTCCTTATACACTGTACCTAAGGTAACACCTCTTGAGTTATTTTTATACATGGTGCCCAGTTCTTCCGCAGATGCTACTTGTGTGTTGCATTGACGTTTTCATGGAGGTTTTTTTCTGATATTTCAATATTACAGAAGACAAGGGAGCAACTTTGTTGTGTTTTATTACATTTCAGAACTTTAAGACAGATGTACCCTGCCCAGACATCATCATCAGCACAACATGGTGTTGGTTTCTGCCCGGACAATAAAAACTGAATGAACGGCAGAGAAATGGACAGCCAAAGAGGGCAACCGAACTAACTGATGGGGAGAAATTTCTTTTCTCCTGAGGTTCAAAAAATGTTGACCTTCATAAACTGAACTGGCCTTGAGAAGCCCAGGTTCAAATAATTATGAATTCTCCCTTCTTATTGTGATATACTGGGGATGAGTTGTGAAATTTATATACTGCACAATATTTCCTAGTTGCTGAGTTGCTCCACTCTCATCACTTGTCTACTTTATAAAGTATTTAATTAATTTGTCTGGAGAAAATTATTGACAACTGACAGATGGATCCAAAATGTTACTAATAAATCATGATTTGGTCTGAACTCCGTACTGACAACTGACGGAAGATTCCAAATTTTAACTGACAAAATCATGTTTTGATCTCAAAATCCTTACTGACAACTGACAGATTGGTCTAGAATTGATCCATATTTACCACTAACAGAGAGAATGAAATTTTAAGTGACCATTCTTATTTCATTTGCTACATCCTTACTGGGACCTGTCACATGGCTTGAAGGTAACAGGAAAGTGACAGGCAAGTCGTGTTTTGATCTCGACATTGTTGTCAACATTATTGTCAGATGTCTTGAAACTTTAACTGACAAATGTTGTCTTGATTACTACATCCTGACAGATTACTCCAAATTTTTAAGTTAATTCTTCAGAACTGCATATTTTCGCACCCGTACTGTGCACAATTTTCGCATCATCAGCACTCACAAGCGCTCGCACGCACACAGCATCATGCTAATCTCGACAGTGAAATAAATGCTGTTTTTTTTTTCTCAAATGAACACGGTGACCTTTTTCATTACAGAAGTTTGGTGTACAAATTATCTTCTTTAAGTTAAATTTTTTTTAAAAACAGAATTGTTTGCCACCAGATAGTTTGTTTTACTAGGTTGGCAGGGTAAAAGTAAATTGAGAGAGTACATTTATTGTAAATATTGTACTAGATGCAAAAGGAAAGCTTTTCGATAGTTATTGTTGCTGAGGCTGATCTTGGCCCGGGCTACTGTTTAAGCAACAAAAACAACAACAGCAAAAAAAGTTAATGAATCAAATAGTTTCACATTGTTTTTATTCATTTACCACCAGCATTTCTATTGTTAGATTCAAAGCCTGTGCTATAGTCTACTAACTAGTCTCCAACAGTGGCGGATCCAGGCCTTGAGCTAAGGGGGAGGGGGGCAGTTTTGTTTTGCTTGCTTTGCCAGCTTTTCTTCCTTCTGTGATTTCTTCTTTTTTTTACCCAAAATAAGGGGGGGCAGCCCGGCCCCCCCAGACACCTCCCCTGGATCCACCACTGTCCAAATTCAACTAAACATCTTTCCTCTCTATTTTAAGAGCCACAAAAATCAGGATGTAAATCAAAGGCATTATTAATTTAGTAGTTGCTGCAAATTAATGCTGAGGTTTTCTGATCCATTATCTTACAAAATCAGTTCATTGTCAAGCAAACAGGTGATGACAATTGAAAAGAACATCAATACAGGAATTCTTTAGCTAATGTATATGGGATAGGATGAAGAAAGCTTCGTGTAGTTGCAAAGAGAGTGCAAATATAATAAAAAGCTCAGTGTGATGTACATCACACAATTTTTTTTGTTTTTGCTTTCTTTCAGGATTTCTCAGTGACCAGATGATTTAGGGAAGATAAAGGCGAGGGCGAAGGCAAAGGCAAGACCAGACAAGACACCAGATGCAATATTAAGAAGTTAGGACACTAAAGAGAGACACACATGAAGCACAGAAAGGACCAAAGTAAGACAGATTGAGAGATTTTTTTCAAACCAACAAGTAGGGCATATAAGAAAAAGTCTTTTTCGAAGACTAAACGTTAGATTAGCGATGTTTTCCTCACAATTAAATAGAACGCAAAGGCTATCAATAAAAAAATGAACTCGCCCGAAGAATGAGTTACAGTTAGGTTTTTCGGTAAATGTTTCGTGAGCTTTGCTGTACAAAATTTTAATCCAGTTTTAATGCTTTTGTCTTAAAGTTTGTTCACGATACGAGAGCTTGGTGGATTGTGTGACTGATGCGTACGTGACTCTTGAACATCAGTGGTGTTGCGTTACATTAGCGGCCGTTGAGAATATGTTAACAAGGCTTTGTGTGGGAATTTCATTACACGGCATTGCAACAGGAGATTAACTGTTAATTTAGCAAATGAAGATTGTGAAGTCCTTTTGATATTTTGTTGGCTTGTTTAGATAAACGGTAAAGCAGCTGGGTACCAAAAGAAACTTTATTTTCTTTATTTTTTGAGTTACCAGTTAAAATACGGCAACATTCCTGAATTTGAACAATTCCCTTGCAAAACGTTATTGGCATATTCTCAACGGTCGTTATTGTAACGCAACACTACTGTTGTTCTATAGTCTTGTACGTTTCTATCATATGATTCACTGAGTTCTCCTATCGTGAGCTTCGTAAGTCTTTCATTTTCCATGAGGAGCAAATTTTTATAGTTAGCCCTCGTATTTAGAATCACAACTTTTTGCTAGTTTTCTTTGACGGACCAATTTCAGAATGGATTGCCTTGTCTTGTTTTTCCAAAATGACTCATGAAACCAAAAGTGATTTTAAAAAGTTTTCTCGAAACCAGAATTTATGAAAAATTTCGCTGCTGATTTTTTGTCGAGTTATTTCAAGCGTATTCCGTCGAGTTAGTTTTGTACAAAATCAGTTTCTCTTGTTTATTAAATGCTTTCTAAACATTGTCTTGACTGCCTAAATTTACTCTTAGGGTAACCCATGTCAAAATTTTAAATTTTCCCGCCAAAAAACTTAGAAAAAATGCGGGCGCTTTAAATACGCATGCGCCAATTTTTTAAAACAAATTTCTGTTTCAACCCATGTTTAAATATTTTTATTTTCACGCCAAAAAACTTAGAGCGCCTAAAAAACGTATGCGCCGTTTTTTTCTTTTCTTTTTTTCTGATATTTTTTAAACTGTATTATATCATTACACTTAACTTCTATTCAGTAAAGTCCTATATTATTCACTCAATAAAAGTAATATACACAAAAACGCAAACTTGTTTTGTCTTCTTTCGTTTCTTTTATTGACGTCAAATAACTTTAATTAAAATAATGACAAATCAATAAGTCTGAAGTATTTTTTAATTAGTTTATTGAAATTTGATTAAATTAATTACAAAGGTGTCATCAAAAAATTTGCCCTATATATACTAAGACTTTTGGCGGGAAAATTGGAAAAAATTTGCACAGCGTTTCCCCTGACAACTTCTTTGACAAAAATTTTAAGGAGGTACCTCCTTGAATTTTTCCCGCCAAAAAAAATCAACATATACCTTCTTGAACACAAACTAACGAAAATTTTGATTTCTGTCATTCAGGTTTTTCAAAACACCAAGATTTTGAATCCTGTAAATATTTGTTTGTGTTCAAAATGGTATATTCCATGATGATATCTTGTTAAATAGTCAGCCGTAAAACGAAATACAGTGAGAAAACCATTTACAAAAATAAGAAGAGCAAGTTAAAATTTCTACAACTGCAACATTTCTACACAACATTTGGAACATGAGAAAATTTCTAAATCGAAATATTTAAGAAAGTTCATAGAGCTGGGAAACTTGCTCTCCAACCATTAACTAAAGCGATTCTAAATTGTCGCCACCTCAATGTTGTGCAGAAACGTTGCAGTTGTAGACATTTTAACTGGCTCGTCTTCTTTCTGTATATAGATTTCTAGCTGCCTGTCGTTCACAGCTTAACTATGTAACGTGATGTCATCATGTAATATATTTCAAGAAGATAGCAAAGGCAAGTCATGAACCTGATTACTCCTACGAAATAATAAAAACCGCGAAAACTTCAATCTAGTCCTAGCGTTAGAATAATTTTAGAACTTCCGTCACCTTTAGCCGAGATCAAAAAGCAAAACCCGACGAATTATAAGCCAGTTGAAATAAAATATATTCATGGCTTGCTTCGTTATCTTCTAGAAATTACTTCCAGCGAGGTGTTAAAGATTAATGTCTGGTTATCAAGCCTCAAAACGTATCGCTATATTTTATGTCCTATGGCTTCTGTTAAAATTTTCTGTAATACGAATGTGCTATTTGCGAACGAAAGCAGTAACAGAGGAGAATCAGACAATTGGAATTTCAGCTTTGATAAAGCAAAAGAGCTAATAGTAAATGTTTGGTGACTTTTTGTATGTAGCAAACGACAGCGATAAAATTTTCAAGGAGTCAGACAATTGGAGTTAGTGTTGAAAATCAAAGATGTAATAGTGTATAATTTTGGTTAAAATGTTCATCATTTGCGGAAGAAAGCAATATCATTTTAGAACACTCAAACAATTGGAGCTACAAATTTTTGAAAAGCATTTTGGAAAGAGTTGCTTGATACCAGACATAACTCATTAAAGCCTCGCTGGAAGTTAAACAAGAGGATATATTTGGTTTTTGATTGATCTCTTTGCGCTTATTCCCCTTCCGAAGAGAGAAAATGTAAACCGAACGTTTTCCGTACAGAAATGTATAAAAGAATATCTGCCGATAAATTAATCTAGTATTTTCAGAATACAATGATCATCCAGAAACCCAATATCCTCTTCTAGAATTATTTATTTGCAAGGTGGCTCTGCATGTCAATACACATTAAACGTCAAAAAGATGTTCGCGCTTTTTACTATAGCGCATAAAAAACGTAAACAAACGAAGAAAGCGTTAAATAATTGGTTGTGATCATGTCATAAATATTGAAAGCTGAATTAACTTGAATGAAGTTACAAACTCGTTCACGATTCCTAGAAAGAGTAAGTTGAAATGCTTCATAATAAATTTCAAATAACGAAGAAACGATAGAAATTGTTGAACTGAACGCTGTTAATTAACTTCAATACACGCTGCAGCATTTTCAGATCATTTGGGTCATTCATTAATTTTGAGCAACGAATTTGCTCTTTTAACATACACACAATTCACATCAGATGAATTAATCTAATCACCATGACATATCGGAAAAAAAAGGAAAAAATTATAAACGTTCAAGTCTATTCGACTGCAAATCGAAGAATCGATCGAGGCACTTCTTTTATTTCGTATTTAAAAATGCAAAGATTTGAAAAGTGGAAATAATTCTCCGACAACATAACGTTTGATAGCTCAACTGAAACAATTTTCCACTCGGCTACCAGGAATTTAATGTTGTTTTGAGCAAGGGCATTCCCCTTCAGCAGACAATTCACATGATAAATTGAAACTAGACGTTCGTAAAACTGCGTAATTAATTCGATTTTGGAGAACAAGACATTTGGAAATGTTCAGCGTTGACTTATTTGTCCAGTTTATATCAAAACAGAATTTGTTATGACTGACATGATCACGTAACCAATAGTTATTATCACGGTGTTTTCGTTTTCAACATGCAGCGCCACCTTAAAAAAATACTCTACAAACGTTATCGCCTAGTAACGTTTTCAAACTTGGGAGTGATGAGCAATTGTACAACGATTTGGACTTTTCAAAAAATAAAGCAAAAAAATTCTCGACTTTAACAAATACACGTAGTGAAGCATGCAAACACCAAACCGATAAAGTATGATTTAATCACGTTCATGATCGCTCGAGCAAAGAAATAAAACTTCCCATTATGTGAAAACATGTACTAAATGATAGCTCGAAAGCGGTTGAAACCTCTCCGTCAGAAATGGCAGAGTCCATTAACAATCACTACCGAATTTAAATTTTTTCACGTCCAGATGTCATTCCGATCCATCGCAAATATTTCAGCCGAGAAAAAGAAAAAGAAAACTTTTGACCAACAAAACGATTTTGAACACGATTATATCTTTTCTAGCTCAAAGACTGCCATATCGGAGAGATTTCAGTTTAACCAAATTCTCAAATGCCATTCTCAACTTTTTCTTCATCCTCACTGCGTGAATCCTTTTGCCTCTCCTTATGTTTTCCTGATTTTCCTGTCTTCAGTCGTTTACTCCCTGAAAATAGAACAGATAAAAATTGCGTAAGGAACAATCCAAAGTGTGGAAACCAAAGAATAAACGAGGAGTAAAGAATTCACAGTGAATTGTTAAACAAGAGTGCGCGTTGACAAGTACAAGACAAAGTTTGACAAAGAAACGTCACTTTAACGAAGAAAGCCAAACTCACATCGAAAACAAACCGCTGAGAACTTAAGCGTCGCGTATGGTTCCTGAACTAGCTTCTAATGTTCTTTTTACTACGTTACCGTGTAAAGCCATACGGTTGTTCTAAAGTTCAACACGAAATGTAAACCGTGTCCGGCGAGCGCATATGGTTGAAATATTGCTTGCGAAGGTGGAGTACAAAGAAATTGATACTAACCATCAGCAGAAATGGGTGTCAACCGACCTCTCTTCCCCAAACGTCGACCCCATTTCTTCCTCAAAGTAAGAATTCGCTTCTCGTGTAGAAGGAACTACGAATTACACATCTTACTCCGACGGCAAGCATCTCAAAATGACAAACAAGCACCTCGGATCAGCAATAGTCATCATGAATATGCAAAATAAGATTACACCAATCAGCTAACAAATACGTCACAATTTTTTAACAAACCACACCTTTTGCACGCTTTCTTGTGCTACAACTTTGCATTTCCTCTGTTTTTATGGAGCTCACGTGAACCCGTACGGACTGTACAAACAGAAACGGGCATTTTCAACACATTATTAACCTTTTTTTCCGTTCAACTTCGTACCTCATTAAAACCACCAGATATCACGATACAATTAACTAAAGTTCAGGAAAAGTGGGCAAAAAGCAGTGTTGTCTAAGTCATTAGGGAGTTTCAGAAACCCCGACGGCGACGCCGAGGTCAACGTCGATTAAAAAATGAATTTATATTTTAGCTACGAATCTCGCGATACTCTTAAGTCATTTACTTTGTTTATCACTGACAAAACTTTCACGAAACTGAATCTGGGACACAGCGATAAACTTGAAATAAAAATTTAAAAAATTAGCCGTCGTGGTTCATGTTCTCCAGACAACGCAGACTTTGGTCATTTCACGTTGTTGTTTTGCCGAGGACGGTAAAGAAATGTACCAAGAATTATAACGCACGTGCACAGCCATTGTTCTCCCAATTAAATCTTTTGTTTAGCGACGCTCCCATTGCCGTTGCCGTCGTGGTTTTTCTTAATCTCACTATTATCAAAGCAAAGTCTCCACGAAACAATCCTCCTTCAAAATGAAGCCATAGCTAGTTGTGTTTCGTCTTTGGCGGGAAATCCAAGATTTGTCCACGTGACATTATCGGTCCTTTACGTAACTAGAGCCAGTCCCACGCGTAAAGAGTCGCGCGCTTGCGGGGAAATTGCACACAATTTTGATCAAAAAGAAAGCTTCTGCTTTCCCCATCACTGTACCGTTACATGGAAGGAACTTGTCGGAAACCCAAGTGGAAATGTAAAGGGAGGGGCAGGGGGGTTGCGATGAAGATTGCGATCGTGCGATGAAGAATTTCATAGACAATCAGTGCAATCAGTGTATAATCCCCTAATAATCCCTGATAAGTTTTAGAAGAATCAATTTTGAAAATGCAGAATAGACTGTTCACAGTCTCTCTATTTTTCAACGCACGCGAAGGAAAAAGCGAGCACGAGGAGCTTGTGGACGGGAAGCAAGCCAAAATCCCCACCTCCTACACCGTCGTGTCTCCCGTTTTGCGCTGGCGTCCAGTTCTATCGCGATTCTATCCGTGCGTTCAACGATCGAATTAAAAATACGAGAAAATATAGGGCTGTGAACAGTCAAAATGCAGAGTTGAGCAAAACTTTTTCCGAAGTGAACTTGTCTGGAATCAGGGTTGAAAGAATTTTGACCAAAGCAAACAAAGCGTGAAGACATATATAGCTCACAAAGAGAGAACCGGACTGAGCAAGAAACAGATAACGAACATAGTACACAGAGCGCATTGTTCAGTTGTCTTCAATTGCTGCCCATAAAACCAGCCAGTTTCGAAAGATTACACAGTCTCCGGTCGCCATATTCGGAAATGGGACTTCACATTGTCAACTGTTAGACTATTGTTCAAGATAGGTGTCGACACTGGTATTGACAGCAGCGTGCACAATTTCCTCTAAATGTTTGGCGTCAACACATTATGTCGCTTATGTTGCAAGCACGTTGCATGGAAATCGTAGCCATCGCGTTTAAAAGTTGAAGCGAGAAAAATGCAAATAGCTTGTTCTTGATTTGATGGATAATTGGCCAGAAGGCTAGAAAAACCGGTATAACAATTATTTTCAAATTTCGTCGGGTTCACAATGTTTCGGTGAAAAGACAATGTCTTCAAACTTTGATTGGCCAAATTTTCTACCACGAGTTTTTTTGTCTTTGAGCCAATCAAAACTTGCGAAAACTACAGTCTTTGTGAACTCTTTAAATAAAATAACGAGACAAAAAATTGCATGAATTAAAAGCAGGTGAAATATCATATCATCAGCCTAAACACAACTATTAGCTTAAAAAGTTACACACAGACATAAGAAGCCGAAAAACACATCCAGAATGAAAATGAACCATTCGTCGATGGAAAACGGCCATGATTCCGCTCCGGTACCAGTTTCCCGCGGTGTTCTTATTGCTGACATCTCACTCTTGGTTATTGGTTTTTTGGCGGGAACTTTTGGTAACGGACGCGCCTGCCTCCTTCTTCGAAGACGTCGCGATTTGCGCAGAACTCCACACTTCTTGTTCGCTAATCTGTCGGTGATTGGTTTCTTATCCTCGCTAGTTTCCATCTTTGGCTGGTTAGTTATGATCGCGATGAGTCAAGTCTTATATCTGAATGTTCCAAGCGTGTTATGTTTTATTATAGTCCCGTTTGTCACCGCCTGTATCATAATCAATGCAATGACACTTTCGCTAATGGCAATTGATCGACAAGACTGCGTTTTGCGTCCCTTTCATCGGCGCATCACTCCACACAATGTCAAAACGGTTCTTCTTGTCTCATGGCTGGTAACTTTAGTTTTCACTTCGGTTTTTGCTTTTTCTGAATGCTTTACGACCGATTCCGTCTGTCGAAATTTTGATCCGTATACTCTTCTTGGAAAATTATCCACCAGGAATAGTTTTGTAATCTACTTTGTTATGGTTGCCATGTTTCTAAACGTGATTACGTTTTTCATCATTGTGGTAACCTTTAGTCGCATCGTAACAAAGATGCGATCTTCTTCAGTTCTGCATTCAGAATCTTTTCGGAACTGCAGGGAGCGCAAACTAACCAAACTTACTTTCAGATCATGCGCTGTGTATATTATCTGTTTTTTACCCTTTTTTGCTTGCAACTTGCTGGTTCGATTTGGTGGATATTATGGCACTGAAATAAATGCAGCGCGTGTATTAACAGTAACAATTGCCAAATTTACGTATGTTCTTAATCCGTTTTTGCACCATGAGATGTTGAAAGTGCAGAGACCTGCGAATCACATTTTCCTTATGGTTGCCCCTCACAAAGATTGCAGAAAGCGTGCCAGAGTCAGTCGACCAGCATGCAGTGCGGACCATGTCATTGCTGGTGTCCCTGTAACTTAAACAGCAAACTCAATAGCGAGTGTAACGAGCCACAGACCTCACATTCAAACAGCCTTGAACATAAACTGTAAAAGCAGTTTCACGGTATTAGAAATCTTTCAGTTACGTGAATAAACGAAAATCAATTCATTTGAGCGTGTTATTTTGTCACGAGAGTTTCCGTGAAGCTGATGCAAGCTTTCTCAAATGCTTCAGTTTTCAAAAAGGGCAAGCTGGCCGTGATAATCCGTCGTTCCTTTTCAGCGATATTTTCATTATTACCTTGTGATTGCATTTTGTTTTTATTTTATTTTATTCAATTTATTTTGCAATGAAATTCGGCTCAAGAGATAATCGTTTTCAATCGATTTCCTGCAGACCTTTATTTCAAGATGTATGAAATAATCTCCCAGATACATAATGTGAATTAAGGCGTCATTTTACCGTTCCGTTATACTCATTACTCGTTATAACAACAATGAGGCTGAAATTTTAGAACTTTTACGCACATGCTTTAATTAAGAACATAATTAGGGCGGACATTTTGTTGAGAACATTTTTTTGTGTGGTGTGGATGGGAAATAAAATACAGTAAAATCACCTATACGGAAAAGAAGTGACTTAGAAAAAAAATCACCTAATGTTATAATTAAATGAACTATATTTTACAACTGAAAAGTATGGTGCGTAATGTAACACGGCACAGAAACCATACAGTTCTATTTGATACACTCTTTTTTTATAAGGATATATTTTATGAGGATAACGAGGTTGAAATTTGCGAAATATTAAGAATATTTTAAGATTAAACCTGAGGTTGAGGCTGAGATTTTGAAAAGAATATAATGTTGTGAGTTGAAAATTTGTAAATAAAATACAATTAAACGCTTTTATCTGAGCTGTATAAAATTCTTCCTTTCTTTAGACAGCAAAACTAACCAAAAAGCAACAAAAGCAGCACTAGCCGTGTGTTCGATGGAAAAGAACATTTCTGCAAGAAGTTATATTCATTGTACTGCGATTATGAGTTGAGTAAGGCGGGACGAAAGTTTGGTCACCGGGGACCCGTTTCTGAAAAGCCCCGGAAACCATTTCGGGCCCGGAAAGCCATCTTAAGTTAATCTGTATCTAAAAACAGAGAAGTGTATGCGCCTGAAACTTCTTATATGAAGAGAACCTCTTCATATTAAGGATACACAAATAAAACAGTTCTGTAATCATAAGGTTTGAGATTTTGCTATGGCTTTTCGGGTGCGAAAACTTTTCGGAACCTTCGAGAAAAGGGCCCCTTGTTTTAACGTAAAAATCGTGTTGTTGTCACGCGCAACTGGCTCCGTATCCATTGGCAACTTGTCGGCCTTTGACATCATTCGCAGCAAAGCGCGCGAAATTGTAGGTGACGCGACAGGCGACGCACGGCTGCTGATATTGTTACCAATGGAGTCGAAGTAAGTTTAAGGTCAAAACTTTGTAACCAAACTTCCCTCGTACCTTACTCAACTGATAATTGTAGTATCAGTCATATTAATGCCTGCAGGCTGGCTCTACAATAGGCCATTTCCGATTCACTTGCCTTTTGCCTCTGTGTCAAAACGAGTCTCCACCATCCAAGCACTAAATACATTCGAAAACAGAAATGTCATATGCTATGATCTAAGAATATCAGCAAGAATATTTTCAGCCTAAAATCGGCAGAAAAGTAATAATATTCAGCAAAGCCGGGAAAAACAATATTCCAATAAAAAAAAGAACTGCGAGTGTTCAATTCCTAGTCTCATCCGTTTTATTTGACTGAAACTTGTACTCTAGGAATCTAAGAATGTAAACAAGAATATTTTCTGCCTAAAGTCGACAGAAAAATAAGAAAATCCATATTGGCATGAAAACTATATATTGCAACTGAATATATGACAGCTCATATGTTTGAACTGCGGAAAAAGATGAACATAGTTCAGTTTGTAGAACACTGCACCAAGCCAACTGGGAGCTTGTCAAGTTGTGAGTTCGTAATATACCCGTAGATGGTGAAGAATGCGGTATCGCAGAGGTCATGGGTTCGAATCCCGTTCAGGCCTGAGATTTTTTCAGGCTTTCATTTCACAACTGATGATCAATCATGTCTACAAAGATATACATTCTTATATATTAAAAAAAAAAAAACGTGTCACCGCTGCGATCCTCAGTGGTCGTGTTTCAGTTTGGCTTGCGGTCCCTGAAAAAGTTGAATGAGAATCAACCTTCTTTGCAGACGCAACCCACATTTTATTTTACGTACGTAACTAGGTCAGTTAAGATGACGCCTAGTAACGCACGTAAAATAACGCGACAACGAAAACCTCGCTTTACTGTCAGATAAAAAGAGAGACAGGCCATATTTAGAGACTGCTTCTCGTCAAGAGTCGGGCGCGCGAGTCAGTTCTGATATTCTTGAACTTCAGTGTTCCCGAAAGTAACGTGGAAACAGTCGATTTATCGTCAGATTTTGGTATTGTTCGAATCAGGTACATCTAAAGGAGCTACGTGACGCCTTGCGCATCTTGGAAAATTAAGCCTTAATTTTTCAAGTTCATCGTTTGTAATCCGTGTTAATCTTCTCCATCCTTTACAAACCTTGTTCCTTTATGGCTTATTATTGTCTCTGATTTTTTTTTCTATCCTAGTGTACTACTATTTTTAGGTTTCCTTCAACTTAAAGGTCATTTTGTACGTGGCCAAAATAAATGAAAGTACCTTGACGGGGCTCTTAATTGTGCCAGAGACTTTACTTTTGGAACAAAAGGAGCTAGAGTCCCAAGGAGGCAAAACAAATAATAAAATCCCCGAAGTTACAGGACCTATCAAAGTGGACTCGTTAGTAAGCAAACGAGTCTGTCTGCTGTGGATTTTTTCGTTTTCCGGATTGAAACAATACACTGATGACTGTTAGGGAATACTGAACGTTATTTTCATTGATGATATCCCGGGTATTCCGGGATATAAGCCAGTTTATTTTCACGCACCTGGAAGAAATTAAGAAACCATTGACGACTGAATTCTCCGAGGTTCAAATCCGCCAGTTTGCACAAGTGTTATTGATACGGATCAAAAGGCTGGAGGGGTCTATTTACTGGAGTTATTGACTGGATCAAGTGATATTTACCAGTATTGAACCCGGGACTTGTAATATTTACCTGTGATGGCAATAGCGAAAGTTTTTTCTCGTTCACTTTCTTTATCTTTGCTAACGAAATACATGGCAGGTTATCACAGAACAAGGTGTCTTAAAACTTCGGAGGTTTTCAATGGTTTTATATTTAGGATAATGTTTGTCATATACTTTAGCTGTGTCAATAGCCTAAGTCGCGACATTGTTATTCTGTCAGGCAGTAATTAAAAAATATTAAATCATTTTTGACAGCTTTTTCCGTTTCCTAATTGACTCACACGAAATATAACGTGGAACAGGGCAGAGAGATAACCGAAATGATTTTAAAATTTATTAGAATCATGATCATGTTAAGCAATCGATCGGAACGGATGCAATTCGCTACTGTGACATTAAGGCGAGTTTTTTTAAGCTGTCGCTTTTCAAGGGCTTTGCGCCGTTAAAAGGATTATCAGAGGTCAAGAGATCGGCTTTGTACCGAAAATACTCAATGCTGATTTGCAGGCTGGATGACACTTGACGTCTATTAAGGACATCTATCGGAACTTTTTAATGAGGTCTGATTGGTTGGGCGGAGCTTGTGGGAACGTCAAGAATGTACATAGGAAGCCAACAAAAGTCATACCTACACAGCGAGGAGAAGAAACCACACAACTGAAAAAACATGGATACCTCCGTAAGAAATCAAAGCGCGAAAAAACGCTATCATCTCCGCCCAGCATCTCGCGAGACACGAAGCAAGCTTGCAATGTTGGCGAGCATTGAGGACGAGCAAGAGGACATGTGTAATGACTGCTTTCGAGATTCGAATCGGTTACGAAGGTACCCTCATCTGAGGTCAAACCGGGACTGTGCAACAGTCAGGGAGAGAAACCGCATGCATAAGTTGAACCGAGCGTTTGAGGAACTAAGGAAAGTTATTCCAAAAGAGAGCTATGACGGAGACGAGAAACTCTCGAAGATCGCGACACTTCGGTTGGCCATTCATTATATCTCTGTTCTAGCGAACATTTTAGAGAAAGATTCAGAAGATGACAGCGAAAAAGACGAAGACGAAGCCGAACCAACGAACAAACGACAACGTTTAAGCGACGAAGAAACGTCTTCAAACACGAGCAGTACAGAATTCGGATCACAGTGCTCACCGGAGGGAGTTTTCTTTAATGAAAGTAAGTGGGTCTAAGCTTTATTTAATTAAACGTGTACACATTAAAGCTCACTTTACACAACAGGATTCTGTTCCTCGTTTGAAAAGGTGGCAAATTTAACACCTATCTTAGGGGTAAATCGACAATTTGTAAACTTCAAGGGGGTTAGGAAAGCCCCCAGGCTTGAATGGGCGTTCAATTGCGCGTTTTTGCAAGCGACTGGGGTAAAGAAAGAATTAACTTAGCTGTATTGTGACAAAGCACCACACTGTTTATCTCTCATGCTACGAAACGTAAACATATTTAAGTTAACGCGTTGTTTGAAGTATCAATCGTTACCTCTTGCCCTTAAAGTTAAGGTTAGCAAAGTAATGTGTTGATCTTCCTTAGAGGTGGTTTAAAAGCTTCCTAACTATGACAGAGCTACACAGTGTTCATAATTAAGTAGAACTAGAGAACTATGATCGTTTATTCGATCGTGTCGATTGCACTTTTTCATTAATACATTTCTGTTACAAAGGTTCCATTCAGTCATTGAGGAGTATACAACTTTTGAAAACTAATATATTCTAAATTAATATAACTTTAAATTTGTTACAGTTTAGCAATTGAATGATTTGGTTTGCAGGTTTCTGGTGTGGGACACTGGAAGAATTTGTTGGACCCCACTGCGACGAACTCTCGCTAACAGACGCCCTTGAAGCTTACTCAATCAATGATGCCCCTTCGACCCCATGACAGCCCGCCTGGCTCGAGTTTTTGCATGTGCAGCGGCCACGCCACGGCTCGGAGACAAATTAACGTGCATTTGAAGGAATTAGCCTTTGTTCTCGAATGATTTCGAAACAGAAAACGTTGCTAACCATAAACGCCACAAAAGCCAAATTAACCTTCGCTTAGCCCTCGTTTGTCGCCTTGGAATTATAACACCACACAACTTTGAAGAGGTCAATTTTGACTGCGACATTTCCTTCTTGAAAAAAAACAATTAATGTTCTGATTTTATGCTAGTTTCTCTACGGTGTTAATCGCATTTCCATAAACGACTTTTGTGTTCGTGAGCGCTAAATAGTTACAAATCGGAAAGCGGAAAACATTACTGTAATTCTGTGGATTTGAGAGGAAATTTGATCTTAAAAATACTTGAACGCGAGGAAAGCCAAACTGCTACAGCTTCCCATGGAAAGGCAGTCAATCTATAACTTCTCCTAACAAAACCAATACGATTTAAGCAGACATGTGATGAGAATAAAATAAATAAACAGTTAGGGAATTAATATCATTGTATTGATGTGTCGCCAAATTAGCACAACTAAAATCAAAAGAAATGTGTGAAAATTCTGAATGAGGAGAATTTAATTTTTCAACTCATGCGGAGTTTTATCTCTGTTGTTTGACAGGAGAAAAAGAGCAACTATTGAAATCCTCAAAGCAAGTCACGAATTAAACGCAATCAGCTGCCATTGTTTGCTGCTTGATTTCTTGCCACAATTTCTAGTCCTCAAAAGCAAATATCATTCTGTCATATCGCTATATTTAGATAACCAATTAACAAATGGTAAACGCTTGGGAGGTTTGCTAAGTACTCAAGAAGCTAGAGTCGCACGAGGCTATCGCCTCGTGCGACTCTTACGCTTCTTTCGTGCTTAGCAACCTCCCGCGTGCATCCATAACTCAATAGTACACGCTATGGCGTTTACCATTTGT
>Ga0126338_10000245_pt1 | contig 26061 bp, 19 predicted proteins | sample OrbCmetagenome_2_FD_92529 | JGI IMG/M metagenome (GOLD analysis project Ga0126338, IMG submission 92529) | Coral microbial communities from Petempiche,Puerto Morelos, Mexico - Orbicella C C metagenome | ecosystem: Host-associated > Invertebrates > Cnidaria > Coral | place: Petempiche,Puerto... | reverse complement strand
TCAATGATCAAGGGTTTGCAATGCATTATAGGGCGATTTCAAACTCGGTCAGCCATTTGGAAGTTTTCCGATATGAGAGAATCAATACAGCAAAGCAAAAGGACGGATTGACTTCTTTTCTTACGTTAAATGTGTTAGAAACAAAGATCTTTCAATATGATTTTCTGGAAGGACACAATGTGTGACAAAATAACCATTATTGATCACACTGTCAACACAGAGAAATGTAGTCGTCATTATGCCGTACTATGGCGACTAAACCAGAATTTTTGGTCGCCAAGGATGAAATGCTTGTTGCATTGGCGACCGTATCGATCACAATTTCCAGCCCTGGGATGGCTTTTAAAATATTATGCCTGTGTTAAGCCTGCAGTCTTGTAAAAGGAATGGGCCAAATTGGCCCTTTTTTCGTTTTTCTGGGGGCCATCTGATTGTAACGCGGGATTCCCGCAATGGCGCGCTCTGGCTGAAACACTGTTAAGGTTTAGGAAAATTGTTTGTTTCCCCACCAGCATTCCAAAACCTAGTAGAAGGTTTTCCTCCCCCCTGGTAACGACTACTGGCATGTTACCAGTCACAACAACGACTATTTCACTTTTCCCACACCCTTAGGTCGTTTTAGAAACTAACTCCCAAATATGTTTTAGAGAGCGATAGGAACCAAATTAATTTTGTTTGAACAAAAAACTCCTGCCAACATCAGCCTAGAGCTGAAGGACACTTCGACAATTTAATAAAGTGATTTATTTTATTTTTCTATTTTCTTCTTCAAAACCAACACTAAATTAACTTTGGATATAATTTTGTACAAACCCAAATCCTGCAGGTCTGAGGAAGAGTGCTGCTTTATGAGCCAATATAAGAGGAACATTGAAAAGGCTGTCAGGCTGAATAGTTGTGACACGGGAAAACTGTTCATCTTTCTTGCACAACAGATCCATTGGAATTGGGAAATGATTGTTAACCTAGGCAGTTCAACAAAGTAGTCAATGGCAGGTCTGAAAATGATAAAATTTAGTCTACCGACCTTTATCTCAGTTTATCTACGTAATACCTCAATAGGCCCTATTCGTATTCTCGGTATTGGACTGGAACTAGCTTGCAATGGAGGCTCATACGGGAGGATATCATTAAAAAGAGATTAATGTCATTTGCATTTGAAAAGACTCCACGCATTAACCTCAGTTGCAAGCTAGTTCCAGTCCAATACCGAGAATAGGAATATGGTCTATTGGCAGCCTGGCTCCACTAGCCCCACCCCTATGGTTATTGCGGGCAGCCAGTACTATATTTGATTTAATTGTTGCCGATAACTTATAATGTACATTGTAACTATGAGTTGAAATAAAATGTTGTTTATGATCAGGGTGATCATTTATCCCACAGACTCTCCACACTGATACAGAAGTTCAAAGGGATTGGAATTTCAGATGCCTGTGGTGACTTACAGTGAGTGAAGGGAAGATAAAGGAAAGGCAAAGCAAGGGAAACATGTTCCAGTTTGATATAACAAAAACCTCGCAATAATGGCTGTTGTTACAGGGAGACAATATTCGATTTTTACACCTTAGCTCTGAGCAAACCACTAATGTGTACTGACCTGTAAAGGCGACCGTATGGTTACTGTTCTCTGACCATCTCCACTCTCAACTTGGACAACAACTGACGTAATTAATCCTGCAAGAAGCTAATGGAAGAATGAATATTTAAAATATGATTTTGCTCGATATTAAGCACATTTGGCGGGGGAAGTGATTTAAAATCATTGTATACAGCAGTAGGTAAAAGTCCTGCAAAACAATAAGCAGGTCAGCAAATAAAGAAAAAAAAACGAAAAGAGAACAAAATAACACTGAAAACTGCAGAAAAAAAAAGTGGAAAAAAAAAAAACATGATGAAAATACACCACCACAACGCAATGTAACAAAAATGATAATGACGATATGCCTAGGAAATGCGATTATCACTGCAGCGGCAAGACAAATGAAAAGGTTGTACCAACAACCCCTGAAATAAAGACATGTTTATAAGGTTAGGAGTAAAAGCCAGAATTGAGCCCAGAAAAGAGTTTTAGAAAGAAAGCCAGTTTGTGTTAGGCTGTGTTCACACTTGGTGCCAGAGTACGATTCTCACTGGGCACTGATGTGAACACAACCTTGTTCCAAGTATTAACACCAGAATTCGTTTTAATATATTCATTTATCAAATCGTTTTAATATATTTATTTATCGGTAGTAAAACTAGCAACCTTTGTGGCATTATAGGTGTTGAAAATGGAATCCCTAAAATATTTCCCCACTGATTTCTTATCAGTGGAGTGGGAACCCTGTTTTAGGAATTCCATTTTCAACAACTATAATGCCACAAGGGTTGCTAGTTTTACTACTGATTAATAAATATATCAAAACGAACTGATGTGAAGACACCCTTGTTCCAAGTATTAAACTCCAGAATTCGGGCACAGTACGTGTGACCAGGTGCAAGGTCTCCACCTTGTACTTGGGTACTTAGAGAACCAGCGTCTGAACGCAACACAATTTTGTGCTGGTGCCCAGTCACCAGTGCTCCGGCACCAAGTGTGAACGAAGCCTTAGAGGCCCGCTTATTTACAGTACTTGCCCGTCACCTTATCTGGGTCAACATCCGTTACCAGTACCAATTCATTTATGGTGCTCATTTCTGGCAATAATATGATGCTTTCTACCAACTGAAATATAAGAATACTAACTAAGCATGCATAAAAGTTTATGGTGAGGACCACTGGTAAAAATTAATTTTGTATTTTTGTTGTTAACTTTGTAATAGCGGTTTTATTCATTTCGTTTGGCACAGCTAGGATATGTCTGGGAATGAGGTCACATGTCATATTCACTTATGAAATGAACGTTTAAATAACTGTATTAGTGACATGCAAAATGTGAAACTATTTGGATTAAAACCAATGTAACAACACAACCATCGTTATCTGTTTGTACAAGCCGTAATTTTTCAAATCTCATTATCTCTTAATAAGTTTTATTTTTATTTCTATTGCTTTTTTTTAATTTTTAAACCTTATGACTGAAAGCCTGCCAGTCAACTAAGAATTATCAAAACAATCTCGAACTTTGTTATTTTTACTTGGTAATGTGTTTTTTCAAACTATTATTTTACAAATCATACAGAAAATATAGCAATTTTTGCATGCTTTTTACTTGATTTATTAACCAGACAAAACAGGGTTAATGAAAAGACTTTGACAAGTTTCGGAAATATAAAATAACATTATACTGGCTACTGAGATTGAGGAGAAACCTTAACCAATGGTTCAGTCACGTTAATATATCGTAACATTCAGTTCGATGGTTTACAGAATTAAGATTAAAAATATAATAGGTTACTTCAAATACTTTTGAATTAAAAGATCATTGTATTCTTCCTCAAATGGAAAATAAAAGGATTTGCAATCACGACAGAACCAAAATGATTGCAAACTAGTTTGATATGTATTTTTCGTTGGATAGGGAGTATGGTAATCAATCTGGAACAAAGACAAATGCAACTCAAACTAGTTTAACATCATTTTGATCACCAACTCATTTTTAACGACAACAGATATTTTAATTCCTCATTGTCCAACAAGTTTTTAGAAAAGATTGGTAATCATGTGAATTAGGTAGTTCATGCAGTGGAATTGGTGTTAATTTTCCTGTTTTTCAAGAATCCTTCTTCCAAATGCGAACTGCTTGTTATTGACTGACAGAAATGAACGGCATTAGCCTTTAAAACAAAGTTCACTGAAATTAAGGGCTTTTGTATGTAAAAAAATCACTTACATTAAGAGATAATGAGTCATTACCGCATGTCCTTATTGGTCTTTCTTACCTTTTTTGGAACGACATTGTGCAAAATAACTCGTGCCTGTTTTACAGAAATGGTCTTCAGTTCATGATAGCCTTGCACCTGGTGATTAAAAAAATGTTTTAAATTACACGTTTAAAGTCCTACCAAAAATGCCTCGATGCTCTATTGACCAGCAATGATGCACATCTTATATGTCTAACCTAGCAGATTCAAACTCAGATTCAAGTTCATATTCTTTGATTTGTCCATTTTTTGCCTTCATAGCAGACTCTTATGAGTTTGATCTTCCATTATTGGTGTCGTTTAATCCTCTCTGGTAGCTCTCCAAATTCCATTGGCCAGTCTGAGGCTCGACCTTCAAAGGCCAATTGCATCAATGGGACGCGCCTGCAGGGAATCACGGTAGTTGGATTCATCAAAACAAATATCCTGTTCAAGATGATGAATCCAACTACCATGATTCCCTGCAGGCTCGTCTCATAGAGGGAATTGGCCATTAACAAAAACAAGTTACAAATTATCAGTAAAAACACTGGAACCACGAACAATGGCCATTTCTTAGGCTTGTGCGTTTTTTCAATGACACTTCAATAAAGCTGTTATTATTTATAATTTATCAATACGAGCTTTTCAAATAAACAAAACGAATAGCAGTTTTACTGTTCATAGTTCACGTTCATGGTTCGAGTGTCCTCACTACGATGTACCACTATGTTACTCGATCCTTTTGGTTACAGACTGCAACGTTTTTCCTGCCTAAACTTGGAATGCTTCAACGGACAACTAGTCTCACCTCGACACCAATGCTTGGTCCCACACCAGAGACGCTACTCCCTCTCTCAAATCTGCTGCTTCGTTTGTCAACTCCCTTGCCAAATCGAAGGGAAAGGCTTTGACCAGGGGGAATTGCAACCATGGCATCTTTATCAGCACTAGCTGGAGTCTAGAATAAAAGAAACACGTGAATAAGTGTGCAAGCTGCTGCCAACAAAAAATTCAAAATGCACTCATGCCAAAGATTCTGCTAGAACAATTTTCAAATGTGCTTTGAAAATTTGCCATTTGGCAAGTCCGTCAGTTGATTATTTACTCTTAACGATTGTCTACTTCACAATGAAAGGAAACCCAAGACTGTATTTCTTTTGGGAATCAAAGGGTTAGATACCAATGGATAGTAATATTGCATATTTTCCATGCGGGAAATAAATTTGGTGTGGCTTGATTAATGAAAATTCAAACATTTTATAATGGGCAACCGTTAACCACAAAAAAATTACAAATCAAAGTTTTCTCTATGCTTGCAAGCACCCACTGCCAGAAAGCAATCAGCAGCTTAATCATTTGGCAATAACCAGGCAAACATTTCTTAAATTTGAACAAAGCTTTCATTCTGCTGTTCAAATCAAAAAGCAGCCGAGTGTCTGCTAAAGTTACCAAATTAAACAAAGACACAAATACAGAAAATAATTCACACAACAATTGCATAACGTACTTGAAACTTGTTTCCCGGTCGAATTTTGACTTCCATGCCAAGCTGCCAAGAAACGAGAAAAGATGCTTGTCAGATTACCAAAAAATGATTGACAAGGATTTTAACCAGTAATTGCAAACCTCATTCCATATCTGAAAGGGTGGAACATCCTCCAAAGCAACCACTCCTGTGCCTTCCAGAGTAACAGCCTCTTTAAAAGCCTACAGATGTGAAAAGGTACCTTGAGATCTGGGGTAACACGCACAACACTAACATACACAAAACAATAAATTCCATTTTTTTTCACGTACTGCTCCAAGCTTAGTGAAGACATCCAGACATGTTTTTGTCACCGTCAGCTGCAACTCATCCTTTGATCGAACTGCCAGTGACATGGCTGCTTCAGAACTTTCATCCAAATTGCTGCTATCACTATCACTACCACCATTTGCCAGTGAAACCTGGGGTAACATCACACAGCACAAAAGAAAAATGGATGACAATAAAAAAAAAAGAAACGGCTCATAACAGATGAGCTGGTCTCGGAGCTTTAATATTTACTCAAGCACAACGAGACGTCAACTTTGTTCTCTATCTTCACAAGCTAAAATTGGTCACTTCAATTATCTTCCTTTTTAAATTTTTGAACGCCTTCAATGAGGTTTGAAAAGTCGCATTATCTACACCACTCAGTAAAGAACGTCTGCACCAGGGTGGATTCAACGTTTCCTTTTCAAAGGAGACATGTTTGTCAAAATTAATTTGACAAACACAGGAAGCAGACCATGAACAGACTACCGTGTAATCCAGCAACAGTGGTGATATTCTGAAGGGCTTCGTTCACTTAAGGTGGCTCAAAACAGTTTCCAACACTTAAATAGGGTTCAGAGCCACCTTAAATTTTCGAAAATTTAGGGTGGCTCTAAACTCTACCTACAGAATTTCTTTTAAACTTTGCCAAAAGTTGCGTCTTATCATGCTTATCAAAAGTTGATAATGTAAAAACATTTCACCGTGCTGTTTTTGAATTATGAGCCCCAAAAGCTGTAATTAAGGGCATTTTTAGGAGGTCATACTGTTGCTATGGTAACCCATTGTGTCACGAAAATGATAACAGGGTGTTTACCAATGACTGGGCAGTTTTTTGATACCATGATTGTAGCGTCAAGTGATAAAGAGTAGTTATCAACGAACCATCAAAATCTAAGTGCTGAAAATTGTTTTGAGCCACCTTAAATCTCCAATAGTAATAAAGTACCATCGTAATAGAAAGAGGCACTGCATTTACGATCAGTTTAACTAACAGACTAGCTTTAATTTCGCTTTATTTTAGGCTCCTAAAACAAAATGATTTACTCTGTTTCAAAAAATGTATTCTCTAGGAGCAGGAGTTATCTTACGTCAAGATTGAGTTCCCAATGTCGATAAACACCATTTTCATCTTCCACTGGTTCAATAAGAGGCTCCCATTCAGACACATTCTCGTTAAAGTAGTTTCCAATTACGTCAACTCCTGCATGGACTGACAACTAAAATTAACAAAACAGACGTAAGTGTGTTCAGCCTCAAGAGTTACAGCAGAAACTTAAACATTAAATTTTTATTAATATTTCTTGCAAAACTCTCCCTGCTTTGACCTAACGCTGAAGACCAATTCAGCACTCAAGAGTTACAGCAGAAAATTAAACATGAAAATTTACATTAATATTTCTTGCAAAACTCTCCCTGCTTTGACTTAACGCTGAAGACCAATTCAGCACTCAAGAGTTACAGCAGAAACTTAAACATTAAAATTTCTATTAATATTTCTTGCAAAACTCTCCCTGCTTTGACTTACTGCTGAAGACCAATTCTTTACTTCTCCTTGAATGGACCCATCAACAGATAGCAATGGAATGACTTGGCCGCCAAACATACCCTCTAACTTGATGTCAAATCCTTCCATTTCAAACATCAACTGAAAAAATATATCATGAACAAATGATCTACTTGTGTTTGACTAGATTCATTTACTGACCCTGGGAGATACATGTACAAATGAAAGTAAACTTCCCTTTGAATCAAACCTTCCTATTGGCTGACATTCTGCATCGTCTGATCACAGTACTGACGATATACAGGTATCTGTAATCATGCTTGTAACATACTGATAAGTAACATTCATAGCTCTTTAAACAAGATTTTACCAGTTCGGCGTTACTGCTAGCATCCTCTTTGGCATTAATGTGATCTGGAGATTTCTCCTCGCCTAAAGAAACATAATGCAAAAACGCTACTGTGAGCATCATCAGGATTGAGCTGCAGAGAAGACAAAAAAAGCTGAACGAATTTATTGTAGCTCTTTGCCTCAAAATAGGCCATTTCCGAGGTCCAAGTCCTCGTGCAAAGCTTTTCATTTGAAAATTACTTTGATTTGTATGAAAATGAATCTGTAGGTGAAATACATTTTGATATGAATGGAGGTTTCTTTTTGAGGCAAAAGATAACTCACAAATGGCCTGTTGCATCGCAACAAGAGTACCTTCAACGTGAACCTCTTTGGGTAGAAGTCTTAGTTGATAAAGTGAATCCCATGTCTCATCGCCATCATCAAGCTTTACATGGTACTTTGGTTCACTAGGGTCGGAGGCATCTATTTTCATCACTGTAGAACTGTAATAGCGTGGTTTCTTCTTGAATTTGGCTATCACTCTTGTTCCAGGTTTGATGTCAGCAGCTTTTGGTGGCACATCGGGAATGACCCTACGTGATGCATCCTTCATTCCGTAAACAAATTTGTCTCCATCATACAAGTCAACGTGCAATTTGGTTCCCTTGTATGACACAAATCCATGGTAGTACCGTATTTTAGAAGTATGTGCCCACACTACTGTGCCAACATCTAACACACCTTCTGGAACTGAAGGAGAAAAACACACAGAGGGATTACTAATTAACAATTAGACCCGTAGCCCGTGAAGGCTACGGTTCAATAGTTAGGTGAATGGGCTATTGACCCGTGGCCCTTGAGGGCGAAGGGTCTAATTGTTTTAGTATCACCCAACTCGTCGGACAGAAAAGGCAATAATAAAGTTAGCAAATGCAAGTTGAAAAAATATTTATTTGGGAATAAAACGAAAGAAAGCGTCACGTTCGATTGCATCAATTTCGCTACTCGAGGACTATTACTAATAGTCCTCTAGTAGCGTACCCAATCAAAGTTCAGGATTTGCATTAGTCCACTAGTTGGGTGATACTAATCTCCATTATGAGATGCGGTTAATTAGCTTTCTTCTTTGATGCATTTGTTATGTCAGCCCTCTTATAGAGGGCCTTAGGGTTGGCAGGACATAGGCTTAAGAAACTATTTATAGGTTTACGGCATATATATATAAACAATGTCACGGTGCTTAAACTCGTAAAAATCAGAGAAGTCCATGTCAGTAAAAGAAACTCTCAGTTTGGCTTTAAACCAAGAAAGAAATAAAAACAAAAAAGAACAGCTGCAGGAAATTAATAACTTATGATCTTGTTTCGCTTTCTTTACAATGGGGCAAGCATGTAACACAGTCATGATTATCTGCTGAACACACCTTTAACTTTCCTTGTCATCAAGATGCGGATGTTGTTAACGCTGGAAACCCAGGTGTCTCCGCCAGAAACGAACCTGACACGGTAATAATACTGTCCTGTCTCGTCTGATTTCCTTATTTGAACAATATTCCCAGCCTCCCAGAAAAACGTGTCATAGGTGGCAATTACTGTTCTTCCAACAGTTAAAGACGCCGGATCTGGTACAACGTCCGGTACAACTGCAGCACTGTCATTCGCGTGCACTATTTCAAGGCCCACAGATTCACCGTAAATTCGAATCACCAGTTTGTTGTTTGTTTTGCTGGATACAAAGCCTTTCCTGTACACGTCATCTTTGCCTCTTACGAATAAGATGGTTGACACTGCAATCTGTCCTTTTGGAACTAAGAGAAGAATAGACTTTAGTTATATTACACCATTAAATTAAATCGCATTGTAATGAAGCCACTCTCAGCCTCTCTCGCATTTTCTTTTTACACTCAAGGTGACAATTTAGTCGTCTGACTACTTCTAATGACTTTCTTCCAACGTATAAAAATGCCTTGCAGAACCCTTTCTTGTAGAACTATTAAAGTTCCATGCGTCTTATATCACGACTGTAGTTAGTAAACGCACAAACACACAGTTTCGTAAAGGTTTTCATGGCACCTTACAAAAACCATTGTCAACAACTTTCCCTCACCCAACCCAGTGTATTTAATGTGAAGGATTCACACATGCTGACCACTGCAAAGGTGAGAAAACTCGCAAAATTCATGCGAGTGCTAGTGTTATGGCAACATTGATTTACACTATGCCGATTAATATTACGCCAACATAAACCAACAACATGGCTTCAACATGTAGTATATGAACAATTCCAATACCTCCTGGCCTGCTGGTGGTAAGAATGCGAATCTGTTCCAAACTGTTCCAGTGTTCCACGCCATCCCAAAATTCAATCAAAAATGTTTTCTTCTCATTCTCCTCTTTTTCCCGTTTAACTTTTCCCTCGGAATGCGCAGATTCTTTTGGACGCCTGGCCACCACTTGTGTGCCGACAACTAGATCTTTGGGGTCAGGATCCTTGTCCAGGACCATGGCGGTAAGGTCATTTACATCATAAAACCAGGACTTGGCATTATCAAACTGAACATATATCATGACCTCCATGGCCGACGAAACAAATCCTGGATCGTAATTCCTCTGGTTGGACAAAGATCTGGCTAATACACGTCTACCAGGGACCAGCTGGTCTTCTGGAACTTAAAGAGAGAAAATTTTGCGTTAATCTTTAGTTAATCAACCTCCCCTTACTTCTCTTAAAATAAGGACAACAACAACTTTGTGTGGCTGAAAATGGGGAAGTGGGTGAACGAGTGCTTAGTTAATATTTTAGCCCCATGAACCCCTGGAGTGTCAAGAAAACAAAACCTACAGTCCAAGGAGATGTAGACTGTGGATGGAGAGAAGGGAGTAAGCCTTCACTGAGGGCCACTGTAAACATTCCTGGGTAGAGAGGAGGGAGTGGGCCTCCTCTCTGACTGGAGGGAGTGGGCCTCCACTAACCTAACTTCAGGGGGTAAAATTGGAGGGAGTTGGCCTCTGAAAATCGAGTCTATGGGGGCAAGAGTGTGACGAGAGGAGTACTTCATCCCCATTCCCGTGTTAATTTGACCGACCTAAACAGAACTTGCAAAAAACGGTAACAATATAAAAATATATATAAAAATATAAATTGTGAATTATGATCTCAAGTATCTATTACTGGACTGGCAGAGTGTTCTAATCGACATAAACAAACCTAAGCGAGGTACTTAGTTCCTATAGTTCGTTCAGATAGGTAACATACTTAAGTGTCTCTGAGAATCGTAAAAGATCCTTCAATAAATTGACATGTCTAAACCACCTCAAATGTGGTATGTAATTGCTCTAAAAGTTATAAATGTTCGTTTTGGTAATTTTAATTCGAGTGTACACAAAGAAACCTCAAAAGAGGTACTTATTTCAAGTGTCCCATTGCTCATCTTAACAATTAACGCATCTATTAAATACAACTAAAAGTGGTGCTTGAACCCTCAAGATTTACTTGTTATGCCAGGAGTTTTTATTAATTGTGTACATTACAACTTAGGTGTGAAACTGATGTCGCCCTACAATTTAAGTTGTATTACAAAATATCCTAGATGATTGGAAAAGCCCTTAGGCAAACTATATTACTACGAAGACCTATGAGTGGGCAAGTGCTTTGGGCGGGTGGGAGGGAATAGAAAATATGCTGGACAAAATGTCCCACTGTAGTCTATCTCGTGTGAGAGCAAAAGACAGTGGCCAAATTTAGCAAGCACGTATCAAGATGCTAAAGTTCGCTCTGATTGGGTGGTTTTCAGGATTCTCACGTGAGGTCATCCAAGGTCGATGGAGGATTAGCAAAGCACATAGCTCAAAATAGAAACACGACTTGTTGATTAACTGAAATTTATTTCATATGTTCAATAAATTGTGATCAGTCATTAAAAAGAAAGGCGATGAACCACACTGTCACATGTGATGATAAGTGTCTTACCTGGGGATAAATACCATCTATCCTCAGTTGAGATTGGCTTTTCACTCCAAAGTTCAACTGCATTTTCAGTGGTCTTCTTTTCGTCATCTTCACTCTGAGATGAAACAAAATCATAAGAATACCAGGGGATGAATGAGCTCAAACAGCGAAGCCTCCAGGCAAAAGACAAGAGAACATCTTTTAGATTGAACAAATCGTTACAGTGACCAATGACCTTGACTACATGTTGAGGAATATCATCTTTGGTATCAGACGATATTCTACAAAATGCTACAGGATTATTTTCAGATGTAAGTGTAAAGAGCTACTTTTGACGTTTAAATGACTTAAATACCTCAGTGGGTGTCAGGTAACCAAGGGGCATTTTATCGTACCATGTGTTACTGGTTTTTAAACTGAACTCCAGATCCAGAAATTTGAGGGGTTTGCGGTCTGGCGTATTCCCATTGTGTAGTGTTCATGGACAAGACACTCTACTCATAGTTATATTTTTGCACAGGCGACCGTCAACCTCACAAAATACCGGGAGATAACCGTGGTGGACTTGCAATGTCCAACACTGTTAGTCACTTTGCTTCATTTAAGAGAAACTGGCGCGGTAAGCACCTACCTTGCAAAACGCTAGGCTCACGAACAGTTACCCGATACAAACCTTGGCAGGTGTTAATGACTTCAGACATGCGGTCAGCGTCCTTATGGTGGGTGGAGAGACATGCACGTAAGCCATTCCAGTTGATACATCAACCTTCATGCTACTGCCTTCTGGTACAGAGCTAAGAAGGGAAATTTGGGACAGCTGGAGAACCTACCAAAAGCACAAAGGGATCAATGGAAAATCCCGTCAACGATGCCATACGATCAATTTTTTGTGCGTCCTTGTACTAATATTGCAAAACAAATGTTCTCCTATTAGGCAATAGATCTCCCTTGCCAAAGAAGTGAAATTTTACTATCAGAACAACACTCTGAGAAATTTGAATAGTAATGCTATCATTTATTACAACACTATTAAGGTAATTCCCCTGAAATAAAAACTGTCCATAGATTTGTGTTCAAACTTTGTCCACTGAATATTTATCATATGAGAACTTTAATTATAAAATAAAAAAAGGGGGGTGCCCATGCTCGTTAAGGAGTAGTGAGACATTGAAAATGTCCCATTTTAGCATTATTTAATACTTATTTCAAGAACGCATTCCGAGTCATTGTAAACTCTTTGTGAGCCCAGACTCATGAAACACGCCTCAAACTACAGTCAATACTTGAGTCGGACACAAATAAACTTTTTAGGTTTGATTTTGACAGACAGCTGAATCCTTGTTAAAATATTGGAACCAAATTGCTTGCCACGGCTATCAAACTGCAAAAAAGACTACAGTGCAGCTGCTATTTTCCTTATTTATTCAATTTTCAACTATAGAAATCAGATCAGTCTTTTCTCACGCAAAGCTAATGATTAGTTGATTAAAATGACTGGAAAAAAATTTGGGGTGCCCGAGCTCGTTAGTGAGCTATGGCCATTTTTCAACTGACAGAACTCATTATCAAGGCAAATCCGCCATGTTTTCAATGTGTGCGTGCACAAGCGCGCGCGAATGACGCCATAAATTATGCACAGTAAGGATGCACAATGCAAATGTGAGGAATCACCTTAATACTCAACTTCTAATGTACTTAATATCTCCCATTTGTGCAATAAACTTAGTTCATGTCAAACAAATAGTTGTCTGAATATTGTTTTACCCTTGACTTTGTTGACTTTCTCTTGTCCTTGTCAAAAGCCGCTGAGAAAATGATAACATCCGTAACAGATCCAGCCATCTTTTGCTGTCCATAACCCTGGACAAAGTGGAAATCAACTGCACTCTGCAAGAAAGACAATAAGAAAGTCATTTATACATAATGTCGATAAATGCTAATAAGCAAAGCGATTACAAATCCTCCTTTGTGTATGTTACCAAAGGTAAATACCTGCGAAATTAACATTAAGACAGTTTTCCTTAAATTTGTGTGACATCTACTTAACATGGGACATTCAGTTACAAATATTTTTTTCAAAAAAATCTTTCTTTATGTATTTTATTTCTAAATTATATTTTCTTTCCATAAATTTCTTTAATTTAGTTCTCTCCACATTCCATGAACACCTACAGACAAAAAGCACAGAATGCTTAAATGTGAGTGAAAAAAATAATATTTTCTGTTGGTAACATCGATAGAACTCTTATGTTTTTGTATTTGACTCGCTTTTTTATTATTCTTAATCCAAATGGACACTAATGCTTTTGAAACTAGCTGTTGTGTGAAGTTTACTCACCTTTAAGAACAAAGCATTGGTGTCCTTGTCTTTTGCATCTGCTAGCAAGACAATCTCTGGGTCTTTGATGGAGATCTGGACGGTAATTTGTGGAGGGTCTTCGTCAGTGGTGTTAACTGTGGCTGCAGGCTTGTCCTTGGTGGCTATTGCTTGAGACTGTTGAGGAGCGAGTGGTACACCAGTTACAGGCCCATCACTGGCCAGAGCCGACATGAACACGTTGGACAGAACCAATAGAAACTCCAGGTTAACTATCACACGGAAACTCTGTATTTCCATCACAACTAAACACAGGATCAATAAAAATGCCAACGGTTAGCTCATGCTTTGAAATTGTTTTTCAAGGATAAGTAAAAATCGTACAAATTCTAATATTTCTGGACCCCACAGTATGCTGTGCTGGTTCCATGTTATAACCATACCTCTCATTGTAACACTTCATATATCCCTTCATTTCCAAACTCGAAGTAATAACGTTTTCATGTAATAAACATATGTCATTAACCAAGAGCTATTGCTGTACTAAGAGAATACTGGCCCTAGGTCCATTAAAAAAATGAAAACAACAAGATATTCGATATTCTCCAAGTAAAGCCTGGAGCAAAAGGGGGTGTAATTAGATGCATTTGACATCATGGGTTGCAGGTATGTCTGTTGCCAAGAAAAGGGACAGATAAACTCATAAAGGCAACGTATCTCTGGCCCAATCCTCCAAATGGGGGCAAGGAACTGAAAAAAGATCTTGAGCAAGCTTGGTTAAGAAGATATTTATGATTGATGATTGAAAAGAGCTGCAGACGCTGTAAACGCAACAAAGCAGTCCACATAATAAAACATACTCGTCTTGTCTTGAGTAGCAGATTGTTGAAACTGGATGTCTATCATGTTCTTTATTTCGCTCGATCCTCCTTCAAAGCTCTCAATCATCCTGCAAACAATAATATATTACCTTATGTGGCGAAATGGAGGCATTCACATTGATCAACATTTTAACAAATAGAAAAGGCTTGACCATGGTTTGTTCTGTTACAAAGTCCGAAAGGAAGTGACAAGAGCACAAAAGAAGTGAGGCGTGAAACACAAACCGATAGACGAGTGTTTGTCCAATTCCAAACCAGCATGGAGGGATGTCTCAAACCAGCTTTTGATAGACAGTCTAAAATAATAATAAGATCTGCAACATGTCCTACCGTGTAACTCCCTGTTCACTCTGTGGTCGTTTGTCATCAAGAACGCAACTCGCTAACGTGACACTGGCACTTATTGAGGAGTTCGACTTGACTTTTCCTGAGGCCGCCAATTGAACGAGTGAGAATTGCCCCAGACAGCAGTCAGGCTCTCTGGAGGACTTGTTACCTGAAGGCTAATAACGCAATAGTGTAAGGGTGCGTTCCTTTGGAGTGATCTGGATCAGGATCAGTGATCCAAGATCTGTCTGGATCGTGGTGCATCAAAGGAACCGATGAATCCACTCTGGTCATGGATTCATCGGTTCCTTTGATGCACCAAGATCCAGACAGATCTTGGATCACTGATCCCGATCCAGATCAACCCAAAGGAACACACCCTAAGAAAACAATGAGGAAAAGACACTAATGAGAATACAAAAACATTTACACCAATCATTCTAATTACATGAGAAAACAGCAGGATTTTTGAAAAATGTTAAAGAAACGAGAGCCACACCAGTAGACATGCTAAGAACGTTTCATTGTCAAAAAACATGAAATTTAAATCAAAGGCATCTGAACATAACAAGTCTACTGTGCAAAGACCTGAATAACACACACTGTGGATTGACTGTGGTAGTTAACAGTGTATCTGTAGTAAAAACATCTACAAAACCACAACACTCTAGACAAAAACTGGTTTTCACTAATACTGAAGTTTTCAATTACATGATGATTGTGCAATGATATTAGTCACCTTAGCAGTTTCCTTCCAGAACACTGCAGCAGAAACCTCTTCAACCTCAAATGAAAATTTAACACTGTCCCATACATCTTCCCTTGAAACTGGAGCTGCAACACTGGGGTCCTGAGTCGTGACTTCTGCATCTGAAATTGCACATATTCAGTTTAGTAGGAGTAAAGAGAGTGGAAATGGTGTCTAAAACATTGCGTCATAAACAGTTAACCTTCAAGTGACAGAAACGAGAAAATCCTGGTGACAATCTTATGTAGGTTCAGGGTGTGTGTGTACCAAAACAAGACATAAACTTGATTTCTTTAGCCTTAGAGAAAACATATTTAGGTCATGATGCAATCTTATCCAGTTTTGACCATCAGAGAATGCGCTTATTTTTTGGCTTCCAGTGTCAAGTCATAAAATACAAAGTTAAGTTGCACAGGATCTCGTACATTACAGAAATGCACGTCGCAGAATCTGCAGGCTACTCTAAAAGCTTAAAGTAATCTTGCATTTCCTGAGGTGTGTGGTCCCATTGTGTCAAGGATATTGTCAAGTACGTAAAATAAATTATAGCCACTGCAAACACAACGATCAGGTGGTAAACTCTCTTAAAAGGCGACTTCCATCTAGCTCCAGTGATTAACTTTGCATTACAAACATACAAATCACTTGAATTGTCAGAAAACAAAACTTAGAGGGTCTGGGGAGTGCAATCGTTGTCTAGAGTAAAAGCAGACGAGTTTGGAGGTCTTTTTTTAAATATTCATGACAACATTACAAACTCCAGCACCTATATGTGTACAAAACATGTACAAAATATTCCATGTGAAAAATAGATTGCTCTTAAAAATCGCTTCAAATAAGGATGGCCTAGCTTTCATCTCGTTAAGTGGCAGGCTTCATCCTTCAACTCGCAAAAACAGTTGCAAAAACTTTTTGAGGCAAGTACTACAGTTAGATAACCACAGAATCTGTGGAAGCTGACACGTTTGAGCTTGTTCTAAAACAAAATCAAAAACACTAAAAATGCAAATACTCTTACCAACCATGTCCTTAGCAATGGGACTGATGCCTTCTGCAGCTTGGGATGGTTCTAAAACGTGAAGTAAAAATATTGTTAAACGGTTTTACTACGGTTCCACATTAAACTGAGTAATTCAATTTCAAAAATAAATCTTTTACCTGCTTGGGAAGAAGTAACACCTTCACTAAGATTCTGAAACAATATCCCAAGCATAGTTCTGGTGTCATCTTCGCCAGCACACAACTGAAACGGAAACATCCAGCAATGCTAACAAGTTTAACACTTTTGAAAAATGTTCCACGATGTTTTTCCTTTCTCTCTTAAGTCTTTCACCATTCTATGTGAAACTTGAACAATTAAACGTCAACAGAGGCCAAAATGAACGACAAAGTACCTAAGAAGAGACTGGGCACTAGTAGGTTAAACAACGTTTTCCTCAAAATTTACCTATATGACCCCACCTCAAAATTTCAGGAATAAGAGATTGGCTCTGATTTGACATTCATGCACAGTAAAATAAAAATCTGTAAGGCAGATTTTTTGCAAACTAAGAAAATGAGAAATCAAAAATAGCTCAAAATCTGTCTTAAAGATTTTTATTTTACTGTGCATGAATGTTAAATCAGAGCCCATTTCTTATTCCTGAAATTTTGAGGTGGGGTCATACGAGTAAATTTTGAGAAAAACGTGATTTAACCTACTAGTGCCCAGTCTCTCCTTAGGTACTTGTTCGTTCATTTTGGCCACTTGTTGACGTTTAATTGTTCAAGTTTCACATAGAATGGTAAAAGACTTAAGTAGACAGTAAATAGAGAAAAGAAAAACATCTTGGAACAATTTTCAAAAGAGTTAGAAGTTGGGCTGTTTTAATCCATCAAAACTGTAGTAAGCCACCTTAAATGCAGCCAAATCCGCGCACTTTAAAGTTTCTCTGATTCTGCAGAATATGTCTACTTAACCCAGTCTTATGCAAGTGATCAGCTCAGAAATAGGGTTGTAGTAAATACTGTGGTTAACTTGATTCTCTGTACATCAGCTAATTTGCAGCCTAATCCTTTTTAAATCGATGCCTACCAGTTAATGATATGTGCAAACCTACTGGGATAGACTTGGGATGTTTGCAGGAAAGGCTTACAAAAATATGAATTACGGCCCTTTACCTGCATATCAAAGAAAAGTATTTAAAATAAAAATATTTCTGAAGCACACAGGTACATGTTTATACATAAAGATAGCAACCATGTATTGCATTGTACCGGACTACAGAATTAGTAGAAATCACTGCTCTTTTATCAACATCAACTACATGAACAAGACGTGTTTTAACACGTTAAAACATCGACGACATTAAGCAAGAGTTGTCACTAGACGCTGGTTACTATTTCCTCTTTGTAAACACAACTGACCTTCACGGCATGCAGCTTTCCCATAACATCAACATCTGGTACATCATGGTACCAAGGAGACAGATTGCGAGCTACATATACTGCTAAACTAACAGGTTCCAGAACTAAACGGGTTGCTCCTATGTTTTCTCCATCTGTCATTACAGCCCTAAATGAGACCAAGAACAATAGCAAGGTAAATTTCAACAGCGCTAATCTTTCCATCCACAACGAAACAGCCCAAATGATAAACTCAACTGATGTGACTTACTGAAGCACAGCCACTAGACACTAAAACAGTTCTCCTTATCACTTTCATTAAGTATGTTTCTACTGAAGTACAGTCTAAATGCGAATGGCAATGGGTAGAAAATCACCACAAACATAGTGAATAAAAAAAAAACAGTTCAAAATTCAGGTTCTGGATACAATTAATTAAGTAGCGATGGAGTTCCAAATTGTTTGACTCAAATTGAGAACCTAATACTCATCATAAGTGGATTTCCTTCCAACAAAATACAGTCCATTACTTCATACTAAGAATTAAAACGTTTCAAATTTCAACCTTGACAACTGCACTGAACTGAGCTCCACAACCATGTTGTCAACTACAACAGCATCGCTTCCACTGGGATCTTCACCATCATGCGCAAGATTGAACGTGTTTGACACACTGAGGTGGCCAAGGTTTGCAACCAATGCATCAAGAGAATTTGAACTGACGGGAATGACTATCAAGGGCGCTTGGATGGACACAGACAAGCTTATTCTTGAGCTTTGAGTTTGGAAACTCTGAATCTACAAGGAAGGACAGAATGGAAACAAGTGTTCTGTTACTGTGAAATGTTCCAGGAAACTTATTCACAGGACTTTGCATCTGGTGACTTACTGTTGCAGTGGCTGACTCAGCAGCACTTTTTCTGGCATACTCCATGGCATCCTTTGCCCGTTGAAACTTGTTCAAAAAGGCCTGACAGAAAGGAAAGAAAGGAAACCTTTTTTACAAGAGTTACCTAAAACATAATGTAAAGTGATCCTCACTTTGTAACATTTGAAACAATTAGGAAGGAATCCACCAGAAGTTCGAGTAAAAAACGGACAAGAACTTTGTACCGAGACTATTTAGATCGTATTGCAAACTTTTGTGCGACTGTTATAAATATCTTCTCAAAGTACTGGTGAAATCAAACGATGATGAAATTTTACCTATGTTCGGACAATTTCTCTGAACTTTGAAATTTGTATTCTCGAATTCCCATGGGAAATTGTTTTTGGTGTTATTTCAGGCAACTGTTTATATCTTTAGCTTTTAGAAAACCCAAAAAGGACCGTACTATACTTAAAGTTATTCTGGTACAAGATTCTTGTCCATTAAAAACTGAAATTGCTCGATTTCCCATCGGATTTCTTCTTAACTTTTTAGTCCCTGACACTTACCAAAAGGTTCATCACAAATTTGTTGAGGAAGACAACTCTAATACATCCAATTCTCATCTGGAATTTCACATCAACAGCTTCCATGTCCCTAAAGTGTCTACCAGAAGTTACTTCATTGAAGACAACAACCTGTGAAAAATAAACATTAGGTAGACTTCAAAAACAAAGTTTTGAGTGTCCCACTACTGTATGTACTGTACTGTTTATTTATTTATTTATAATTATAATCTTGTAAATTCTTTTAGTTGTTTACAGTAGTAGAAACAAACTGTTGTTGTTGTTGTTGTCGTAGCAAGACATCGTAACATAAATATAAAATTGAAAATCTCATATTATCTCAATTTGAAAACAACTTCTTTTCATCACCTTTCAACACACATTTAAATAGTACTTGCTGCAGAAACCATTCTGTTGCGATGTCAATTTCATACAAAGGGATTAACTCCTAACTAACCTAGTGCGAACGCCGCACTGGGGAGTATTGGCTCGAGCTCGTGGCAGTATGGACCAAGCACAGCGATAATCCACAGTACAGAGTGAGCAACCTAGGTTTGGAAGTAGTTTATTGTATGGCACTCGGGCCATGCTTGTTAACTGAATTTGCCAGCTTTCGAAAACAAAAAATGCACGGCTTGTGAACATTTCCATGGAAACGGGCTGTATGGCAAAATCCCAACCAAGAAAGAAACAATCACAATGCTCGGATTTACCTAAAGGCTACCTCGCCATATAATAACTACGCATATTTCCCATACCTGAAGGCTAAACACTTCCTGGTTCACAATGGACACAATTTTTGAATACAGAGCTCCAGGGGTAGTATCCAACACTGACAAATTTTTCATACTGAAATGAAGCAAAGATGATTAGAAGATGCCAACAAGAAGCAATGTTTCACAACTTAGAGTAAGACAAAAAGAAAATAATTGATGCCTTTAATTGATGCTGTTGATGTAAAGCACCCGACACGATCGTAGAATGATTTTTTGTTCTAGAGGAAGCATTACCCACACTTTAAACACCTGACCCTTGGAGGAAATAATCGAATAAACAAAAACGCACTCTAGAAAGCATTCTAGAAACCTAGGTAAAGACGAGGACAACCCAGTAATCAAAGCTGACTTAATCACTGGGTTGTTATATCTGACATTCTTAACGTGGATCTTCTAGCCACCAGGCCAATACATCAGCCAGTTGAAGATTTAAAAGCTGATGTGTAATTAGTCTAAATATGGCCTCTTGTAACATACCCAAGTAATATTAAAAGAACTATTACAGTGACTTTGTGAGACAAGGTTTTACACTGTTTACTGTAAGACGTCCTCATGCACACCTTGCTGTAACTTCTGTTCTACTGCCTCTGACAATACAGTTGGCTGACAACCCTTTACAAGTGAAAAAATGTCATGGCATTAGACAAGAAATGTAAGACTTAAAAATTAACAACTCTTCATAATCTTGAAACGGTATGCAGTGTCTTCCAAAAATCTATTAATTCTTAAACTGCTATTAACTTTGCAATTCCAGACATCGCTGTCTATACTATTCCATCTTTCTTTCATTCCTTCTTTTCATATAAGCAATATAAGTAGTGCATGATGTACAAGTTTGTGTGTGTGTTAGTTGCTAAACATACATGTATCACCCGGCATTACTTCAATTCATCATATCAGCCATTCAGCTAGATCGGTTCACTATACATGTAGTTATTCAGTAATTCTGGATGGAATTCTACCTGCCACAGACGTTTCAACATTGTTTCTCAGACTCATTAGTCATTCATCAAGTTTAAACAAAGAAAATCATGACTGTGACGGTGTTTGAATATCTGATCTTAATTAGCATAGATTTTTGCGATTTTATTTCTACGTTTTCTCCATAGTTTTAGTTTCGATTGAGAAGATAAATCAAACACTCAAGACAGTGTTTGACCGCATTTCCAAACACCTCGAAGTTCGTCAGAAATACTCCGCTACGCGTCGTAGTTTCAACTCTCTTCTCGGTTTTTGGATCACGATCTTTCGTGTTTGATATATGACATTAAAGTATGTTTACAAAATATAAATAAACTTCTGTTGTTTGTGCAAAAAATAATGTCATACTAAAGGTCTGCTGAGTAAGTCACTCACCCCCAACAATAACGTGACTCAAATCCCCATCAACGGATGTCACTGTAACACCAATTTCTCCAAGTTTGGCTTTTACCTCAATCTGTATTTCATCTTTGTCGTCTTTCTTCTTCTTCCCTTTTGGAACAATGGCCTGAGATACCTGAAAACCATATTTTCCTTCTGTCTTTGTGCTGTCACCAACCACTCCAGGGAGAGGTAGGCTCTCCTCACTGACGAAGGAACAAAGAATAGGTACAATTGAAATGACTGCTTGGAGGCTAATAGGTAAGTAGAGTAGTATAGGGGGCACATCTGGGACCTATGCAATCAGATTGCAGTATTTTGATCACGTGATTGAAATGAACCAATCAGAAGGCTGTATTTCCACATTCCATTCTCGACGCCATTTCAATCATGTGATCAAAATACTGCAATTTGATTGGTTAGGACTAAAGGCGCTCCCTATTCTACTCCTGCGCCAATGTCCAAATAGAATTTCCTGGCATATGAAGAATTTGACAGTCCTCAGGTTGGTAATGTAAATGTAAATCTTATTTATAGTAGTCATGCACTTAGCTATACAAGCACTAAGCTTAGCTAGTTTACAGGCATGCCACTGAAAAAAAGGAAACAGTGTGTGGTTGTAAAAATATAAAATACTCCACCTGGGAGGGAGTAGCTTTGTTGAAAGATCAATGATGCTGAGCAAAGCTTCTTGATGCAGTTTTACTTGTAATGAGGAGAATTCCACACCAACAGACTGCTGGGTGGACTTGAATGTTGAGCTGTATTCAGGATGGTCTTTTTCAACCTATAACACACAAGATAAAGCAAACATTCCACGTTAAAAATACATAAAACAAGTTTACAAGCTCCTCGTAACTACGGAGAGCACAGAAGTTAAGAGAACACAAAACTTTCAAAGTCAACAAGTGGTCTATTAACTTTTCTAGTGTTTCCATAGTGGTGTGAAGGCACAAGCCATCACTTTGCTTACTTAACTAGTTATCACTTGAGCAAGTGATGAAGTCAAAGTTGTGGAGGTTAAAGTCATGTGATATGACAAAAACCCTGGCCAAGAACCTAAACATAACTGAAGCAAAAGTGGTTTAACTAGTCTGCTTCGTCCACACTTGGCACTTCATAACCAAAAAGAAATGCAAAACTGTTATATAAGCAGAAAAATTAGTTTTTCATTTACTTAAGTTATAGATAGTCAGTTGGTTTATAGCTCCCAGTTTTGTTGCTGTTGTTGTTGCTGTTGTTGTTAAATCTCTGCAATATAGAAAATGGGGCAACTAAAACGAACTTCTATAAAGCACACAGGGGATTGTGACCCTACAACGTACACCTTCCTTTGTCTTGATCCTCAAAATGACGAGCACACAATATTCTTCACTCACTTGTCCTACGTATCCAACATAAAGAATAGCATGATATTCCAAACTTTGTTAACTGCAACTTGCAAGGAATTCAGGATACAGTCGACTCTCCGAGCAGTACATCTACAACACTTACCACAATTATATTTACTACCTTCAAAAACTTGACTGACAGCAGTTCTGCTCCAACAGGTGTCTGTACAAGATAAAGAGGGACTCCGTCAGTTCCATAGGTCATCTCTGCTACAGCCAAAGAGGATAACGATGCACTTGCTGTAAGGTCCCAAGGGTGCATAGTGACATTTGTACCCAAGCCCTTCATAGACAGTACAAGGCAAGGTGCTATTTTCCCTGTGCTATCCACAGTGCCGACATCAACAGCAATCTGTAATGCAATTAGAGCAGGCAGGCAAAAGTAGGTGTCATTAATAGGCTTCATCACACAATTCAGCATCCTTTACCACTCTTGTATATTTTAGTTTTTATGAGTGCTGAAAATAATGTTGTTATCATAGGGCATTTCTCATGCAGAGGTCCTGCAAAGGGGTAGAATACTAGTAGGTCTAACATCTTAGTGAGTTCCTAAGTGGAGTAGATATGAACCTTTCTACTGCAAGTCTGGGTTCAAAAACAGGTACTATAACTAATATTTCATAACTCAAGATGTGGAAGAGAAAGTGACGTACACTTCATAAAACTTCTTTAGCAGACATAATGTCTGGGGTTCTAAGGTCTCTGTCACACAGAGAAATTACAAAGTACTTTTAAGAGAACTAAACCCTCTAGATACTAGAATACTTGTACTACTTTCACTACACCCTCACTTCCTCCATGCTCAAATACATATATAATGAGAATGACTATTTCACAAAATTATATGCATTTCTCATACATTTCATTCTCAAGTCGGAAATTCTTGCTGTAACTAAATGCCAGGGAACGTTTTGACACTTACCTCTTCTATTGCAAACTTAAGTGAGACTTTAACTTGCTTTGCCAAGGCCTCCTTTGCAACTTGTTTAGCTTTGTCTACTTTGAACTCCCTGGACAACAAATAGACAAAGATCACAGTAAAAATGAAAAAAATGAACAAACATTTTCAGGTACAAACACGATACATGTAGTTGTAAAACCCCTTATGTGCCAAAGCCATATTTGTGTCCTTGATTTTAAAGAAAGCTGTAGTAGAAAGTGCTGCCATACCGGTCAACTGTTTTCAATCTGTCACAATTAGTTTTACCTTTTGTCTGGTTTTCCTAATGTAAGAGATATGTCACTCTACTATCTGTTACATAAAGTTGACTGACTTGCATCAACATTGGAGCTCAGTCAAACAGAGTGGTAACTAAACAGAAGCTTTATTACCACTTGGCAAAGAACTGTGACAGCAGAATGGTTTGGTCTGGGCAGAGGCCGAAAAGATCGCCAGGGACCACGAGAAGTGGAGAACTCATGATATGATGGCCTTATATCTCAGCCCGGACGATGAGGATGAGTGACTTAAAATGAGAGCCTTGCAAGACTCACAATGTATGTGCAATTTAGGTGTATCAAAGTGGATGCAAGCAACTGCATCTGCATGACAACATACTGCATGCAAATCCTGGATGGGAAGACTGAAGTCAGCTTGGTTTAATTTGAAAATCTCTTTATTACACAAATGACTGGTTACACAAATGACTGGTTAACAGGGTCAGCGAGTCTCTCAGCAAGTCTCTGTTTCATACCTTTAATTCAGAGAAAAGAGTGACCTCTTTGCCTCACTTGGCAAACAAATGGCAATTTCAGTGTCAAATAACTTTACCACAGTGAATCCATACCCTGAAAGTGTTTCAGGAGGGGTCATGAACATCTCCTCTTCTACTTCCTCTTCCTCTTTGTCTTCTGAGGTATCAGATCGAAGAACTCCAAAACTTGTTACATCACTATGAGCTGCTGCATATCGACGATCATCAACAGGAATATCCTGTAAAACATAATTTATCTCTTATTTACCAACTACTTCCCCACTCCAAAGGAGGAATAAGATATTCTCCTATAAAAATACTTCAGCAAAAAGGTAGATTTCAGTTAATATTAAAACCACACAAACTTTTGTAATCATAAAGCTAACTGTATATGCATCTATCGTTGAAACAAAGCCTTTAAATATCAACTGAGTTCTACTATGTAGGTTTTAACGTCATGTAGGTTGATAACTGGTTTCTTTAGAATATTCCCTATTTGCCTAGCTTACATAGGTCAGCCTGAGTTTTCAAAATGGCTACAACTCCTTGGCATCAATTGTTGTCCTTTTAGTCACAATGTTGAGTTGTGCCTGTAACCAATGCAGTCAAGATCACCATTAAATGCACCTTTCCTTGGAGATTCTTCAGTCCACTTGATACAAAAACACCTCTAAAAGAAGTGGGGCACCTATCCCCTTGCACAGGTTTGCATACTTCACCATTTAACTACTTAATTTTACAAACACATTTCAAACATACCACTGGTTTGGCATCTGTTTGATCCACTCCTGTTTCAACTACTGGTATTGGGATGCTTGTGGCAAGCTACATACAAAAACAACCAAGATATTAACTTTGTTCAGGAAAACCACCATACCCCCATGGCAGTTGTCCGAACTTCATATCTAGCCTTAAGGACGTTCACACTAATTGCATTTCTGACACAAGTAACTTATTATCTGACCACAGTAAAAGCTAAAAAAAAATCTATTGACTGGAAAATTTTCGCACAAACGTCCTTAAAACAAGTCATGATGTAATTCTAGCTCATTTTCATACTCCCGAAGAGATTAAATTTGGGTAGTACAAGATTATATGTTGTGTAACAAGATCAAAGAAGATACATCATATAGCGACACTGCTTCAACAAGACTTCTACTTAACAATTAGACCCGTAGCCCTTGCAGGCTACCGGTCAATAGCCCATGAGGTGAAGCCGAATGGGCTATTGACCTGTGGCCCTTGAGGGCGAAGGGTCTAATTGTTTTAGTATCACCCAACTAGTCGGACAGAAAAGGTAATAATAAAGTTAGCAAATGCAAGTTGAAGAAATAT
>Ga0126338_10000244_pt1 | contig 26072 bp, 15 predicted proteins | sample OrbCmetagenome_2_FD_92529 | JGI IMG/M metagenome (GOLD analysis project Ga0126338, IMG submission 92529) | Coral microbial communities from Petempiche,Puerto Morelos, Mexico - Orbicella C C metagenome | ecosystem: Host-associated > Invertebrates > Cnidaria > Coral | place: Petempiche,Puerto... | reverse complement strand
CTCCTTGTTCTCCGTTTCCCTCCCGCTTTCTCTTCGCCCAATTCTAGACCAGAGAGAGAGCTTATTCACAGGCTGTGGTTTTTCCAGCCGTGAGACACACACTAAGATGCCGAGAATAAATATTTTTTACTGTGGAACCACTTCTCGTTGTCGCATCAGTATATGTAAGACAAGAAGTTTACAAAATATAGCTAAACTACAACTAAACAATAATTGACTGCAATAACAGTTGACGCAGGCACTTGTTGCGATGGCTGGCAAGCTCAGTATCGCGAGTGTTTGGCCAGAAGGCGTCCATTCAACGGCTGCGTAGGTCTAAAGTTGTCACACAGGGAGTGGCCCTCGTGATTTTTGAGACTTCTCATCGCAGTCATCTGAAATAAAAAAAGAAATCAAAGGTTTTAGGAAGCAAAACAATCACTTTTTATACGTTGCATAAAATAATTTCCATTATGTCCTGAACGATAAACTGTTTTCAGTTCTGAAGATCATGGTCATCCGTTATAGTACATACAGTTTAGCACACCATGGTACTGCAGTCATGTACTCTCTAAAGTCAAATGTTATCTACATGTGTCTTTTGTATTTCTCGACCCTGGTTTTATCTACTACGTGTAACGGCCGCAAGTTACTAATAAATCGTCGCTCAATGATATCTTCCAAAGTATTTCACAAGAAGAAGCTATGCATAGCAGACTTCACAAAGTATCGTAATAAGCTGATGTCACTCATTAATTCTGATTAGAGAACACAGTAAACAAGACAGTTTAGCATGGATAAAATAAGTAGAGAAACATGAACATGTAAGACTGATAATAGCAATAGCATTGACGATAAAACACTCCTACCACTTCTCTGCTAGTGGAAACTGGATTTTCTAGCACAATCCATTTAACTGACTGGTAGCATGGAGGAGTTGTCAGAGATCCCTTGTAAGTGTAGAATGATGCCCTGGATAAATCTCGCAGTTGGGGAACCATATGGTACAGTTTGATGTAGTACATTGGGACCTTGGTAATGGAATCTTCAAAGAAAATGTTGGACTCAATACTTATAATTTTCTTCTGTCAGATTGCGCGTGGAGACAAGAAGATGTCTAGGTAAAAGCTAAAGTCAGGTGTTTTTTATGCACTTTGAGTAGGTAAAGGGAAGGCAAACAGAAAAACTGACGGACGAAAGGAAACCTTAAGCTAGTATCTAAGCCATGAGTGTTAGAGTCAAATTACTAATATCACAGTTGAAATGTCCTACCTGCCTTGGTTATCTTCTTCATTGCGTCCGTTAACTGCTCCCAATTCGATTCGTCACCACCATTATCCTATATTTTAATGAAAAAATAAAGCACAATTCGTGGCTTATTGGATCTGTCGATTTAAACGATTCCCATTAATTTTGATCATTGATTGTTGTTACTTATTTTTCCATACCAAGAAAAACACAGCAACAACAGACAGGCCGTCTGGTTTGTCAGCGGCAGCGTGGAAATCAAAGTACTTTGTGTTGTAAGTCACCAAATGAAGCTACAAAAAGGGAACAAAATCGTCTAAGTCTAGCGATAGAGAACCACCAACAGGTAGAACTTTTATTGAAAGGAAGGAAGTGATCACGGAAACCAAAAAGGTCAATAAGAAAAAGGGAGAAAAGGAAAGCAAGCAAGTCAAGAAGCGAGTTGAAAGAAAATGATGTAATTCTTGAGGGTTTTCTGTTAAGGCAAACTGTCAGGGGTAGGTTGAGGCTGTAGGGCTGGTGGGCATAGGCAGGGGCATTGGCTGAAAAAAGAATGATTATCCTGTTAAAATGTGAACGCTTAGCGTTCCAAGTATATTATGATCAATATTAGTTTATTTATAACTTTGTGTTACACATAAAATGCAATCAAGACGACCCTTCAAATCAACATTCTTCAGACTATAGACTGAACGACAGCTCTTCAGAGTAAATCTGTCAAGCCCATTCCGCGACAGACCTAAGCAATCTTTGGCAAATGAGGTTCTCACACAGCTGAGGCTTCAGACCATGACCACGAGGTAAATATTTCATTGTTTGCTACTTCTTTTGAAGGTTTTAAACGATTTTTTTGACTGGAATTTTAATTTGAGTCATTTTAAAGACATGCGGTGTAAATAGCATTTGTAAACCTCAATCTTGTCACTCCTGGAGCCAGTGTGGCTGTCTTTGCCGTGCAACAAGTGATTCAAACATTCCATCAGATATTGTTAAGAAAATGGGTAATCCTTTAGTTTTTAGACGTCATACTAGGAGACCAGTGATGGCCCTCAACACCGTTAGACCCGCTACAGTTTAGAGTTATTTTCTACGTTAAACCCGCGTACCTCTCCAGAGTATACTCTGCCGTCCACAGTGTGTTCTGACCCTTTGGAGGCATCACAACCGAAATGAAAGTGAAGTTGCTTAAGCATATACACTTTGTTTGCCCAGGGACCCCCGGTAAGTATGGCGGGAGTTTTGGATTGGTCAACAATTAAGGTTGGCGCATGCCCATTGTTGACAAGAACGCCACTGACGCTTCCCACCATGTTATCAACAATGAAGTGGAACCCATCCAGATAAGGAAACATATGCATGGAATTCTTGTCGGTTTTAATGTTGACAGGGGACTGGGTGTTCTCGACACAGTGTGCCGAAACGTTTTTCCAGTCTACTGGACCGCAAATGGCAGTTCCATGATCATACACTGCAAAAATAAGAAAACTTCTTGAATTAATCATTTTAGTCTCTTTAGTTATTCACATTTTCTCTTGTTATTTATTAATCAACCATTTACCAACTAGACTTCTGCAAGTCAATATTTTCCTAATTATACAATGCCTCTATCGTCTGATTGGATCTTTATTTAATGCCAGTGGTATACTAGCTCACATTTGTCTGGAGTGTATTCAGATTTAATCTGTCGCTGGCTCAAAACATTTGGCTACAAGACAATTCGATGTGACATTTATGATCATTTCTCAGGTTCCTAAATTCACCATTTCGTGAGATGTTGCTAAATTTTCCGTTGACCAAGCATCCTTAAGCTGTAGTGACAGCTTTCGTCATTAATGGAAAAAAAATTGTTTTTCTGTGACAGTTAGTTGCACGTTTAATATTGCCTTAGGAAAGGTATCTGCTATCTTCGTATTGTCAAATAACGGGAACCAACAGAATAGCTTTACCAGTTTTTCCGTACCTCCAATGCATTTCTGTAAAAAAAAAAAAAAGAAAAAAAGTGAAAGTAATTTTCTTATATAATTAACCCTTCTATCGTTACATCTTGCAGAGATGACTAAGTCGGTCATTGTAATAGCCTTGCTTCATTTAAGCTTTCTTGAATTATATACGATGAGCTATAATTATACTGTAGAAAGAATTTATGGAACGTAATCGTTGCAAGAATCTCAAAGACAATACCAGCACTTAACCAGTTCTTTTTTACTCAATGTTAATAAGTCTAACATAAGCTATTTACTCTGTGTTTACTCTGTCCTCTCTTACACTATAGTTTTCTTTGTATCCTGAAATAAAACAGGGCATATAATTAGTTTAGTTTAGTTTGTCCTTTCCGTTTCCTTTCACTACACTTTATTTTTAACAATACTGTATTCGTATCGTCAAGTGGTGAATCCAAAATACGAATACAAACACAATACAATCAAAGCCTCTCTGAAGCTTATTTGTCCATGTTATTTTCACGCCAATTTTCTCAACAGATCATTTTGTGAAGATATGATTGATCATCGCAGTTATACACACAACTCAGTAAGTAGTAAGCTTTTATATTGTATGCCATAGCTCTACCACTGAGTTATTACTGTGTTCTTATACTGGACATCCCATTGTACATAACATGTAGCAGTTATATCGCTTTCTCGCCCATTTTTGCAACAGATCATTGTTTTTTTAATTGAGCAAATGTCCTTGTTGTCACGAAAAGGCTCAGTTGTCGTTTCCGGTCTTCAAACTAACGGTCTGTTACTCTCATAATGTATGCCACAACTCTACTATTGAGTTATCAATGTGTCGTTATACTGGCCATCATATTTTATATAACCGTTTACTGAACAATTATATCGGTTAGCAATTAAATAACTTACTTCTTTTAATGCTCACTTCGCTCTTCTCGAATGCAAAATAAACTTTTGTTAGCGATACTCAAAAGTTCATCATGTCAAGTTCGTTATAATGATTGCATTCATAAAGTAAAGTAGAAGACATGTGTACGATCAGGCTTACGATATTTAAATCAAAAAAACTAAAAGAAGAGTATATTGATGTGAAACAGAGAGTTTTAATTTTTAAAAATCGTTTTAAGGATTTATAGGAGGATCGAGACGATACCATTGTCCTAGTTGGTGATATTCTCTTTATCCTGCGTCTTTTGCTTTATAATTACGAATGTATGGATGTTGTCATATCATTCTTGAAGAAAAAAAAATTGACTGATTTTGAGAACTTGTATCAAGAATTCATAGCATTGACGGTAGTGCAATAAAATGCGAATCATGGATCAAGCTCCAGTCAGCTTAGCGCAAGACAGACGAGAAAATATATTTTAACGTGCAATCTAAGCATTGCATAACACCCATACCTTGAGAAGCAAGCAAGCAGGGAAGTAAATCTAACATAACAAGGACTAGAGCTTGCATCTTGTCTTGTTGTTGCCACACGCCAACGAAGAGTGATCACTATTGATTAAGGCGGTGGAAATTAATTACGTTTAGTGATATCACTGCATGCAATATCGATCAATCTTCGAGCAGACGTACGTCTATTGCGAAAAGCATGCCTTTGCATACTTATTCTGTGATCATATTCACTGAAGCATATCATCCTCAGGGGCAGGGATGGGTAAGTTCACAGCAGACAAACGGACATGTACAACTCTCGAGCAGTCCCAACACATTTCCTCTTATAAAATCTCAGTTTTCTAAAATCATCTACTTTCTAGCCTAAAGTTGAGACAGCTACTGAAAATATAAGTTTTGAAGGCCGCATATATACTTAAAGAAATTTTAAAATAATTATACATGGCGCCTGATTGACTAGTGACTTTCAGGGCGTTAAAACATCCTAATTCATAATATGCGTGCGCTTTTGGGTTTTTACTGTTAATGTAAAGGATTTTCGTTTCCTCAACTAATAGTATACACTTTATTCCTTCTACTATTCAGCGTACTGAGATGATAAAGAAAAAGAAATGAATATATCACTTGAAATATCTTAACATTTTGTGTTCGTGATGCTTTGACCTTACGAATTTTCCATCGAGATATACCTTTTTACGCCAAATTAAATTGTGCCCACAAGTAATGTTTATTCATTAAAATATGTCAGCTCAACTAAGATGTTGCAAACATTTTTCCACAACCACGAACGAATAAAATTTACCTTTGCGTTCTGAATTAATTTTTCCTGTTTTTTCCCCCAAGGTTGAAGCACAATTTAAAAAAAGTAAATAAACAAAACGCCGCCGTTTCTGTTCCTGCTACCAAGCTGAATAAACCCTTTTACCTATGTCACACAATATCAACAATTGATAGTTTTCAGCATTCTTCAGCAGTTACATACTGATCGACCAATTCTACCACTCTGTAGTAAGTGATGTTGATAATTCGGGGGCGGACACAGGAATTTTCAAGGGCGAGTGGCTGACTAGCCCCTTTTTGGGCGCTGTAATTTCTAGGCATTCCCTTCACTTATCCTATGGGAATAGCCGATATGCACAAAGGAATTATTTCCATCCAGATTCTCAGTGGCGAGAACTCTAACCGTAACTTGAGATTCTTCTAACCCTCAATGCTCTTAGCCTGTTCTATTTAATTGACCTCTCACAAAACAACCAAATTTCCCACATTTAGCCGCTGAGCCGTTCATAACCAGTCGTTCAATACGAACCATTTTCTCCGGCCGTTCGAACGCCTGGCATCATCCGTTCCAATTTAGTTTTCTTCAGCAGTTCGGGAGGCTGGCATCATCCGTTGGAAATATTTCTTTAGCAGTTCGAACAGCTGGCGTCATCCGTTCAAAAGTTTTCGTTAGCCGTTCGAACGGCTGGCATCATCTGTTCAGAATTTTTCCTTTGCCGTTCGAACGTTTACAGAATCCGTTCGAAATTTTTCCATGGCCGTTCGAACGGTATTTGAAACCGTTTTAAACGGCTGGAACATCTGTTTCTCACCCGTTCGTTAGCCGTTTGTTTTGACCGCTTAACGGATATCCGTTAGTATACGTTTTCGCGTGAGAGGTCACATATACCCATGTTATAGCGACTACTCGTTTACCAGTTGGGCATAAGTCATGGGTAAATAGTTTAGTTTATTCCTTTCTTTGTGTTTTAATTAGTATCTCATTTCATATTAATTAATTAACGTCTGTTTGCAATTTCACCGATGAACAAAGTACGCAAAGTACATGATATGCAAACAAATAATATTAATACCCTTCCATAAGTCTAGCATTATATATGGGTAACAAAAGCTGCGTCAAGTCGTAGGAAAAGACGTTTCTTCTTTGTTTTTCTTTTTTGTTAGCAACTGAAGGATGATTTATGTTCCGCTTTAAACGTGCTGATACAACAACTTTTCTTACAGCTTATGCTTTACCTTTTGTCAATCACTGTTTATTTAGGTTGTTCAGAAATCACTATATTTGGAACCTCTTTTAAGCCACCACCTCTGGTGAGCGACCGCGACCAATTATACAGCCAAAAGTTTGAAATTTTCTTTTGTTTTTAACCTCCCGTAAGCGACCACTTGACAGAAAAAAGAGAGGAAATTGGATAAAGGTGTTGTAACATTATCGTGGTTAGTACAAGAGACGGGCATTTCTCAATGGGAAGAACCCCCGGAGTGGGTACTCCCTTATATGTACTATATAGGTATGTGCAGCCCCAAGGGGTAGGGTTTTTCAGCCGTTTTCGTCATAAATAGGGTATCGATTTTGGCCATTTTGGTTATAAATTGGCTATGGTTTTAGCACTCTAGTCTTGAATTTAGTATGTTTCTTATGAGAACCTACTTTTTCATCATTATCAAAAAGACCGTCAACAAAAGTCCTTCATAACTTATGTTTAGGGCAACTGTGTCAGCTGCAACGGTCATAAATAGGCTATCAAAATTTTGGTCAGGTCATAAATAGGGTAGCAAAAGACTTTGGTCATAAATAGGGTAAGGGTTTTGGGAAGTGAGCTGCACACCCCACCCACACGGGGGGGGAAAGAACCGGACTATTTTCTCGAAAATGACTTTTCATATGAGTAAAACATTCCATCGGCATTGGCGCATGGGGAAAGTCTCTGCAGTTACCAAATTCTAATGTGGCCAACTTTTAACCCAACATGGTCTAAGCTCTCGTAAGTGACCACCTCCTGTAAGCGACCACCTAGACTTGACTTTTTGGGCGGTCGCTTACGGGTAGTTGGACGGTATTTCTGGTAAACTAGTGGTTCGTAACAAATTTAACACGACTATAACCGTCAAAAACACTACATTATGGTCCAATCCTCAAGGTAGCAAGGTTCCGTCATCTGACCTTGAATCTTGAACTGCAAGGTGAAAATAAAAATCAGTACAACAAGAAATGCGTGTCGTGGTGGGAAAATAGCGATATTAAAAACCTTAAGATACGCAGCAGGGAGGCTCGAAACATCTGCACATTCTTTTTTTAAATGATAAGAGGACATAACCGGAAAGCAATGATAAAAGAAATACACCTTTTCCACTGCTGATTACGTTTTTAACCCGACGAGTTGGAGAAGATTCCCCTGCGTGAATGCTATCGAAAACACTAACAGCCTCGAACAGGTGGCTTTTGGTTTACAAAAAGACGGAAAATGCTTTTTTTTTCTTTTTGTTTTTTTCTTTTTTTGCTACTGTGGCCAGATAGATTTTGTTCACTTTCGTCTTTTGATAGCTGTTAACTGACTTTGTTCTTTTGCGGTCTTGGCCATTGCCAGAAAAATTATAGTTTTTTATTTATCAAAAAATTACAAAGATGTTATTGCTATTACTTTATTGTTATTTTAAAAAGTAAATCGTTCGCGTATAATAAGTAAGCAGCAGTGAATCAATTAAAAGGTTGATATCGGTACCTTACATGCGGTCGCCACAGTATCGCAGACTGCAGAAGCCCGTAGAATCCAGCTCGTACACATAGAACGCTCCACAGTTACGAACGCGGATGGAAGACGAATATCGACAGCAACTATTGGACCAATGGAAACACACTTTGCGTTTGACAGCACCTTCGCTCATAGTAGGATGCTGTCCATCTAGCCAACCTGGCGCATGCGTACCGCACCGATGTTTAGGCACACATGATTGAGGCATCTGCTTGCCGGCACGCCCCTTGAACCTATACCAAGCCTTAGCCAGAGATATGTCGCATTTTCCGACTCCTATGTAGCCTTGTGCGCGGTCACGCCTATCCAGAACCTGGTAGAAAGTACATTCTAGAAAAGCAAACAGCAATAGTGATGTTATGTAATTGCAATAGAATGCTCAAAAAATAGTAATTATTATAAAAGATGATACAGTTAAACCTGTATTAAGCGAACCCCATATTAAGCGGACATCCTCTATTAAGTGGACACCAGCTTGAGTCCCTAAATTTTCTTGTCACATTTACTGTAAAATAAACCTGCATTCAGGGGACACCTCTGTTAAGCGGATGAGGACACCAATATTAAGCGGTTTTGTCGCACAAAACCTGCAATAAGCGGACACTTCAAGGACTTTTTACTTCTGAAAGCTCAGGTCAGACTCCTTTAAGATTGTTCAGCGATGTCGTTTTAAAGCTAAGTGATTTTTCCAGGTTGATGCATTGACTGACTGGACATTGTGCTATGAGCAGTCTTTGATCTTACACTGTGTTACATTGAGTTAAAAAAGGGTTAATTTAAGCGATTTTCTTCTTAGCTAAATCGGGATTTGCCGCTTTAGTTCAGAGTGCATTTTTGTTACAGTGCAACTCTTACCTGGAGCTGAAGTTGGTGCTGAAACAAAATAAAATTGTTATTTTGAGATCATTTAAATGTAAATAAGCAATAAAAATGAACGACATTTCAACCTCTCCGAGGTCATTTTCAAGTTCAATTAAAATAATATATAAAATAGCATATAATTATAGAAGTTTTCTATTTGTGTGTTATTTTATGCTTTAATAGAACTTGAAAATGTCCTCGGAGAGGTTGAAGCGTCGTTCATTATTACCAAATCTTTATGAAAGAAACTTCTTATTAACATTTCAATGTACTTGTGCCGAATTAAAGACGTGATTATTCGCTTTGGTGAGCGTTTACAAGAAACTCAGATTGCCTGAAGAGGTCGAAAGAAGGCATTATTTTTTTCCTCGCTATCACAAATCGTGTGAAAAGAGGAAAGCATCAACACCTACACACATCTTCTCCAAGATGATACAGCTTCTATCGGGGTTTAATGCCGTCAGCTGCATAAACCGCATTACTTTTTAGACTTACTTTCTTTTCAAAGCAACTGGTCCTCAACAATATATAATAAAAACATAAATCAATTAGGGGGAAAAAAATCCTGGCTTAATCTAAAACTAAACGTTAACAAAGAGAGCGACACCTTTAAATATCTCTTAAGAATATACCTTGCTCCCTGTCGCCACAATAACGTAAACTGCAGGCTGGTGGTGGAGATAACTTGTAAACAAAGAAAGCACCACAGTTACGAACCCGGATGTTGGTAGACAACTGACAGCACCCAGAGGACCAATGGAAACACACTTTCCGTGTAACAGCTCCTTCAGTCACTGTAGGGTGCCCACCTCTCAGCCAACCTGGTGCGTGCGTACCACAACGCTGCTTAGGCACACACGCATCAGGCATCTGTTTACCAGCAAGACCTTGAAATCGATACCAGCCCCTAGAAAGTGATCTGTCACATTTGGCAACCCCCTTATACCCTTTGGCACGGTCGAACTTAGTCAGGTTCTTGTAGTGCAAACATTCTGAAAATAAAGGGTACGTGAAAGTAACTACGGGAAACGGTTGGGATACTGCTAAATTAAAATGTAACAGGGGTGTTTCAACTCGTCATTTCGCAGCTGAAAGGTTTTTTTTTGTTTGCCAACTTCAGTCTCGTCTGACTTAATTAGAAATCTACTTAAACATTTGTAGGTTCTTTCTGTTAATGTGTTAGAAATATTTGGTGTTACTATAATTCATACGATTTCTTGCGAGAAGAACACTGGAATTATGTAGTAAAACATCTGCTTATCGCAGGATGGAACACGGTTTAGTCCTTTTAGAACAATAATAGTTGTATCTTACCTGAAGATGATATTTGCACTGAAAACAAGATTGAGATACCAAGATGAGTCTTAAATATTTGAATATATCAAAGAACTAGGGATAACTTTCTATGCCAGTATAAGAACAGTAAAGACTATATATAAACATGCATATCGAACTGAAAACGAAGACTTATTGATAGAATAAAAGTCAGTAAATGCAAACGACGAAAACTAAAAAAATCAAAAACTGTAAACCTGCAGACGAGAATGAGCAGCCGAGAATAAGATACCGAAGAACTGCAAAGAAAAAAGTTTTTTCTTTTCTTTCAACTGTAACAAAGAAAAATGTTTCTCACCAGGAGATCCAACACCACAGTAACGATACTGACATCCAGGAGGCTTCTGCAACCTGTAAACGAAGAAACCACCACAGTTTCGTACAAGGATGTTATTACTCCTCCAGCAGCAGTTGTTGATCCAGTGATAACATACTGTTTTTGACACCACTCCATCATGAACTAACGGATGTTCTCCTCGAAGCCAACCTGCGGCATGGGTACCACAGTGGTGTGAAGGAACACACTCATGTGGCATTCGATCTCCCGCCAAGCCAACAAATCGATACCAGTCTCTTTGTAGTGTATTATCACAGATGGGGTAACCACCTGACACTTTTCGATAGTCGTAAGTCTGCGAGCGATCTGCCTCAGGAAGAACTTTGTAGCGAAGGCATTCATCGCCTGGATTGAAGGAAACCCCAGATAACTTGATTCAGATGTGTTAAAGGTAAAATTGGGTTGGATACATTTACATGTTTCGCTGTGTTTGCTTTCCTTAGTCTAAAATGTCACGCGCTTACACGCTGCTGTCTTGTGTAATGGCAACTATCAAGATACTCCTACAATTGTTTAAGTAACGAGTTTGTTTATTAATTCAAGCTTGATTTTAGTTCCTTCAGATGATACTCAATCATTTAGCGGTCGCAAAACCCAAAGCAGTCAAGGTCTTGATTTGAAAACTGGAGAGGCTGCAAAAGGAGGGTATCTTACAGTAAGAAATAGCCCATTGTAAAGTAAGGCAAAGGGTCAAATGGAAACTCGCCTTGCTGAAACTTTCAATCGAGTTACCTTAGTATATTTATTACATTTGTAACCAATCGCTTTCTTAAGTGAAAAATGCTCTAAAACCAATGCGCAGTTATGTTAGTCAATGTTACTGACCTCAATAAGTAAAAGACACGGATAGTTCGTACCTGTTGAAGGTTTTGGAGGGATTCTACTTGAAGCTGGAGATGCTGCAACTGAAAACGAGAAAAAAATCAAATATATGTAAAAACTCAAAACAAATAAGTGCTATTTTTCCTCCAAAAAAAAAAAGAAGAGTTATTTTCCTCTATCAGTAAACATAATAAACAGGGATAGCATGTACCTGTTGAAGGTCTCGGATGAATTCTGCTTGAAACTGGAAGCGCTGCAACAGAAGATGAGAAAAAGCAAAAATATGTAAAAACCCTAAGCAAATACATGGTAAATTGTCCTCTGTAACAAAAAGCAAATAAATGTTATTTCCCTCTATAAGTAAAAGACAAGCATAGCAACTGAGAAGCAAGTACGTTTTGAAGGCTTTCGAGAAATCCTGCTTGAATATGGAGTTCCCGCAAGAAGAGAAAAATGTGGTTATAGATTGTTCTCTATCTGAAACAAAATAAGTGTTATTTCCCTCAAAAAGTAAAAGGCAGGCATAGCAAGAATCAAGTACGCGTCGAAGGCTTTGGAGAAATCCTGCTTGAGAATGGAGTTGCTGCAAGAAGAGCAAAATGTGGTTATAGATTGTTCTCTATCTGAAAGAAAATAAGTGTTATTTTCCTCTATAAGTAAGAGAAGAAATTGAAGGAATTCCTCATCAAATTGGAAGCGCTGCAAAAAGTGAAGAACCAAATAAATATGAAATCTGTTTAGAACTGAATAAATCATGTTCAAATTTGCAGAGACCAGTCATAAAATGGATATGTTTTATAAGCTTTTTATGCAGCCTTGCAATCATACCTCTTAAAACGGTAACGCTAAAACCATGCTTCCTAGCTACAGGATCATTGACGGCGAAAGCATCACATTCATAAGGTCCATATCGACTATCATCCGGCATTGTTATATACAGGAAGTGTAACGTGACAAAGAGCTTGCGTCGATTTTCTAAGAATAGACAATGATTTAAATATTAATCAAAACTATAACAAAATTCTCGAACGTGATTGGCTATCAGCAGCCCGATTTGAGCATTAATTGGACAGTGTACGCGTCATGCTTGTAATTGGACAGTACGCGTCATTTTGCGCGGGCTGTTGCAGTGCACTTTGTTGAGTAAACTGCTGTGTTTTTCAGCATTCATAACGATGTTTGATCGTTCAGCGCTCAATCGATGCCTACCTTCTGTTCTTTCTGTAAAGTACAACTTGCCATTTGCAGTAATTTCATGGTGTCTTCCAAATTCGTCTCTCCTCACGAATATTATTTTCTCAGGAATCTTGATCCTCAATGAATCGTAAGCAACGCAGGTCACGTTTGCCGAGGTAAACTCAATTGCAAAGATGTTTCGAGGAAATGGCTCGACGATGCCAAAATTATCCGGCGCTAAAACGTTAATAGGTAAGAAAATTACGTTTAAGATATGCATAATAGTTTACTAACTATTACAATTTACAATTTTTGTGTGACTGTATGTTGCTCACCACGATATGACTTGCCGAGCAATCGACACTTTGCCTAGTGCACGTGTTCTACTGGTATGCCTTAAACAGACTTTATTAAACTTGAAAAAAGTAGGACCAGAGTCGAAGTTTAACAGTCAGAGTATTACTGGCTTATGCTGTAATTTACCTGTACTAGGGGGGGTTATGGTTGACGTTGAAGTTGAAGGTACTGCAAAGAGATAATCAGTTTTAAAAAAATCTAAAAGGTTGGCAATGTATAATTTAGATTCTGCTTGACATAAAAACAGGGGATGCTGCAAAAAGATAGATGGATCTTTAGATGCAATTTCGATACCATCCTTCTTGTAGAATTAATCAAAGAACGAAAGTAAAACAAAGAAACACTGGTATCGTTCAAATAGAATCAATATTGATGAGAAGGAAATTAAAAAAAAATTTTGTGCAGAAGAAATGGAGCCAAGAGGCTCTCAGTTATAGCATTTGCTATGAGGCTGCTACATTTCAATTCAAAGCTAATTACCTCAATTATTGCAAGCTGTTACCTGAGTTTTGTAGTTTTGGTGACCTTGGAAACGCTGCAAGAAGAAAAAAACGTTTCCCTCTGGAATTTCAGGAGTTTTACAGTAAATAACATATATAAACTAGTAGTAATCGTAGATCATAGTAAAGAGTGCATTCGAGTTTTGGTAGGTTTGGTATGTTAAAAAAGCAAAAATTCTAGGAACAGCATTTTGTGCCTGAGCTGTTACGTAGACGTGAAATTGGCCTCCCTCCAGCAGGGGCAAAAACAAATGAATTGATCGAAAAGTACGTGCATACGAGAGGGTTTGTTTATACATGTATTACGTAAATAAATATTAGTTACGACCGGTCAGTATAAAACACGGACTGCAGTCGGCAGGCCGCATTTAGTCCGCAGGAAAAGACGCGTAGCAAGGTACATGTAGAGTATTACAAAGTAGTGATCAATGCAGCCCTTGATGTGCTTTAACCGGATATATCTCAAAGTCTTGTACTTCTACTTCCGGATTCTGAATTTCTGACATCTTGTAAAATATGCAAACTTAATTATCCGAAGTAACTACTTTACTGGAGGAATAAATTAATTTTCAATTTTCAAAGTCTCAGCCTCTGGTTTATCCTTAAAATATTCTATAAATTTCGCAAATTTCAACCTCGATATTCTTATAAAACGTATTCTTATAAAAAAGAAAGAGTGTACATAATTTAAAATACCTAGACGAGAGAGGACCATCCGTAGGCGACTTGATTACCGTTGATTACCTTGATTACCGTTTGTCTAGAAACACGAAATATTTTTTTCTGCAAAAGTTTTTTTTTGCCTGCAATGATGACTCTGCAACAAGTTCTAAAAGAAATTTACAACAAATTTACACACGCAGTCTTAGTGGTTCATTGTGAGATTTGAACGAAAGTGGTCTTCGCTCACAGATCATGCAAAAAGAAAGAAAAAACCGGTGGAAGCCATGTTAATTACACTTTTCTTCATGGATTGTTTCCTCAGCAGCTTTATTATTTGGATATGTTTTGTGATTGTCGCGTAATTATGAAGTTAACGTAATCGAAGGGCTTTTTTTCGTATAAGTGACATGAACACGCTCGTGGTTACATTTAGCTCAGACCCGGGTTGTTCGAAAAGTGGATAGCAGTATCAGCTGAATAAATCACTATCTAGTGGATGCAAGGTTTGTTTTGTTAAAATTTATCCACAGGATAGCAATTAATCTGCATGGTGGATAGCGTTATCCAGCCTTCGAACAACCTGGGCCAGGTTCGTACGTGAGTACGCGAAATAAGCGAGCGCGTTAGATAAATTGCGAGCAAGCGCTGAGCATTTCGACCACCAACACGGCATTCCTCCTCCCCACCCCCTCCCCTTTATACGCCTGCTACGCAGGCTAGCCTTCTTGCGGCTTGCGGTAAGATTCATAAGTTCTTGCCTCGTCTTGCGGTTAGATTTTCAACTTTTTGCGGCTTCTTGCAGTTAGACTTTCGACTTCTTGCGTTTCGAAAGTTCTTGTGGGTAAACCGCAAAAACACGGCATTTTTACTTCTTGCGGCAAAATTGCATGTTCTTGCGGCGCAAGAACTTCTTTCGCCACTTCTTGCGCGTGCATTATTTTTGGGTTGTACTGTATTGAGCATTTTCACCTCCTAAACAATGAACCGGAAGACATGTTGGTGTACCAAAGAAATCCTGTGGGAGTTGAACGCTTTTCCTGTGTAGACACTTTCGTCGGGTTTATGTTACATATTTTGCGAACAGAAATCTAGGCCAGCGAAGTGAAACTACGCATTTCGACCTTTGATTTATTCAGCAGAAAGCAGCGTTGGGTTTGGCCGAAGAGAAGAGGGTCAAAACACGCAGCCAAACTATAGCTTTCTGAATCCACGTACAATCTTCATCTGACAGACCTTCCAATGTATCGAACAATGCAGGAATTCCATAACTTGTTCCGGTCCAGGAGAAAATCAATGCGATTCTGATAAAAAAAAAAAACAACTAAACGAACGGCCAGGCGAAAGAAAAGAAAAATCACAACTGTAACAGATTTACAAGTGCTGAATCAAACACAACGTCCAGGAAAAGACTCGAATGAACCATGAAGCATTTCGACCACAAGGAAAACTCACGAGCAATCAAAAAAAAAAAAAAAAAACCACCCATGTGCTACATGTATTGCGATTGTTTAGGTACGTTCGTCTACTGGCCTCGGTCTTGATATCCCAAGAAATTAAAGATCCTGCTTAGCTTTCTTGTTCTCTAAACTTTAGCTTCAACTGGTTGCTTCAAGTACATTTTAGTTTGCTTTTAGTTTTAAGTCGCGTGAATACGTTAACTTAATCCTAAGGATGCTTAATCGTTGAATGTCAGTTTGCCCGTGTGTGACACTCATATCTACCGAGAGAGTATTATTTTAAGAACGTATTCATTGGCTAAGTTAGTTAGATGAAAATTAGCTAGACAGAAGTCCTTAAGTCCTAAGACTCGAGTGTAGATTCCCGGTACCTCCTGGTTTCGACAGCAGCAAACGAACACCTATATCAAATCGCTTGGAGTGAGTTTTAGGCCTTTAAGATTCGTGAAATCAACGAGTGAAGGTCATTTGGTGCAAACTGAACACATTTTTTTTTTATCAACACGGCTTTCATAAATCCAGTCATGTATATTGTCATGAAAAGTATCGCTTACAATGGTTTTTTTTTTGCCCTAAATTGATGTCAAAAGGATGCCACTTTGCATGTCTTGATTTTTCTTGTTTAAGTTACCACTGGTCATGATGCAATTTATTAAGCTGAGTCTTGAACTTCTCGCTGTTTCTAACGAATGTTTAAGAATAGATCAACTCTCTTGTCACCGGGATAAGCAAGAAAGTTCTATTTTTTTTCCCCTAAGAATGAGGATATTGCAATGTAGCCTTGTATTTTCGTATTCGCGTCTTTCTTAGAAGCTAAAAATAAGATAAGATCTTTAAACACCAACTCACGAGTAAAAAGCTTACCTTTGAAGGGAAACGCATAGTGGAGTAAACCGAGGGCAAGAAAAGCTTGCAAGCGCATCTTGGCTTAGCTACACGCTGTGTAGGTTCCAAGCCAAGTGATACAAATACGAGATGAAAACATTTTATCTGTGCTTTTCAGTGAAATTTATTCTTGAATTAATACTGTGCTCTCAGACAAAACAAGTGAGTTAATATGGGTATCGCGATCAACTGATTCGACAATATTTTGGCAAGAACTTAAGCCATGAGAGCTAGAAAGATTGAAGTAATGATAATGGAGAGAGTGTGTCGCTTAAAATCGAAATGATAGCTAAGTGTACTCTTTTTCGTGAAACGTCAATTAATCATCAGCACCACTATTTTCTTTTATATTCCGAAGTTTTTTTTTTCCAAGCTATTCCACACCTTCCTGAGTGCATCTATCTTCCTTGTTACTGAGTAAATGTTACATAACAGCATCAATTTCTTTTGTCAACACTTCAGTTATTCATGAAGTTAATGAAAATATACTGACAGAGGTTAATTAAAGTTCAGATTGCAGTTGCTAAAACGCACGTTATGATTTGCGGATGTGTGTAACTGTTTATTCACAAAGAATTCAATTCAGGCTGTTTACACCACAAGGTAAACATTAACAACAGCTAAATTACTATCGAATATTTCGAGAAAGTAATGGTACAGTAAAGGTACTTTGATCTATCTTTTGTATCTGTGCACTTGAATAGTCAATATGATAGTGAGTAGATAATGGATGTTTATAATCTTTAAAGGTAGGGCCGCAATACGTATATATTTTTAGTGACACCTTACGACTTTTGTAAGGCAGCGGCCTGAGCATTATTTCAATACATTAACCTGCGGCTCTGTAAACGAAACTTGGAACCTCATACAAGGAAAAAATTCCTTAAACTTCTTCTCACGTTTCTAGAATGACCGCAAAGGTATTTTGGTAATGGTATTGAAATCACAATTAACATCAAGCCACTAATTGGTGATTTTTTTTTTTTTTTTTTTAGATAAAGGAACTCACATTTCCGAAATCCTTGATATTGGGTCGCATGCATGAGGAGTGGGGGCGTAAAGCTTGCACGGTAGCACTTCAACTACACGAGCTGTAGAATGTTCGATTTAAAATGTGGACGCTATAATGAAAATGCAACGGCTAGTATCTGTAGCGCAACATGTAGAGCATTTTCTACTATGCTTCATCTAGGTGTGTTACGTGATCACATGTTGTATATTATTCACAATATTAAGTTGGAAAATCGAACTACCGCGTCTGTCAACTGGCAGTTATCAGATATAAGAAGTGCTTGACATTAGCACATCTTATTGTAATAGACCCGCTAAAGCCTATCCCGGTAAGATTTTTTGTAACCCTGAGTGACCATTCTCGAATTTTAAATATAAAAGTTACGTAATCCAAACAAATGATATGGATACCTTTCCCTTTGTATTTTGACTGTTGCTGGAAAAATGTTTAGAGTAAATGTCAGTAAAACTGAGTTAATGAAAACGTGGCCACGGTCAAAAATGTCAATTTTGCTTAAGCTTCGTCAGTTTGTAGGCCTAGGTGACTAATTGAAGGATATCAGGTTAGTTTTTGGAAATAATTATTCAATAAAAGGCAGAAATCCGTGAAAAATGGTCACGCTAACGGAAGCTTAGACTTCTTAGAAAGCTTAGAAAACAGAATTTTATACCCGGCTTTTGCTTCTCGCTGAACAGAAGTTTAAATCTCAGTGAATCGTTCTCAGAATTAGTTGCGTGGTCCTCATTTACGGTACGTTAATATCTTAATCTGAAGTTTATCATGACCAAATTGAGGCCTGAATACTTAGATATACGAATTCCGCAATTGCCTAAAATAAGCCAAATCTAGCGGTCACTGAAAAAGCTGACAGGTAATATGCCAAATCTTCTGATGCTCGCCAGAGATAGCTCGGTCATTGTGTTTTAGGTTCAGTTATGATTTCATATTCATGGGATCTTTAGAGACGTTTTGCATGGAAGCTAATCAAACTTTCATAAAATGACACTTGAGCCCTTAATCATATCACGCACAAGCGCCTTCACCGCAATTTAAAATCACGGTCGATTCGAACGAAGTCCTATTTTAAAATTTTTAATCTGATGACTTACAAGGTTTTAGTTCAAGAGGTGAATGTTTCATTAACTCAAAATACCCCGCAAAAGCGTCTCGTTACAGACGACAAGCTTCATGTCCTGGCTAGGAAAGAATGGTGTACATTTCAAAGGTGCGGAAGTTGTAATTTTGTGCAACTTTTTAAGATTCACAAGATCCTTCAATTATGACTTAGAAAAGCTGTGTCCGAAGTTTCTTTTGTCAAATTATCAGAAGATTTGAGACACTAACGCTTTAGTCTTTGGTCCATGCGGCCACATTTTTTAAAATTTCTTCTATTCTTACCGAAATTCACTCTTTTTATGTATTTACGAAAAGTAAGATTGCGTTCAAAACCGCGATAATCTTTTGTGCATTTAAAAGTGTCACCCTTGTCAAAGGCATAATATTTTATCATTCAGTTCCAAAAATATTAACATTGCTTTCATGGTATAAGAGGAGGAGAGAGGGGAGAGGCAGTAATGCTGTGAGGAGGGAAGGATAATTTTCGCGGTTTTATATATCGCGGTCGTCAAACAATCTGTGCCAAACTACTACAAGACGACTGAGGAAGTACTTTTGTCGTGACCACGCATATGTCTGGGAAACTAACCCCCTGAAATGGAACTCAAGAGATCACTCCTTCTATCACTCATCCGAACTTTCTTTTTCACGGATTAAGGCTCAGTATATAAGTAAATCTGTTTGAAAAGGCTACTGATAAAAATAGTCCAATTTAACCGAGACCTAACTTGGCTAGAACAGAACAAAGAAATAAAACAAACTAGCCACCGTCAAAATGATCTTGCAGTAGGTATCAAAAATTGCGATCTCTAGATAGCGTTATATTCCGTTTTCACATCAATCATGTGCTCACACGATTTTTGCCCCAGTTTTTACCGTCCTCATTTGTCCGGCTAAGCTCACCATTTGTTTACCTCAGCAAGTTGTAAGCTGGTACAATCTGCATTTTTGCATTTTAGTTCTCCTTGCATTTTCTATATTATTTTCGTTTGTCGAAGTTGTTTGCAGAGGTTTATGAAAAGACAGGAACAATGGTTGAATACTTTTGAATATTGGCGTTAAGGAATTGTCATTATGCAATGTACAAATATTTCAAACAGCGATCAACTGACTGTTTATTTGTTTTTAGCAGCCCTCTCAGTTTCCCTTTCAGTGACGTGGCGTTTCGTGAATTCACGAGTCACGGCATAGAGCCTGCTGCGCCCTTAGTAAGCTATCACGCCGCGATCACGCTTCCTACATTAGTCGATGCAAAGTCACCATTAGTCATCACCAAAAACTTAGTCTGCCTCTCTCATCACAGTAACTGTGTGTATCGTGAAGACATTAAATATTGCACATTCCACTAACGGTCCTTAACGGTTAACGCTGCAAAATGCCTCAGGCACATACTCAAAATATTAAATGCTTTTTAATTTGTAACGTACTTGACTCGCATTCAACCCTGTCTTCAATTAAGGCTTGGAATGAGACCGACCTTTAATACAGCTGTATCCGATATTTTTATTATTTCTGCTGATGCACTTTAGACTTTGAAAAGGGAAACTGAAAAGAACAAACACCGAGATATTTTCACCTCAGATGCGCAGGTCAAAATCGTGTTAAGATCAAATATCAATAAGGCTTCAAAGTCAGGTACACAACGTTCAATGCAGATCGTCTACTCGTAAGCCAAACATTTTCTCTTTACAAGTGAGTCAGTGTTTGTTTTTTTCAATAACTACCCTTCACTCTCTGTATCTCAGGAGAAAAGCATCCAAACAAATTACAAATAAGCAGCGACTACCACTGTAGCAAAAAAAGGAAATCAAAACTTATTCGAAACTTAATTTTTTTAAGAAACAAAAATGTTGAAAGGGTGAACGTATCCACGCAATATTCATTTTAACTTTCAGACTTCCTAGCATAGTTATTACTGTTTTAGGAGTATTTTACTAAAGGATTAAAGCAGATAAACAGATAAACGTGAACCATATCTTTTGTAACCATGGTATAAAATCTCCTATTTCGAAAACAACGGTCTTGTGCATCATGATCCCACTACTTGTGGTGGGTGGGCGTTTGCTGTTCCTTCCTGCGCGTTGGCGTTCTTTCGCTACTCACAAAGCCACTGTGACGATCGACTGGGATTATTATTTCAAATGACTAAGCAAACGAGAAATATCGTGACCATCGGCACGTTGATACATGCCTGGGTTAGAAAAAGGAAAGATTCCTGCAGAGTCAATGTCATCTGTCCTTGCTATAGAGTGTTAATGACAAGGAAATTGTATATTGCTTGCATGCTTCGAAAGTTCATGATGTAGGAAGTTGCTTTAGACCACAAGTAGATTATATTATTTCTTTCTGGGTGAGACTATACAAGGAAACCAACTTACAACTTAAAACTTACGACTCTGTATTACAGTTAAAAGATAATTTTGCCCAGATTTTGCCCAGCGAGCAGAAACCGGAATACCCAAGAAAATGTAGACGTTCCATAAAGGTTAAGTGAATTAATCTGGACATTTTTATGAAAATAGAATATACACTTGTCCATAATTAGGAACATTGGAAGCCGATTTTTTTCAATTGTACGCGACTGGGATAAATGTGGGCGCATTCTACTTTTGTTTAATTTGCTTCTAAGCCCTGAACAAAGAGAAGTTATGACTTTTGGCGGATACATTGTAATATCGAGTCCCAAAATTCATTGGTTGAACGGATTATCAAATTTGTTAGCCGATAACTCAGAGAAGAAATCAATTTCCTCGGGAGCATCGGGAAAGCAATTCAATATTAGTTTCAATTTCTTTTCTTCCGGTTATAAGATTGTGGACGGTATCATGATTGCAAATTTGCGTCATACAGCGGATACAGTCACAATAACCTCTTTCACCAGCGTTGAGTGATGCTTTCCAATAAGCCATACAAAGGAGGGAAAACTATTTCCTGGGTGGCGACCGCTAACGTCGATATTACGAGACCAGCCCACATAAAACGTCTGGCGGATATACGACCAATGGGGCTATGAGATCACAATAACCGCTAACCTTATAAGAATGAATCAGCTAAGAACAGCACTATATATAAAGAGATTCAAAACCTTCTTGTCCAAGAAAAATTGAACTTCACTTACTAACTACAAGAGTATTGTCCGGACGTCACGACTAGTGGTCAAGTCTCCATTTGCTCCAAAGGTAAGTAAAATTTTATTCCTTACCCGCAATATAGGAAATAGGAAATAGGAAAAGGCTCCAATGCACCTAACTCAGTTAATTATCTGGTTTATCAAATGATGTAGATGTACATTATACGGTCCGTTACTTCAAATGGGATATTCCTGAATATGGAAGTTTGATCAGTTTCAATATCGCCTCGTTTTAAGAATACCAACTATGATTAAACCATTCTCCATTGTGTATTCCTAAAAGGTTTCACCTGTAGGGTGTCTTTAAAATTCAAGCCTAACCTCGAAGGCACAAAATTTCGACTCCGAAACTTGAATCCAACAAAAAAAATTAAAGATTTTTTAATTAAAGGGAAAAAGGCAGGCACGGACCTTACTTTTCAAATAATATTGCAAACGTAGCTGTTACAACCAAACCGTGTTCAGTTCTTATACCCGCTAATGTTTGTTTTTTTACGTAGACTGAAGAATCAAGTTGATCAGCCAGGAGTAGTCTTAATCCATGATGTATATTTTACTGGGGTTCCTTCTCATGTCCTTTTTTGCTGTTTCCTTTCAAGATGATGGTAAGTCACAGACTGCTAAGACCACCACTTGTTGTTATAGGGAAAACTGATGGGCTATCATGTGATCAAGCATTGATGTCCATGAGCGAGTTAATGATTAACCTACTTCACAAATTATACCGCTATTGGTCAAATCCAATACCATACATCAACTTTAAACTTCAGCATATAAAAAAGCATACTTAACACTAAAGTTAATTTTTATAACTAAGCTAACTCAATAACTAGAAAGAGGTGGCAGACTAATCAGGAAAACAATGACAAAGGAGTAGGGTTCAGACAGTTTATTGTACTCTCACTGCTATAATTTCATTGCTGTTGTTTTAGCTGTTTTTTTTGTTGTTGTTGTTGTTTTTCTTCTCCAAGGAGTTATAAAATTTAATTTAGGACGAAGGAATTGTCTTGTAACGGCTCACGAAACACGAAGAATTGCGTGCTCAAATATGATTAGGGCGGAACGATGACATAGTGCTTACTTGTGTCAATAGGCCGCTTGCCGCATGACCCAATTAAAGTACGCACGGATGAGAAAAAACGGTGACTAGACATTCAATTCTCTGTAGGTTTGTTTCACAGATTTAAAGAAATGGGACATTTTATACTCCACGTTGTTTTAAAACCTCAACGATTAGTTAATATATATATTTCAATTATCAATCCTTTCATGGCAACTACACGATTTTAAAACATCTTTCTAATTTGTTTCTCAGTGAAAATAAGATATGAGCCTATTGGATGCTTTAACGACATGATGAAAGAGCCAAGGCCACTTCCAGTGCTGATAAAATCTTTCCGAGGGGGTCAGATAGACTGGCACAATTTGAACAACACGATCGAGGCTTGTGCAAAGGTAGCATTGAAGAAAAATTATCTGTATTTTGCACTTCAATTTTATGGAGAGTGTTGGAGCGGTCCACAAGCCCACTTGACTTACGATCGGGACGGAAGGTCCAAACGCTGCACTCTGGGCGTTGGAAAACAGCGCGCAAACATGGTATACATGTTTGCTGGTAAAGGTGAGTTACGAGTAAAGTGGCAATAAACAAGGGGAGGCGAGAGAAGAAGCGTGAGATCCAGCACATGAGGACGATAACTTAAATCATGTTCCACAAAATAATTTTCCCTTTTATAAATCAGACCTTGAAGTAATGTTACTCGTAAATGACATAGCAATCTTAGTTACTTATTCAGTAACTAAAGAACAAAGAGTTCAGTGCTATTTTTTTATGTCGTTGTCCATTGCGTGTAATAAAGGGAAAACGAGTGCAAATGACAGACCATGATCATGATAATGATTAACAATCTTGTACTTCCGCGCTAGAAAAAAAACAGCCTTAAAGAAGGATTTCACAAATGATAAATTAAAGAAATCACCAATTAGTAAGTCGACATACCAATATACACCTTGCGGCTATTTCTATAGTTGTCATACCGCCTCCATTTTGTTGGTCCGAAGTTGCCAATGTAATCAGTGATATCCTCCTGATGCTGCCAGTGTTAACTCATGATTCGTTTTCTTTTCTTCTGCAGAGAATGAATGCACCGATTATCACATTTTAAATTCATCAGACAGGTCAATGAATCATAGTCTCGCTGGCCCTCCAAAGTGTGACCACTGGGTGCAGAATCCCAGCTTTAAAGATGTAAATCGATGGTACAGATTTACTGGCAAGGCTGGACAGGCCATGCCAGAAAAATGCGTGGATCCATTTAAGTGTCAAACGTTTGTGAGTGGCTGGATGGATGGAAAACATCCTGAGGTTGGTTTTTAAAGTCAGGCTGAATACTTGTTAAATATATTTTGTATTTGTTATTCAAAAGAACCCTCGGAATTTTAATTTTAGCCCTTTTTGCGATGCCATTCCGCTCGTTACCGCTTAATTTCTATAAGGTCTGTCGAAAAAACCTTTTTATTATATGACTGAGAAAATTACTTGACTGTGATTAGCAGAAATCAAACCCGACCAATTTTAATTAACGTTTAGTTTTAATTTGCACTGCAGTGCAGATTAACGCGCACGCATTTGCAATTTTGTCAGCCATATAATAAATGAGTTATAGTACTAAAGCTCGAGCAATTATGGATTTACACCTGAAGGCTCGTGTATTTTTGAGAGAATTTTCCGAAACATCACTCGCATTGTTAATCCTCTATTTCACTCGCATTCATACGATTACCTATATATATCCTCATTTTTTTTTTTTTTTTTTTTTTCAGGTTGTCGATGGAATTCAAGATAGACGTGCTTGCTTCAGTTGGAAAAACAACTGTTGTTACCGTTCAACTCAAATACGCGTGAGAAACTGTGGTAAATTTTATGTGTACAATCTTCCAAGCACTAAAGGGTGTCAAGAACGTTACTGTGGCAATGGTAAGAACCTTAACATGGCTTTAAAAAAATTAAAATAAAGGAACTAGAATGAGGAAGGGGAGGACGTGATGATCCCTTCCGGTTGAGCGCTCCGTTTCCTTTTTCAGTTTTTTTTTTTTTAGAAAACTACTCAGAGAAAATAACGAACAACGATAGTACGACAACTTTTCTGTGTTTCTGTCGAGTTGTAATATAAATCTACTAACGTTCTATCGCGAATGCCGTTCTCCGATTGGCTAAGCTACTCACTATCTATTCTGTTAAAAATAGTAAGTAACGTGGCAGTGCGCGCTTGTTTACAAAATAACGGCTGCTTCTTTGCGTTTTTGGGGTGTCTTTGAAGAGGATTTAGATTAAGTTTTGTACGAATAGGAGACTTACACTAAAACCGTTAGATTAGATTGAAATCTCCAGCTCATAACCTAATTGTTTAGCAGAAATACGATTTTTAACCAATCAGCACACGCGAGCGTATTTCTTTGGACTGTTTTGTTATGGCTTATGGCGTGAAAGACTTATCTTAATTTTCATTCCAAGTTGTTATGTAAATAGTGCATGCCTACTCTCCTTTCTTGTTTAACCAACGCACGCGTAAATTGTCTCGCCAAGGAACAAACCTGACCACAAGGTTGATTATGGATCAGGCCCTTCTCCGAATAAATGGATTCGCATTCTAAACGTAACCTGATCCTGACATCAAAGCCGCTTTCATCCGAAAAGAAAAGCCTTGCTACATCCTTTATTTCCAAAAGAATTAACCCTTTTATGGCTATTTGCTGCTTGAGTAATAACTCCATCTTTGGTCCATTGCAGGGGTTACCAGCTCCATAAGCGTTTGAAGGTGTTGATGGCTGTCAAACTTATCATAGATGCATTGGAAAATAGATTCAACAGAAAATCGCTGCACTTGTTATGTTTGCTCATGGAGTACAGAGGGCGATCCAAATGGAAAATGGAACATTATTATTTTTGCATCTTTGTTTAGAAATTGTGTTTTATTATAGCATTGAGTAGCGTCATCACAAAAACCGTAAAGAAGAACTCTACTGCAATGCTATATATATATAAAAATACAGAATTTATTTCTCGAGTGACTCATGTTACTTAGCTTGCAACTAAGTGTATTTATTTATAAGTTATGCTAGCGATGTGAAAATGTGCAAAAAAAAATACCGAAATTAGAATATTTTGAAGCGATGAAACAGCAATAAATTGCCGTAAAGACAGGCAAAACTTGGTGTCCTTGATTTCCTAACAGCAGATGATGCGGAAAGCGCTGCAAGACATCGAATTAGCCTTGCTTATTGATAATGCACCTTTTAAAAGGT
>Ga0126338_10000243_pt1 | contig 26091 bp, 12 predicted proteins | sample OrbCmetagenome_2_FD_92529 | JGI IMG/M metagenome (GOLD analysis project Ga0126338, IMG submission 92529) | Coral microbial communities from Petempiche,Puerto Morelos, Mexico - Orbicella C C metagenome | ecosystem: Host-associated > Invertebrates > Cnidaria > Coral | place: Petempiche,Puerto... | reverse complement strand
AGCTAAAAAATTTGTGTTGTAAAAAATTTTTTTTTTAGGATGGATTTGGGGTGTGGGGGGGGATTGTGAATTTTTTAAAAAAAAATTTAAAGGAAGGTCCCCCCCCCCCCCCCCCCAGCATATAATATGTCTTTCTCTCTGTGATAATAGTAATGGTTTTCATCAGTTTGCTGCTAAAATTGTACTGTTTAATTTTATAATATATGTGTTTGGTATCAAACACAAATTCATCCTTTATTGGGATAAATTAGAACTTGCAAATGAACTTTCCTGATGAAAATTCCTGCTGTTTGAAGCCTAAGGTCAGTAATTTATTGAATTGATTAATTATTGTGTAATCGTGATTGATTCTGTATCATGTCATTTTTAGAGCAGTTTTCAAATGAGTGTTGAAAGGGTGAGTAGTCTAATTGTAATCGGTTTGTTCTGGTTTTAGACACTCAATTGAAAATGGCTTTAAATCTTTGTCTTATTAATCTTTACTTATCAAAGTGAAGCTGTAATTTTGTCATTAATTTTTGGGCATGCAATTCCAGCACTTTGGAAAAGACTAGATCTGATTTTTCTGTTCTCTTGTTACAGGCATGGCAAAGTAAATTTTTTGTTTTGCGCAACAAGACACAGAATTTGAGCCAAAGACTGGAGTACTATAAAGATGAAAATGCATTTGAATTGCAAAAGCCAATGGAATATTCCTTCCACCTGGATAGCATTGTCTACATTGGTGAAGCTCACAGCTCAAAGAGCCACTGTTACCCAATAATGATTGTGTGTAGCAAGCAAGGAGCCATCACTTTGGCTTGTGACACTGAAAAAGCCATAAAAGACTGGTTAGGAGCTATAAACAAAGTTGTTGTCAAAGTAGGCGGAACTAGCTCCTCTGAAATATGGGCACAAGTCCCTAATGACGATAGTCCCGCATCTACTCCTGAGCTAAAAAGGCGTGCAACCTCTGACCTGTTAAGTGTGCATTCAAGATCATGCCACAACTTGGGTGATGCTTCACAGGTTAACGCCAAGACAGCTATACAACCAGGTTGGCGCAAGGAATTTTTGGCTGTTTTTTAGCGAATACTCATCATGTTTTTCTTGGTTGAAATCCTACATTGAGGATGCTACAGTATCAGAATCCTATAGGACCCCTTACTTAGGCTTAGAATCCTGATTATTGAGTGGTATGCTAGTTCAGATCCTGAAGAATGTATAAGATCTTGTCAATATCTGTGATTACCAAAAAGAGGATGGTGTTCCTTGTTTTCTAAGAAAACAATGTATGCCTAAGGTCTAAGAAAACTGCTAATGGATGCACGAGTCGAACACAAGTACTTGTAATAACCAATCAAAATGAAAGAATAATACGACACGTTATACAATGAAAATAATGCTTGCTCGGCTCCAGTGGTGGGTAGGCAGGAGCTATATTCTAATATCTTATAAGATCCTTCTTGCCTATCTTGCATAATGACTCCAAAGACATGCTGTATCCAAACATGGTTGAATCCAGAATTACCTTTTCTGTTTTTGTTGGCTTGGTTACCATGGAAACCAAACTGTAAGGAATTTATTGCTTTTTTTGTAGTATTTGGAGGAATTTTTCTAGTCTGATTTAATTCCAGCACAAAATTTTTGTGCGCACATCTAGTAATGATGACTCCAAAATTACATTTTATCTCAAACATGTTCGTAGGGTCTGACCTTCCACTTCATATTGTTTGATTGACAGGTTATTTTGTCACCACGAGGCTGACTCCACACTCAGAAAATAACAACATCAGGGGGGACTACATCCTGTGTATTACTGAGGAGGAAGTGTCCCTCCAATCTGCTGTGGACAGGAGCCAGACCGTGGTCACTTGGTCTGTAGGTCAAATAAGGGGATTCAAGAGTGAACCTGCAGCTAGTGCAGGAGTGAAGGACATGCAGCTTCTCACACTCAAAGTTGGCAGGTGAAAAACTGATTTGTAACAGGAACTGAGCATGTCTTACAATTTCCAGGAAAAACTAGTCATCCTAAATTTAATAATTTAACGTTTGGAAAGCACTAATGCTTAACCCATTGACTTCTGTGCTGCCCGTAACCAGCCATGACAAGCATTGGCCTTTATTCCACTTCTGACGTCATCACCTTTGACGAAATTTGGCATAAATACTCAAGTCTCATGGCAATCTTAGAGGCACAGGGCTATGTGAAATGCAGCAAAAGTGTTTGTGTTTTACAAGTTTCAGTAGCTTCCAAACAGACATCCAAAGTTCTTCCTGCGTTGTCAAAGGAAGGTCATTGCCTTTTTTGATACCTACATTCAGGCTAAATTTCAAGCAAAGACTATCTAGTTACTATTGGAAATTACTTTTCCAACATAGTGATGTTATTAAGTGCAGGCCACAACAGTCCTTTAGCAAGTCATGCTCTAAGCTAGTATTAAATCTCTGGCTGGGTCTATGAGTTGTATCCTTGGACAAGGCAGTTTCCTCCCTCTCCATCAACGGGGGTGGATCTAGGGGGAGGGTGCCCCCCCCCCCTGAGATGAAGCCTTCTTCTTTGTAGTTGCTTTTAAAATTTGTTTACCTCACCAGTCAGTTACGCCATTCTTTAGTGGTGCACCCCCTCCTAAGAAAAATCCTGGATCCGCCTCTGATCGAGGAGTTTAAATGGACTTTGGCAGTTGTACTGGGCACTAGAGACTTGTTAGGGTTTCCCAACAAAATGCAGAGGCTCTATTTATTAGCATCCCATCTAGGTAGTTATCATGATATGATGTATTGGTATTGACCAAGCGTGAGGTCAAGATGGCTGGATACTAGCCAAGTTTATTTTTTTTGCGTGTTTATGGACCGAGACGGAGTCGAGGTCCATAAACTCGCAAAAAAAGAACGAGGCCAATGTCCAGCCTTCTTGACCGAACAAGCTTGGTCAATAAAAGATTTTCTTACATATGGCTTTTGGGGAAATTTCTCTTGCGGGACACAAAGGGTAGTCCCGATCGGGCAAGATCGCCCCGTCTTGCCCGCGCGGGTAGCCAATCACAGCGCAGGATTTGGTTTATCTTACCTGCTCACGGAACTGCCGATATAATAAAAAGAGTTATTGGAGTTGATTTACCTCTATTTTCTCTGAACAGACGCAGTGTGACTGGAGAAGGGATTTTCCAGTTCTTCACCAAACATGGCGACACTATCGCCGCTGAAATTCGGCGGCATTCCAAGCAGGTTTTCCAGTCTGCGGCAGAGAAACGTGACGCTTTCCATAGGAGATCTACCAGTGGCAGTGCGTCCAAGTCTCCGCCAAGTGTTCACCCATCCCGAAAGCTTCCGAGAACTATGACCGCGCCCCCGGAGAGGATTATGAGTACCCTACAAAAGGAGAAGGATAACGCCAGGAGACGTGCTGTGACCAATCCGTTACCTGGCCAAAGAACCATAGAGGAAGATCTCCCTGAAAAACAAAACGGCAGAGCTGTTACTATTGACATTGAAAGTGATGGATCTGCGTCAAGTAATGGCTCGAGACCACGGTCCGCAACGGAATCCTCTGTTGAAAAGGCAAGTGATGATGACGTGTTTCTGACGCGGCAACCGTATTCCGAAATCGATGGAATTGACGACATCAAGGAAGAGTCGGAAGGCAGCGCCTACATCGATCTGCTCGTCGACGAGAGCGCCGAGCCGATTCACATCTCTGACCCGGTTCACGGCCGTAAGACTTCCAGCGATTCGCTTACGAGCTCATGTTCTGTAGGCAGCGAAGAGGGAAGCATGCGCTCTAATAGCTCTCTTCCTAGGAATTTCTCAGGCGCACAGTTGATTCCTGAAGAAAATGAGATGGACTCTGAAGGTTATGTAAGAAGTGAAGCGTTGCATTCGGGGCCAGCGGACAACAGCCTCGATGGAAATGGAAATGTTTTAAATTATTTTAAGTCCGAAAAGGGAACGGAAAATCATCGGTGCCAAATCTCCGGCAACCAAAGTTTATCGAGTTGCCCCGTTGACAAGACCACAGTGAAGAACGGCAGCCCGAAAATTTCGCATGTCGGTGGAAGTGTTAATCGAAAAATGCGCGAGAGTCTAATTGCACAAATCAAAGAACCAAGCTCTGGTAATTTCCCGCCAAAACCCAAGTTACAGAGAGAGCACGCGCTTAGGTCGGAAAATGTTTTCCCGCCAAAATCCAGCACGGAAGAGGCTTCCCTTTCTGCTGATTCCCGGAACGAAGTAGGCTCACGGCAGTCTTTGTTGGATAAACTAAGAGCCGGAGATCCCGAAGCCTCTAAAACCATGTTTGAGAAAATTATTGCTCAGATGGAGAAGCCACAACAGAATGATGTGAACGAACTCTTTCCAGCCGTGCGACATAAACGGAACAGTATCGGAACAGTTTCTACGGAGACTGTTGGTGACGTTCAGCAAAAAGCGACCACCTTAGCTGGTGGGAAAGGGAGTCGTTTAACTAACAAGAAACACACGGTGATCGAAAAGAGTAAATCCACGTGTGAAGGGTTAGTCAGCCGCGCACATAGCCCGGGTCCACCGCCTTTACCAGTTCGTCCGGCTGATCCTGGCGACGTGATTCGGAGGCGATCATCTTCCTCGTGTATCGGGGATCTTTCTGAAGAGAATCAGAGGCGGCCTGAGTTAGCGGCTGCTCATCGGTCAACTTTCTTCGCCAAGGGCATGCGCAGCATAGATCCCCACACACTGCTATTACCACTTAAGACAAACATCAACACCAGTCATCTGACTGGCGAGGCTGCGATACAGGCTCGGCTACTAGAGAAGACGGAACAGGCCCAGAACAACACCAATCAACGGCGAAATAGCGGAGTAGACGACCCCGGATCGTGTTTGATTGCTGACGGAGGAAGTACCGACGACTCGATTTTTTGTAAATCGTCCGAGAATGTGGAGGAGGACGGACAATGTGAGATGGCCAAGAGGAAAGATTCCAAGGCTAGTAAGTTCGTCAAGAAGGTGTGGAAGCTGGCGCCCAAACCGAGGCGAGGGAGCAACGAGACACGAGAGGTTTCCGAAGTCGATTTTGCGGAAAAACCCCGCAGAGATTCGCTTTCTCCTGGCGATGCTATGGATATCCAAGGACGATTTTCAGGAAGCGAACCAAGTACTCCAGAAACGTCACCACAGATGAGTAGAAAAACGTCCAAATCATCACCGAAATCCCCCCGTAAGACATCCAGAGAAGAAAAATTGAAAAAGGACAAAGAATCACCTGAAGTCGCGCTTAAGTTTTCCTCCGCTTCTAAGATGCTACGCAAGGTCGCTAAAAAGGATGACATTGCCGTCAAGAAGGTTTGTAAAGAGGAATCACCAAAGAAAGATGACATTTTAGCTGATGATACAGCTAAACATCCGGTTTTCTCTCACAAGGAAAAACAAAAAAAATCTGTACCGCATGATAAGGCCCAAAAGGACACAAGGGATGAAAAATCGAAATCAAACCACGAAAGTCACGACATGATTGACGGATCTTGCCAACTTGAACGTCACTTAGCGCCTCTCGCTGACATGACTGACAGCCAATGTGCGTTTAACAGTGAGGACAACGTACCTGCGCCAGCCCTCCCTCCGCGGAAGAAATTTGATCCACCTCCGTTGCCACCCAGACAAGCAAAATCGCCCACTTCATTTAGTTCGAGCCCGTCACCTGTTCATTCTAGTGCAGCTCACCATAGTGGACGAACAGTTCAGCCTGCTGCTCCATCTATGAGGGAGGGAAGGCGACATAGTGGACAAAGAGCTGTTGGAAGTGTACTGAAGGAAGAGTTTCTGCCTCCCCCACCTGTCCCTCCAAGGAGAGAAAATAACCAGTCTCCCGTTCAAAAGAAAGCGACCTCAAACGAACCTTCGTCAGGTCGTGCTCCTGTTATTCAGCTGACTTGTTCTTCACCAGAAAATCAACAAGATCTTGCTGAAAAACAGAACTCGGGTGAGTTTGATTTTTGGCTGATATTCAAGTAGCCCTTAAATTCCCATGTGCAATCAGTGTATCTAATTCTTCGAGCCCTGATTAAAGCTCAAATTCTCCTCACAACTTTTTGGAAGAATTTGATCGTATATCAGAGCCATGTTTTCCGGCTGATCAGTTCAGTTATTCTCATGACCGGCCTGTTATATATGTCGATTATAATTTAAGCAGAAATTGCTTATTCCCTAAACCGACTGGCGAGTATCAGGGATTTCGGAAGGGAGGGAAGCGGGAGCATAGGCGGGGAAGGAAAAAGGAAAAAAGTTTGTCCCCTGTCCTCTTTCTCCCTCTCCCCTTCCCTTAGAAAGGCCATCACCATCAAGACTGAACAGAAATCGGACCTCGTTCAATCCCAATTCCGTTGTTTCTTCGTATATCCTAATATTGTGTTATTTCCTTTTACTTCCAGACTCGGAGGAAGAAATGAGAAATGCGACAACTGATGAGGTAATACTGTTTAAGCATTTTTATTTCGTTTTGTTCTTTTTTAACCGACCAGATGTAGGGTAACCATTGCCGCTTTCTTCTCTCAAACTAGTTGATTGCGGATTCCGTGAATTATAAACAGGCCAATGGTAATATCTCCTAAAATAACAATAAAAAACAATTCGGTAAACAATTTCACACAGTGATATAAATTTGTTGTTAATCGGTACCACATGAGTTACTTTATCTCATTGTTCCCAGTCCCTAGAGCAAAACCCGCCCATTCTGTCAGACACCCACCAGTTACCAGACTCTCTATCGCATCCAGTTCCCCATCGGCCGCCCAAAGGAGAGCGACGGAGCCAAGCCAAAGAGTTTTTCCGCAGTCATGCTAGTCAACGTGTTTCCAGTCCCTACTCCGATCCAGAGTCTGCTGAAATGGATGAGAACTACATCCGATACGGGAACATCGACAAGCTCACACGGGGGTTGAGCGGCGAACACGAAGGAACTTCATCTGAAAAGCAATCGCCCCACGTTACGAATTCGTCCAATCACGAGGCGAATTACATCATTAAGACTTGTGCAGGTCCGCTGAGCACGGAAGCGAGTCCCGTCATAAAATCACAGAGAGAAGCTACACGTCTCAAGATTAATTTGATGAAAGAATGCTCAATTGACGAGGAACTTCCGCCAGAGAGCCATGATGGCAGCAGCATCAGTATTACAGATGAGGACTTGGAAGGTCAGCAAAGCACACCAAAAAGACCTAGTACTCCGCTGAGTATACAAAGAGGTCAATTCACGCTGTCTAGCGTGAGTATTACATAGGTTTAGTAACGGCCGACGAAAGGAAGGGGAGTTGGGTGGTAATGAAAGGAGCCATGTTTTGCTATCTTACATCAAATCTGATGAAACCTCTCAGTAATTGTCGAGAACCATTCAGTAGAAAGATAATAACTTAATGATCTAAATGCCATAAATACAGATTTAAGTCAGCTTTTACTCATCATACTAGGTTTTTTTTGTTTCAAGTTTTACAGCCCGTAGTTTTGTGTTGCGATGAGCAAATAATCTTCGTTTGTTTCACAATTACTTACTGCTCAAAATGTGAACATCAAGTCATACTGGTTTCTTTTTTAATTTTTTTTGTTTTCTTTTTACCTCCAACAAGAATCTTAATACGTTTTCTATATGTTTAAGGAAAGTTAAGTTTTACATCCGGGATACATATATTGCACAGTTTGACATTAGTTTGTTTCTGATTGGTCAGTCCGTTCTAGACCGTTCTTGAACCAGTCAAAAGCGTGGAAATGGCGTTATTAAACGAACTGTAACGTTTATCTTAGAGGGTCATGTGGGTGGCTAATATTTTTACCCAAAACGTGTTAAATTGCATTTAACTAATGGATTGCCTTACTATAAGGCGAGAGTCACTTAAATCACAACTTGAATTCGTGGAGGGGATTCCTACAGCATCGCCTTGCACATTTCAGGTAGTGTTTGTGCAATAGGCCATTTTACAGTTTTGTGCCTAGTTACCTGGCCTATGACTGCAAGCGAGGCTGGAGGTGACCCTGCTTTGATACAGACCTCTGCTTTTCTCATGTAAATGCAAACTAGTTCGCATAAGAACAACTTAATTTACACAACGAAAACAGTGTGGTCTTTATCAAAAGATTCACCTCCAGCCTCGCTGCCATTCAAATGCAAGGTCACTGAACAGACAACTGTAAAATGGATTGTCTTCGTTCTTTTGTTTAGACTGTAAAAATTTTCCTAAGTCCGTTCACTTTCTTAGAACAAATTTAACCAAGGCCTTGAGGCATCTCATTATCACAGCTAAAACGTCTTGACTAAAATGCTTAATTCCGATACAATTCAAGGTTCGCTTTTGGTGACGAAATATGGCTAGTATGCTCACTGAGCAAGGGGAACTTGCTTCGTTGAAGCACTCTTAGAATTTTCGATTCTTGTCATCCAATCAACACCTAGCTGGAGCTCTCACGGGTACGACGGGGAAGTACGAGTGAGGTCAACTTGTAAAGTCGTATTAGGCCTAAAGCAGACGGTTTAGAATGAATTTCTGAATTTCTAACCTAAAAAAAAACTAGCCTACGTGTAGTTGAACCACCAACCCGCCCCCCTCCTTGAGGAGGAGGTGCGGGACACATAGGCTACCCCGCAAGGTCTTCAGGTCCGGAAAAGGACTTCGACCCCTCCCCCCGCCCGCCATCAAGTTACCATACAACATCGGTAACGTAAACCTCGAGATATGGATGTTTGTTCGGCCTCATCTTGTGCTTCTTGACCCGATTTGTAATAAGATGATTAAATATTTGTCTTACATCGTCACACGATTATAAAACAATGTATTATAAAATTGAATTGTTTCCTATACAGGAATTTATGTACGATAGGAATATTATAGGAATACTTAGCATTTACTTGCAATTTATTGGACAATAGTCCAGAAAAACTTTTTCAGTACATATTTAAAATGGTCTTATGCACCTAGACGTAAATATAATAGTGTAAGGAATAAATATTTAATCGTTAAATTAAATTTCATCCCACCATATTTGAATTTAAATGCAAAGATTGTACGAGGTATTTTAATGTGAATGTCCTAGATATTTATTGGCTTAGTTTTAGCTTTCTCGCCATGTGCGCTGTTGATCAATTGAATAACATTGTATTCAAATGAAATAAAATGTGAGAATTTCTTCTAGAGTTTACAGTTACTGTAGCAAATTACAGAAATTCGAGCCTTCAGTGATACCAAGAATAAAGCCGTTAACTACTGCATCTGCCGGCGATTTAATTATCAACTTTAAGGCAAGAATGGATGCTGTTGTGAGGACGACTTTGAAATGGTGTGATAATGAGTTACGCTTGGACAAGGTGGTGTTTTCAAATCGTTTGGTCAAATGCTGTCGCCGTGCCTTGGAAAGGTCGTTAAATCAGTAATATTTGTATTTCCCCTGCCCTTGAACGATTCACGTCTCGACGTTGTCTTGAATAGGAGACAAGGGTGTGAATCCTATTACCCGTCCCAGTCTCAGTCCCAGAGTTCCCACTGGAAAAAAAAAAACCCTTTCTGACCCTTCAGGCCCCTCTTTATAGTGTTCTGAGAGTACTTAGTCATAATTTTAACACTGCTTTGACCAAGTATCAATTATAATTATAATTATAATAAAAACAAGAACAAGAACAAGAACATTAATAGTGATAGTGATAGTGATAATGATAGTGATAGTGATAGTGATAATGATAATGATAATGACAATGATAATAATAATAATAATAATAATAATAATAATAATAATAATAATAGCTCATTTACATAGTGCACAAATCCATTATTTGCCCGAGGCGCTTTACCAAACTATCCCTAAAAACTATGTTACTCTAACAAACTTAAAAACTGAAGTGCTAGTGTCCCCTTAGCCGCCATATATCCGTCGGAGCACGACGGAGGATTGTGAACCAAGTACAAGTCAACTGAGCTATCGGAGGAATCAGGAATATTTCGTTCCACTCACGATGCTTACCCACACCCGCCATTTTGTTCCGACGAACGGCCGACACTGAAAACATCAAATCTCGCAATTCGGCGAGTCTCCTTGCAGCATACTCACTGTAGCCGGTAAGACGTGCATGGGAGAAAAGCATGCGTTAGTATTTTCACGCAACGTTTCTCTTCATACGAAAGTTGCGTGACTAAGGACCCCAGACATCAAAATTCCCGATTGAACAAGAAAGGACATTTTAGGGGTGGCAACTTGGAAGTTGGCGATTTTGGTAGGTTTGAGGGTCACACAGTAGTGCTTTGATGATATTTTGGGTGTCACCTTCCATGATTTCCAGGCAGGTGATATATATGGTTTTTTAAAGGAGACCCCTCCCATAAACTATGCTTTAACTCACAGCATATCAACAAGACGGACACTGTTGTCTTGAATTGGTTAAAAAATTAATTTAATGATGCTTTCACTACTCAGGTTTGTCCTATTGTTTTACGATTAGCAGCACTTGAGGGAATAAATACAAAATTACCAACAATATAATTCATTTCTTTTCACGGATATGGATATCAAAACCACCGTGTATCATTGCACAATTTCTAACGATTACAATTTCTTCCGGAGTGGACCTCCGAAATAAATAAATCCTTAAAAAAGTCTCCTATAATGTAAAGCAAGGTCTAAAATTCTTAAAGCAAAAACATTCTTAAAACTCCAGTTACCTTGTGAGCAGAGTTCCCTAAGGATCTGTCCTGAAAGATCCAGAGGAATTCTACTCGTAGGGTACAAAAACAATGATGGAACAGAAGAGAAAATCGATTCAAGTCAGGTAGACGTTTGTTCACTTCCTTAAATTCGCGATTTGAAAATAAGAAATAATCAACCTTTCTTCAGCAGTATAGACGAAACTGAAACCTGACATTCTGAAATACGGTTATATTGTCAGAAATTTCATTGACAGTCACAAGATTGCATAGTTTGTTGTTGACTGTTCGTTCTATGCCCAAGTGCTCTTATTCTTAACATTTTACTCAAAGGTTAAGAGAGGCCATTCTATGAACTTAAAACGGCCATTTAGATTAGAGTGTTACGCGTGACTAAAGAGGATATGAAATGAGTCGGTCAGTGAATCAGCCGTGAATCAGTCTGGTAATAAGGCTAGTTTATATCGCAAATCACGAATCGTTCAGGCCGCCAAAGATCAAAACGTGACGACTTGTCTAAATATTAACGTCTGGACAATTCATTTCATATACACTAAGAAAACTTGCTCGGCCGACGAAGTGACCAAGTGTAGCTCTTTGCTCTCCGTGAACGAATATCTCGACTATTTCAGTTCTCTAACAAACGGGGCTATCCTGCAATACCCGATGCGAGGAGGACGCTACCGACAGAGTAACAGCAAGCTCAGCTCAGTCAGGTCGTTCGAACCATAGCTGTGCTAAACTTGCACAGTCCACTGTGAGAGCAACCTACAGAGTATTTTTATTTTTCCTCGTGAATGGGATTAGTGGTGCGGTTTTAGGCGAATCTTGTTCGTTTTCACCTTTTAAATTAAGAGCCCGACAATCTTAGCGACATAACTTGATAATTCGTTATCATTACCTATTACACTGTCATACACATTGACAAACGCCTAAAAAAGCACGAAGTAATTCAATGAGGAGAGTTAACCAAAAATCATACCAACATAGAGTAGCGCTTTGTAGTTTTATCTGCATTAATATGACTGAATTATTTACATAACTAATATTCCTTGATCTGAAAGAATATTGGAAACGATGTCCCACTAACCGATTTTCTCCATGTACTAGATACATGGTGTTTCTTTACTCGCAAACGTTCTGGAGGAGATACTGTGAATTTCTTCATTTACAACTAGTTTGGTTGGCTGCCTTAACACTACGGATAGTCGTAATTACATTGATTTATCATTGAAAAATATGTGGTTATGCCTGGCTTACGCGACTCTCCAAGGCAAACCAGTAAAGAATAAAATATTGTTAAAATATTAGGATTATTATTATCATTATCATCATTATCATCATCATCATTTCTAATTCAACTGAAGCTTTCAACTTTTAAACAATAGTTCCCCCCTTCCTCTCTCTCTTAACCACCGCATTTGCAGACAAATTATATTAAGAAGAGAGAGGGTTGTGCAAGGGAGGAAAACCTATCACATTACAGCTCAAATTCATCAATAATTGTAATTTCAAGGGAAAATATTGGACAACAGTACACGTTCAGTGTGACAAATATCAAATTTTCAGGCTGAGATCAATGACCGAATGGAGCTATTTCACAAGGTGAATCAGGTTACAAAATAACCTTGAAATGGAAGGAACCTGAAAATAACTTACAAACGTACAGAAAGACCATAGAAGTAACAATACACGGAAAAGAAAGGTGGACTGCCAACGAGGAACTTGAAAAATGTGGGCTAAACTTTTCAAAATGTGCCACCAGTGACGTAATCTTCCTTAACGTTTTCAAGTTCTTTGTTTATTTTGTGGCGACTTAACTTCACACAGCATGGATTCAAAGTCGACCAATTGGAATTTTCCCAGGCATGAAAAAAGTATTCAAACATGAGAATTATCTAACTAAGGATATAGAAGAAGAGCAGAAAGGTCAGCGGGAAAGGACTCTGCCATCTTGCTGCTGTACACGAAGAAAATAAAGGTTTGTTTTCTTTCCATTGGGCAGCAGCACACGCGAGGCGACACTTTGGACGGCTAGAAATCCTTGTCCCAGCCTGTCGAGTCATCAGGAGGTACCTCGTCATCAGGTGGATAGTCGTCGAAGTTTGATGCGTCTGTCGGAGACTTGATCTGAGTGTAAAATTGAAGAGAGTCAACGACTTCCTCTATGTTGACCTTAAATTAGTGCAGTAGCCTTTGACTAAGGGTGCGTTCCTTTGGGGTGATCTGGATCAGGATCAGTAATTCAAGATCACACGGATCATGGTGCATCAAAGGAACCGATGAATCCACGCTGGTCACGGATTCACCGATTCCTTTGATGTACCATGATCCGTGTGATCTTGGATCACTGATCCTGAACCAGATCACCCCAAAGGCACCACCTTAAGTATCATCCTAGAGTCACGAAAGCACAAGCCGCAAGTGTATCACAAACGTTAAGCCCCTGCTAAACAATCGCAACATTTCAACGCAACATATCGCAATATGTTGCGCGCGTTTGGACACTCTGGTGCAACGTTGGGTGTTGTTGGCTCAAAAGCCAACAACACGCAACATCGTTGGGCCGGGCTTCACTTTCATTAATTATCTTAACCAATCTAGATCAAGCTTACCTCTCGCACAGCCATTATCTGGCTCGCTATGCGACGTTTCTTTCCTCTAACGGAGAGAAACCCTAATAACGGTTGTAAAGTTTCAACACTGGAATCAGGCAACCAAAGACATTACTATCAAAGTTAAACAAACCTTCGGAATGATTGGCGCTTGAAGTTTCCTCTGCTTCAAACCTTCCCAGTTGAAACCATCAAACCACCTAAGCACAAATCGAAATGGTGTCAGAGGTGGTCAAATTACTTTATCTCATCACATGGCAAAAACGTACAATAGCTGTTTGTACGTAGAACGGCTTTGCAAACGACGTAGTTTTCAACGTTGTTTGAAACAAGGGAAAGCGTGCATCATTACTTGTAAATCTGCAAGTTGCCTTATAGTATGATTTCCTATTGATTGTTGAACGCTGGGAAAACTAGAAGTTCAGGCACTATCCAGATATGAATGGATAGAAGGCAACCTGATCGAGGCTAGTCACGCAGGATTACAAAACTCACGTCTGCCGAAAAACTGTATGGCGACTTCTTCAGTTTGCTGGCAAATCAATTCGGTACAATCTTCAGACTGAACGGATTAAACAATGCGGGTAAAGAATGGAAAGAACGACAAAACAATCGTCGCGGAGATTGCACATTGAGTCCTCGTCGGCTGGGTTTTACGAGTCCCACTTACTTGTTCTTCTTGATGTCTTTAAGACCTCCTTTTTGGTAGCCGAGTCGCTCAGTGGGGTTGTCTCTGAGAAAAGACAGAGTAGATGCCCTGTGAGAAACCTTGAGGCTCATACAGGATGATATTCTGACTTTGTACTGCACAGCTGGCCTAAGCTAGAATTATGACTTTCGTTGCTGTAGCACGTGCTGATCCATGAAGGGTTGTTCTCCCCTATCTATTTATACATACGCCTCCGGTCTCTCCGGTTTTCCTATATCCGCTGCTTTAGTTACTGGATGTTCCTTTGGCAAAATTTGATTATACATAAAACAGTGTAACAGGGTAGACACAAAAGGTTAAAGTAGCATTTTTGGTCCAACAGTGGGGTCTCCTAAAATCTAAACTAATTTATACAGAAATCCGAAATAATATGACTTTTACATGACCTCTCTTAGTTTAGGTTTAACAGAATTTATCAAATTACACGGCTTCAAGCTTGCAAAATCACAGCATATTCTGTTTAAGACCTGCACTTACCGACAGAGCCTCTTAATGAGGGCATGCGCATTTTTAAGGACCTTGCGAGGAAATTCAATCATATCAATTCCCTTGAGAATTATGTTGTAGGTCTTCATTGGGTCTGACCCAGTGAAAGGAGGGCTGTCAAAGACAAAACAACAACAACAACAACATATTAGCAATGTACAAAAGGACACACGAAGACCTTTTGAAAACTGGGAGAATATCTTCTAAGGTCTTCCCGCGCTTGCTCCGTGTACGAAAAACACGGCGATATCGTTTTAGTATGGTTTCCAGGAGGTGGGAGTTCAAAAAGTTGTTTCTTATTATGACTCTCCTTTTGACTGAAGAACGCTGAACCTTAGAATCCAGATGGTGTGTTAGACTCGATTAAAAAATCCTGCTTAACAAGTGGAGTCAAGAGCAATTTGAGATTGCTATTATTTTATGAGGTTTTGAACAATGTGTTCTTGACTGCAAGGCTGCGTTTTCCCTGTGATTTTATCGATAGATCTTCAGGATAACAAAAATGGTCATCTTCACTCGCGTTGTTTCCAGTTTTCACTAGCAATACACAGACTTCAATTGGCTTACGATAATTAGCGAGCGACTGAAAGTGTTCAGTACGAAAACGAAAACAGAAATTTAAGGCAATGATGAAATTCTTTGAGAAGAAGGAATGCTTCTAATTGATTACGGTAACCGATATAAAGCAACATCATGTAAAGAGAAGTTCTCTGAAGTCGCGACCTAACGTGAGCAAGTCGTGGATTGGAATAACTGTAAAGATGTACAAGTGAAATGGGAGGTCACTTACCTGCCTGTAAGCAGTTCAAACATAAGAATTCCTAGAGACCAATAATCCGCTGATAAGTCGTGACCCTGGAGGATAGCAAAGGTTTGTCAATGAATAAGCAGTGACAAAAGACGGTAATTCTGTGCACTTTCCCACAAAGTAAACTAAGTGTGAGTAATCAGATGGTAACGAGTGAAATTAGGAAACAATTTCACGTACATTTGTCAAAATTCTAACAGTTTCCCGCATCTTTACAATCGTGGGTTTTCGACAACGTTGACATGTCAATTTTGTCATTTCGTTTGTGAACTTATAAATTAACGCTGGAATTTCGCGCCAAAATTAAGGAGTAATTTGTCATCCGAGATTTTAAAACTTGAATATTCACTTGGACGTGTTGAGAAACCTGACCCAGTTTTACCTTATTAAGAATTATTTCTGGCGCCACATACTCCGGAGTTCCACAGAATGTCCACGTTTTCCGTCCAGAGCCTATTTTCTTTGCAAAACCAAAGTCGACCTACAAGTAAAAGAATCAACTCATCTGTTTACAGGGAAAAAAACGTTCAAAAAACTGTTTAAAAAAATGTTGAAATGCTGTTCTTCATGGTGGTCAATGCTCTTAGCTACACCTAGCTAGTTCACAGGCATGCCACTTAAACTGAAAGAAACAAATATATCAACTAGACATAATAGGCTTAAAAATCCTAGCTTCTCATATGTCTTGGAAATGCCATGTCATGGAAAGATAGTAGCATACTGTATATGATTGACAATGTTTTAAAACAACTAGGTATTAATTTCAGCAAACATCCAGTTCCCACTTTCGAAAAGAATAGAGCATGATATATTATCTTCACTTTACTAGAAAAATTGTAAAGCTCTATATAGCACACAATGAAACCATGGAGGTTTGACAGAGCGGAAGACGTTCTTATTGCATGAAACCTTACCAATTTGCAATAACCTTTGGAATCCAGTAGTAAGTTTTCAGGCTAAAAAGATTTAAAAAATGGTGTCAGTCATCTCACTCAGCCAGGTGAGTGACAACTCTCTACAAATTCTTGCTGGTCGATGACAAATAACACGAGTACAGTTGTTTCATCATTGGTCGTATATAGATCAGGTTTATTAAGTGTACCTAAAGGCATAAAGTAATATCGGTCTGGCCAATTACAAAGAACACGGGCACTACAGCGAACGAGAGCGAACCAATATTAAAACTCGAAGCAATTATAGTCGGTGCGAAGCGCAGGAAAACCCGTGAGCGCAAATCACGTGATTGGCTTTGATTCTACCTCAGATTGGTTAAGAAAGAGGTGTGAGTTTTAAACCCACTCAAAAAGCGTGATATGCAAAACCAAAGCTTAGCAAGACTTTCAACACAGTTTCAACACGTCAAAGCTGCTCTGAAAGGCTACACTTACAGTAACCGATTCATTCTGAGGAACGATATAAGACCATATAAGCTTATAGGGAAGTAAGGTGTGGAAGAAAGGAGAGGTACATAAGTAGAGTGTGGGCAGGTGGAACGGGAAACCAACATAACGTGAAAACATAAAAAAGAAAAATACCGTACAAACCTTCAAATCTCTGTACACGATTCCCCTTTCGTGAAGATATGTAAAGGCCTCTATTACACAACCTACATAAAACCGCGTGGTTCCATCATCAAATGATCCCCTATGGTAGAACAATTCAAAGAAACTCAGTGTGGAATTTTAGAAGGCATGTACCTAGAAAAAAATTTCATTAAAATTTAATCTGGTCTTCCTTTTCTCCAGGCGGCATCTTGCCTGGGGCAAACACGGTAAAACTCACACAAAATGTATAAAAGGTAAAAGTTGGAAGCTCGAGGTCCAGACATTTGAGCGTCATTTGAACTTGATTAATGTTCTGAAGTGTTTATGAGTTACAAGGTTTGAGATACCATATTTGATTTTCCTGATCAAATATGAAGAGCACAGCTGTGCTGGTAGGCGAGGAACCATATTTTTAATTTTACTTACAACTGTCTCTAAATTTTCCTGCGAACTTGCTCGGTTTTGAAAGCCAATGTATGGAGCGCTTTCTCCCTCAAATTTGACCAGTGAATGACTTCTTTTACCCTTTATTACTATATTTTCGAAATTCGTATTTTCTGTGAATTGTTACACATTAGGCTCTCAACCTTTCCAATACATTTACTGTATTTTTTGTCGTGTTGGTCCCCCGACCAAAATGGTGTCAGAGGGTCAGTTTAATTTTCAAAAATATATAAACTATCATTACAACTTACTTGTCTCTGAGAATAGTCCAAAGCTCGCCACCTAGACAAGCTTCCAAAAGCATGTACAAATATTTACTATTCTTAAATGTTGTATATAACCTGAAAAATTAAATAAAGAAAACTTATAAGAAAACGTAAACGATACAAGCTCCGTCGACACTACTTTTTTCCCCCCGGCCGGTGGCACCAAAATGGCGCGAAAACGGAGAAACCCGGAGAACATTCGGCTGATTCCGGCATATCCGTAAGTGCTCGTGCACTTTCCTAATTGGTTGAAAGGAATCGACCCCTTACGAAAATGGCCTTCGTTCATGCTGCCCTCCAAAGCATGGGAAATCTCCTCCTTGGCTGTGCTTGATAATTCACTCAAACTTTTCAACACGCTCATATCACCTTTGTCGGAATTGTCGACAATTTACTCCAAGAGCTCGACTTCAAGGAACGCATGAAGATTTGTACTTGGAAACTGAACAAGACCTAAATGATCTTAAGGCAGCTTCCCAAACTAGAGAGTGACGTCCTCAGAGCACGAGGCGCCATTGCAGGTAAGCTTAGAAATTTGGCAAACAATTTTAACCGAATTTAACCACCTCACCTTACAATGAAGGGACAATTTGCTTCCATCATGATTTTCTTTTCTGACATGATGTGGTCTTGCTGTCTTGTTTCAACAATGTGGTGCTTCTTTAGCGTTTTCAGAGCAAAGGTTCTCTTGTCGTTGGCCAGTTGAATCTAAAGACGGCACAATACGCTTACAATTTGTCACTTCTGTCCCAACTATGAAAGCTTTGACGTGTAAACTTTAGGGCAATTTTAAGAGTGACACAGAAAGTCAACAAAATTTTCTTAATTCTCATCGCCTCTGCTTAAGCTTAACATGCTCTTTACAAAAGAGAAACTGCAAGTGAATTTGACAACACTGAAGATCCAGTTGAGGAAGAAATGTTGATGAGGACTAGCAAATTAAAAGTAGAGTTGCTGAGTAACCCAGAGAAAGTCAACCGCCAATGGCGACTGCGGTGTGCCCAATTATATAATGTACATTAGATGACATTCGAGAATTTCGTCAATTCCATTGCTTTGTTTTCAAAGACAATTACCTTCTAAAAGAGAAAACATGTGAAATGGGTGTTTTACAGTGGATATAGACGTAGATGTTCTAGACTGCTGAATCCTAAGCAACAATATCTAGACTAGACTGTTGGCACCACATAATTATTAATCAATTTTGTGATCAATTCAGTTCAATACTTAACTCACCAGTTCAACACGTCCAAAGCCACCAACACCTAATGTCTTCACAATTGAAATATCTTTCAAGGTCACACTGGCAAATTCATCTATTTCTGCTTTTGTGCGACTGCAAAGAAATGGCTTAATGAGTTGACTATTCAGAAGAGTATAAAGTATATTTTCTTTATTATACAAATCTGTCATTTGTGCAACAAATTTTACACTTCCAATTAAGGCCCATCATCACCAGAGCTTGCTGGCACATCAGACAAGACTCTGCTTTTTGTGACCCTTGTTTAAAAATATGACCATACACTCACGGCATTGAACTGAGAATATATTTAACTTTACACCACCTTCTTACAAAACATACAAATGTACATTCAGAAAGCTCTTGTGACCATTATAGTCTACTTAGCACTGAATGTATCCCAGCACTACTTCATTTTACATGCCTCAAGAGAAAAATATTGAACAAGTCACTTTACAGAAGGAAACCTAATCAAAACCATTGAGTGCATTTTCCACGAATTCTCTTTCAATCGGTCACTGAAAAAAACCACAAGTTAATAATGCAGAACATATTGATGGCATATATATTTTACGCATGTGCAGTAAGTGACAAACTGCTTTGAAAGCTGTACCATGGTTTTATGCACTCATGAAGCAAAGTTTGCCTATACACTTAAATCTCCTGTTGGTGGACACCCATACCACAAAACTGTTGAAGTGTCCACTTACAGAAGGAGGATGGCAGTCATTTAGTAGCATAGTACTCAAATCTCGAAAGTATAATTCTGAAAATATGATATGCCCAGGCTGGTCCAGCTACATAAACCACATCATGGATAAAGTGCCTCAAAGAATTGCAGTGTACCCAAGAAATATTACGCAGAATAATCTTGTGCTGATGCAAAGTGCATGTAGGCAATAGCCATTGTCTTCCTTTTACTCAAAAGCTGACCCCACCCTTAAAAAAAGAAACAAACTTCGTAGCTAATGGCTCATGTATTGTGATAAGATTGAGTGCTTAAAAAAATTTTAATCTCAAGCTTTTGCGAATACACTTAAGTTTTCAAGTAATTAAGTAAACATGCTACATTGCATTTCCCACCTCTGAGAAATCAGTCAACTGAATGTAAATAAAACATGATTACGATTCTGAAAACTTGAGTCAAACTTCCCTTGAATAACATTTTGGAGTCAAGAGTGTAACATTCATCTTTAGTGGGGTGCAATAGCTGTTTACTTCCTACATTAAAAACCCACAAATTTTAATAACTACATGTAATGAAGTTCCAAACATCATTAGGTTTTCTTATCAATAGCCAATGTCATTCTTGTCTCTTCTTGTTTACACTGAGACAGTTTTTCACCATACCAAAAAAGTGTTCCAGCTGTCACACAGTTTCACACATCGGTGGTTCTTCATGGTAACCATACAGTCACTGTTGGTCAGTGACAATGCTGATGTAATCAATGCTGATTGCAAGTGTGATGTAATCATTCCTAAAGCTTGCAATGGTAAATAAATACTTTTGAACACAATCATTTATGCCCCATATATTTTATGAAAGCTAACCGTTTAGTCCCAAGTATTGTGACATTTTAGGATTCTTTTTTGGTGGTATAGATGTCAAGAAAATATGTTTTAACGTTCATGATATTCTTTGTGAAATGTTGATAGCTCTTGGGATTAAAGGGCTAAGCCTTAATTAAGGTGTTCAATTCATAAGGTTACATGTAATTATTGTTAGTTACATAATTACTGTGCAGACCATGTTTAGAAACAATTAATTTGTGAAAAAGTAACTATTAAAGTGAACACTATTTATTTAATGATTGGTGTCAATATATCCGTGCTTGAAATGAGTTATAATTAGAATGAGCCATTTCGATTGTGCAAGAACAGTTAATGCAGGTACCAACCTTTCCATTTCTTGAAGCTGTCTACTTGGTTAAGGGGTTAAGAGGAAGAAATAAATGTAAGTCCTCTGCTAAAAAATAAACACTTTAAGTAGATAAGAACCAAAAAAAACATGTTAAGCAATTTCAAATTAACATTTTATTTAAATTATTATGGATAAAATTAAAGGTTTATGGCCTCAGAGTTAGTTTAAAATTCTTATTGGGACAATATGATGCAATGCAGTGTGTAGGAATAGCAAGATGAATGTGATGTCTTGATGTGGCACTTTGTTTTCTACCTAGCAATTTTTCAATGCACATGAAGCCCACAAACTACACATTCTTTTCATTTCTTTCATACTGTGTGATGCTCTAAAGACCCCTTGGAAAAGAAATTCCAGATGGGTGGCCGGGTTCAAACTGAAAAACCTTCAATGGGGATAAAGATATTTTTTGGAATAACACATTGCAGAAACAAATCCCATACAAATTTGAAACAATTAGTTTTTAAATGGTTTAGTTGCATTTTAAAGTAAGAGTCATTTCATTATTATGTTGTTTTAATTCTTAGTTTGTCATCAAATTGTTGCATTATTTATTTGGAACTCAAAGGGTAACATTTTAACACATTACTTTAGCAAACAATTCATCTGTAAATAATGCATGTACATCATTGTATATACTGTAAATTGGTAGTACCAACTATAAGCAAACTACTTAAAATGCACACTTTGAAGCATTTAGTGAACTTTCCTTTATCAAATCATCATCATCACAAGTTCCTTCTCCCCATTTGAGTAATAGGGATAGATGGAGGGAAATTTTCTTTATAGCTATTTGGTAATATTTACACACAATATTATCTTCGGGGGTGTGACTTATAAAAATTATACAAGAAGAGTTGCACTTTAAAGCTGACTGAAATCCACTGAAACATCAACATAGTACCTAAGGACAAGCAAGAGTAATTTTTGTATGACAGGAGTGGAAAAGAGCAAGCATTCATCAAATTTTCAGAGGCTGAATCCTACATTCCCCAACTTTTGAATTTTGACTAATAAGTGAAATCATTACAGTTCAAGAAATGAAATTTCTTTGCAATCTAGAAAAAGGAATCGCAATTTACTTTATCAAGATAATTTGTACCATATTTGCTTAATTAAGGACGGTGCCTACTTTTGTTAGTGCACACACATTCTGCGCATCACGCAAGGTAGGTTTAAGCGCCACGCACGCACTGGGGTTGACACTAACACAATCAACTACACGTCCAAGTACACAACTAAAATGAAAGCAAAATTTCCCCACTGTGACCAAATCAAGTTTAATGAACCTGCACTTAAACCAGGAACACCAGAATAACAGCATATCACTGACCACTAACTATTTATGTCTTCCAGCTGAAAAACTAGCTGTCATCTGTCGCAAATTATGCTGAAATCCAACTGTAAACATGTACCTGCAGATGGCGTAGTGCACGAGCATAACAAGTTCAAGATACGCAAATGTTTTACTGACTGGGGGTGCCAGGAAAATATGTAACGGACACCGTAAAGGTTTTCAAAAAAGATCAATAACTTTAAAAAACATGTAGCTACCCCTACATTTTATATTATGAAATGGAAGTGGCAAGCCTATTCAACACGTGATTAGTTTCTGGTTGTGAGCAAAAGGTATTTAGACTGTATTTTAGCTGAACCGGAGGAAGGCTGTCAGAGACCCTAAAAGCGCCTTTGCAACGATTTTGTTATTAAAAACATACCAAAAATGGTTTTTATGTTACCATTTACCATGTAGTTTTAAGATCTTTATAAATGTGTTTGCTTTTCTGTCTGTAAAGGCGAATTCTAAGGAAATCTGTGAAGAAATATCCTTTCCTTCTTTTTTCAGAAAAATGCTGATGTCAGCATTTTTGTTGAGATTTGAGGCTAATTATCTCGAAAAAATGCATGGCTACCCCCAATTTTTCTTTGGGGATTCCAGTAGCCCTTGCAAAGATCTACTCTTTCCGCATGGTCCTAACCTAGTGCAAAAAACCTTTGTATTTAGTAGGCACCATCCTTAACATAACAAACATTATGAGAAGAATATTGATGGAGAATTTTACTTTTGTTCATTTAATTCTCATTACTGTATAGATTTAACAAAAGGTTTCGCTTACATGTATGTCCACAATTGAATGCAAGTATTGTTTAATTAGTACTTCATATTTGGCAGGGTTATTTGACATTTTTATATTACTTCATATTTGACAGAATTGTGTGTGTTTTGGTGACTTTTAACCAATGAGGACACATTGTGATGCTCATCATAAGGACTTTGAATCTCATCAGCATTCAATCCTGGACATATCTGAAAGGTTTAGGGATTAGTAATGTTAACTATTGAAACCTTGCCCGAAACTGGCATTTCATGCTCTGGCAAAGACTTACGATTAGTGTCCTTTAGTTAGCAACCAGCAATACTAATAAAAATTCTCATCAGTAAAGAGTTTTCGCTATCAGTGTTCAAATTTAATGGTAACCTGTTAACCAGTGGTTAGTAGTTAGTAAACATGCATCCCAGAAACCAGACATGCTAAGGAAAATTTCTTTAAAATTATCATACAGAGAAAATCCTCTTAAAAAAAGTATTAATTTTTATGAAAGGCTGATGTTGTTTCTTTTTGCACCAGATTGCTTTAGAACTGTCTTGAACTATTTCTCGTTTTAACAGATACTGTACAATCAACATGAAAATCCTTACTTCACAGAACTCAAGGCAATCAGGCCTATTAATGGGATGAAGAGAAGTGGACACGACCTTACTACTTCTGCCATCTTTTTTGCTTTGGGTCTTTTTTTTCCTGTGGAAGTGGCTGATTCATGATCAGTGTGCCCTGTTTGTCACCAGGCTGTCATTAAGTTTTAATTCACCTGTAGCCTTGATCTTCACACCCATACCAAACTTGTTACTTTATGGGTGAATTGTATCAACTACAGGCCAGTTCACCCGTAACATCAAGGGTTCATCAAACATACTCAGCTGTAACTGGTGTTACAGGTTGCGGCCCTTATTGACAGCCCTGTGTCATACAGATCAGCTGCAGAGATTGCTGCATGGATTTTGTAAAAAAGACTGCCACCCAAAAGTACAGTGAAGAAGATGTCCACAGGAGATTGATGAAAACAAAAATGAATGTATAGAAAGCATAGTGTTGAACACTGCTACGGAAGACTCCAGGAGCAGTATGAAGGAAAATGTAAACAAGAACAGAGTGTGAACATTCTGACAAAAATGGAAAAGGGCATTTGTCTGGTTAACCTTAGTAGCTGACTGGATCACACTTTATTTCGGTCATGGCTGATAGAGAGACAGACACCAGTAACAAGGATCTGGAATTTGTCTTTACAAGATTTCTTGAAAATGGTTTGCATGGTAAAAAGTATGGTGCAGCAGTGTTTCAGCCAGAAAATTTTACTTGAGGGCCAAAGTGGCCCCTAAAGATCTTTTTTAGGGGCTATTTTTTTTAGGAAAGGGGCCAATAAACTGAAAGCTACAGAAGGAAAAAATGCATCACAGTACCAAGGAAAATAAAACAGTGTATCAGGATCTATGATAAAATTTAATAGTAAGTCCTTTTTGAGGGGTTTCTGCTCCATAAAGTTTCTTTTGAATCAGATACTAGTATGAAGGATCCGTGCATTACAAGAGAACAATCCTTAGGCCTACATGACGTAGTCAATGATCAAGGGTTTGCAATGCATTATGGGGCGATTTCAAACTTGATCAGTCATTTGGAAGTTTTCAGATATGAGAGAATCAATACAGCAAAGCAAAAGGACGGATTGACTTATTTTCTTATGTTGAATGTTTTAGAAACAAAGATCTTTCAATATGATTTTCTAGAAGGACATAATGTGTGACAAAATAACCGTTATTGATCGTCAACACAGAGAAATGTGGTCGCCATTATGCCGTACTATGGTGACTAAACCAGAATTTTTGGTCGCCAAGGATGAAATGCTCGTTGCATTGGCGACCATATCGATCACAATTTCCAGCCCTGGGATGGCTTTTAAAATATTATGCCTGTGTTAAGTCTGCACTCTTGTAAAAGGAAAGGGCCAAATTGGCCCTTTTTTTCCTTTTTCTGGGGGCCATCTCTGATTGTAACACAGGATTCCTGCAATGACGCGCTCTGGCGGAAACACTGCTGCAGTTGTGGAACTGATTCTTGGACAATGAAGTGATTAGTAAAACTTTCGTCCTCCAATCCAAAGTGTTAGTTTTCCCAAAAAATGTTTTGATTTTTTATCAATCAGTATGCTCACATGGGTTTTCAACAACTCTTCAATAACTTTGTGTCACCAATACTTTTGATTAGTTATGCAAATACAGTTAAGAATCAAAGAAACTAAATCATTCACTTGTTCAGATCAGAGATAGCAACCTGCCTCAACTCTTGCTACCTGATCATCTCACAAACAGCACACATTCATGAAGATAACAAAAATTTCATTTCACAAATGTCTGCAAATTAACTCTATTATTTGCAACAATAAGAAGAGAACTGACATTACCTTGCAATCTGAGGTTCAACTCCCCTCTCCTTGTCACTATATTTGTCTGTCTTCATGTCTTCTAAACTACCAATATATGCTTCAAAAGCTCTAAACAAGTAAAATGCAGATAATGGTTAACATCCTGACAGGGCCTGAAAAAATGTGGTGAAACTCACCCAAAAGAGGAATTTAACATCTGAAAACCTGTTGCATACAGAAATATCAACCTCTGCATTTTGGTCACGTGGCATTTTCTTTTCAAGTTATCGTGTTGATCAAACATAAAAAAATCTGATTTCAACCCTAAATAATTCATATTTATAATCAGCTACAAAGACGTCAAAAGATATTCTTATAATGACAATTTCCTAACTATGAAAGCAACACAAGTCTCTAAGTTTCATGAGTTTAGTGGCAGCCATGTGATATACACGAATGTAAAACTACTAGTAAGCAATAACAACATTGCGGTATGATTTAACTATGGAAAGTTCACATAACATTGCTAATCACTCAAAACATGAACTAAGGAATACTTACTCTCTATCTAACACTAAACAATGGACACCTCCTTTGGCTGCTATGCAATTAGCTGTTCGCAGATCCTCTCTGTAAAAAATAAATACCCAAATAAGCCTTCCATATAAAAGAATGACCAAATGATGTATGTACATGTAAAAACATGTTGTGCATATACCTGCCCTGTCTCGTGATACTGTTAAAAATCCTATACAAGCAGCATGAAATGATTCCAAATTGTAGAAACAAGATTTAAGAGGCTGTCTCTGTAAGAACCGACTGCTGATTTTACTTCGAAAATTCGATTTTTCTCATAAGCTGGGATTTCAAAGCCCTTACCTAGTCAATCACTAAAATGAGTTTTGTTTCATTAAAAATTCCAATTGAAGTTTTCTAGGATTGATT
>Ga0126338_10000242_pt1 | contig 26093 bp, 18 predicted proteins | sample OrbCmetagenome_2_FD_92529 | JGI IMG/M metagenome (GOLD analysis project Ga0126338, IMG submission 92529) | Coral microbial communities from Petempiche,Puerto Morelos, Mexico - Orbicella C C metagenome | ecosystem: Host-associated > Invertebrates > Cnidaria > Coral | place: Petempiche,Puerto... | reverse complement strand
TTTTTTTCTAACACTTGACTCACTTTTTTCGTTTCTAGTGACAAAATAGTGTTCAATATGTCCTAATGTTTGTTATTTATCCACAGGCGGCACAAACTCAACATCTGACTGTTGATTCACGCGATTAATGGACTTTCTATGGGAAATTCCCTTTACTGGTCCTAAATATACTATAATCAAGCATAAAAACAAACTTACATAAATTCTGGGCGCAAATTGCATCAATTTTTGATGGGTTTGTGGTTTTATTTATTTTGTCTTTTTTTTGTTTTTTTTTTTTTCGATTTTCTTAGTCTTCATTCTCCTCTTAACTGATTCATAAAAAAAAGGCAAGGACGGTGATTCCAAGCGACCTTGTCCCACAAATCGCTTTTGCTTCACAAAGTACAGAATCGCCATTAGACTAGGAGTATTTCCTCTTTTGCTTAGTTAAGCGTGACCGTAAACCTCGAGGAAAAAAAATCCTCGCATGAAATTTTTTCCTCGAGGTTTTCTTATGCGTCACGCACGATTGACTAAGCGAAACAAGGATCACTCGTAGTCTAAATCGCCATGAAAACACAACTGCCATATGGACAGATAAATTAATCATCGCATCAACTCATCACGGCAACCGTGCTGCGCAGAGAATTTCAAATGCTATTCAGTTTTCTGTGATCTTTCCATGCGCTATACTTTTTTGGCGTGATCGCAGTCACGTTCCAACAGCCATTTGGAATTACATTTTGCACACCTTGAGTACAAAATGCACATGTTACCTGTGACATTACATTACAAGTGAAGTTTATTTCTACATTTTAAAATAGCTTCATTTAAGCATGTTAAAGGGAGTTTGCTTTGCAAAATCTATAGAACATCAACATTCACATACCACCGAGTTCGCGCGGCCTGTGGATAACAAACACTCCGATACATAATTGAAGAGAACCAAAAAATATGCGAGTCAAAAGTAAATGCAAAAATCAAGAGTAAGAAAGACAAGTACTCAGTCTGCACAGTCTGCATGGTCTATTATATGAGTACGGGGGTATTCCTATTTACCCTTTGAAATGCATTTGTAGCAGACTGTTATGTCACGTCATGCTATTAATGTATCGAATTGTACTGTCATGTAATGCCATGTAATGCAACACCATGTAGTGTATTGTATTGTAGCGTATTGAAATGAAATGTAAGTAGAGTAAATATTGTGTCACAAGAATTGTATCAAAATAGAGTTAGTATTGTATCTTATTAAAAGTAGAATAAGAATCGAGCCGTATTGTAAGTAGAGTACATATTGTACTGTACTACATGTAGAGAGCACTGTACTTAATTGTAATAAAGTAAAGTAAGTACAAGTACAATGTATTGTACCATACTGTAAATAGAGTAGAATACTGTATTGTATTACAAGCAGAGTAAGTATTGTGTCGTACAAATGTAAGTAGAGTAAGAATACGTACATTGTTCTAGTATTGTTCTGAAAGTAATGTAAGTATAGTTTCTAAACGTAGAGTGATATTGAGATCGTAGCAAATTGTAGACAGTAGAGTACCGTATTGTAAATAATTATGTATTTTGCAAATAAGAAAAACATTAACCACCTCTGGATATTCCCAAGGGTGGCCACTTAATAATGGTTCGACTGCAGTTATCAATGACTAAGCCAACCTAATGTCAGCTTAGATTTGGAACACACTATTAATATTTCCTGACTAATTTATATTAACTGTGGCTTACCCACAATGGTCTTGATTTTCTTAGCATTTTGTCTTTTCATAAATGCCTGGTATTGCTCAGACTGTTGGTAAATTTTAAGCTCTTCAATGTAGCGTTTTTTGTCTTCTTCTGCTTCATCCAGGTATTTCTTTAGGTTCAAAAAGCCAAAACAAAAATGAAAAGCAAAGGATTTTTAAATATTCTAGGAAAAAATGGGTGGTCTACTTTAACCTCAAATCCTAAGCACAAAAGTACTGTCTTGTACTTTGTATTAAAGGGTCTTGATAATAGCAGGCAAGTCAAGAATTTAAAGAAAACGACAAAACTTTTAAGTTTGAAAGACATGTCTCGACAGAGCCTACATCTACTATTATCTTCGGTTGATTCATGTACAAAGCGTTGTGAATTGAATTTGTAATAAGTAGGGAAATGCTAATTGTGATGAATAGTGACAACAAAGTGAAGCAAAGCCGTGTAAATCTAAAACTATCCTTATAATCCTTTGATGCTTTGCTTCATTTTGTTGTCACTATTCATCACAATTAGCATCTCTCTACTTATTATAAATTCAACTTCCAAGGCTTTGTACATCAATCAACTGAAGATGAGATCTATCAAAACATTTCTTTCAAACTTAAAAGTACTGTCGTTTTCTTTAAAATCTTGACTTTGTATAAATATTACCCTTCCTAATTCCTAAATTGATAGCTTTTTGCTGATAATCAGTTGGCACATGGCACATCAGATTTCAATTTCTACATGTACATGTGCAATCAAAACAATCCATGTGGGCTCCTCTTACAATAATTACTATGCAGAGCTGAGTTGGTGCAGAAGAATTGAAACCAGAATTCCTTGTACTGATCTTTGAGCACTCTTGAATTTATGTACACTCTAGCTCTGCCCCTCACAGAGGATTCAGTGATGTTTGACTGTACATGTTTATTACAAATCGAAAAAACAAACAAAGAAATAATGATAACGATAACGATAGCGACAGCAATAGCAATAGCAATAGCATTAACAATAACTTATAATCAAATGATTTAACACACAATTGTTTATGTTCCTAAAGGGCGTACATGTGCAGTGGAACCCCCCACCCTTTTTTTATGAACACTTTATTCTAACCTGAACAAAAGCTCAGTCAGTTATTTGATTATTTAAAGACCCTATTTATATAACCAGTCTGTTAATATTTGTGAGTTCATGTATGTATTGGTATAAATTTTTCTTACCTGCTTCTCCTCTTGAAGAAGATTACTCCACTCCAGTCCAAGTATCTTTGTTATTTCAGGAAACAGTAAATTAGGATGTTGTTGCTTCACTTCAGCTCGACGACTGTTGATAAATCTCACATACCTGCACAGGTATATCAATAATCAACAATGCACTTTCCAAATACAAAAAAATCATTTTGGGTAAACTTCAGGCCAGAAAAAAGTAGTTACATTTAAAAAATACTGTTTACATGTACAAATAGAAAACTACTTGTGCAATGCATAGAAAATATACTATCACAATTGAGTGAGATTGTTGTTGCATTGCAGAACATTGTTGCTTTTATTATTATTGAATATAGTATTTGTTTTAGTATTTGCTTTTTGGGTCCGATTTATAAGTTACCTTAAGAGGAAAACTTTGATCAAATGGCATATTAGAGATTTCCCAGTTTATAAAGTTCTGCAGTGATAATTTGATAATTTTCAAGGTAAAACAAAAAAGCTACTGAATGCTACTGAATACTACTCACAACTACTTGTAATCCCAAAGGATCAAGTTATCAAGAGATTTGTAACATTTCTGTGTTTGTTAAAGTGTCCATATGGCCAACGGGATTATTGTGGTTTTGGTATCTCTATAACATCTAAAAAAGTATTCAAACCAAAAGAAATGGATTCTGATGCTTTTTTGCCTTAAAAAGAAGCTTTAAATCCCACTCCAGCCATGCCGAATGAAGTTGACTGCATAATGAAAGATTGGTGAATCTTCACTTCAGGAACATCTCAAAGCTTCATGTTTTTATTCTACTTGCTTGATGATCGCATTGCTTTGCCAACTTTCATTTGTTTGTTTTTTGTTGACGAAAGCTCCTCACCACCACTGAAATAACAGTGACAGGAACTCTTGGGACTTGATGCTATCCAACATGACGTCACAAACCATCCAGAAACCTAGACTCTTTTTTTGCACTAACTCATTGTCAACTTCATTAGCTTCTGTCAGTTTTTCTACAGATCTTGCCCCGTATCAAGCTACTTGGAAATAGATCCTTTGGAAATACATCAATTCAGTACAGTTTTATTATTTAAGAAAAAAACTCAAGCCCTTACTTCTTACTAATTTTTTTAAGAATGACTATCATATTTTTATTTATTTATTTATTTTCTTATTTTTTTTGTTTTTGGGAGGGGGGTATTTTCCTAGTTTTTTAGTTTTTAAGTTTCTTAGAGTAACATTTTAGTTTGTAGGGATAGTCTGGCATAGCACCTTGGGCAAATAATGGATGTGTGCACTATATAAATAAACTATTATTATTACCATTATTACCATTACCATTATTATTATTATTATTATTATTATTATTATTATTATCATTATTATCATTATTATCATTATTATCATTACTATCATTACTATCATTACTATCATTACTATCATTGCTATCATTGCTATCATTGCTATCATTACTATCATTACTATTATTAATATTATTACTATTATTATTATCATTATTATCATTATTACTACATATGACATATGTATGACATGTGCACAATGTAATCACATGGCTTGTGCACTGGCATATGTTGTCTGCCATGATCATGCACAAAATACATCCACTCAATCAATAGTAAAATGTACATGTATACACTTTATGAAATGGATAAATGGCTACAATGTTTGATTGCATTTGTCAGTCCCATTGGACTATAAACACCAATGTTCCACATGTACAGTATTTAGAGTTCCAGTGGTACATCACAACACAATGAACGCATGCAATCATTATTAATACTGTATGTATATTGATAGCCACTGCAGGCTCACAACATTCTGTATACATGTAAAGGTGATTACATGTCAGTTAAGGTTGTGTTTGGAAAAAAAAAAACTCAATAAATAAAAATAATATTTGATAAACTCACCCAGTAATTGGGGCTTTTGGTTTATTCAAATCTGCAAATTCCTTCTTTCGTTTTTTCCCTTTTGGCCAACCCCCTTTTCGTTTCTGCTATAAAATATAAGTTACACATATAAATAACTGCACATTAAAGACAAAAAAAAATTGTACAGGTAACCATATGAATGCAAGTGCAATTAGGGACTTAACACTGTAAGTGATATTTGAAAATTCCCTCAAAATTGCTCAAGCCTTTAGGCCTGTGCAATTTGAAAGAATTTTCAAATATCATAAATAGTGTAAATCCTTAATTACTCGAGCTTCCAGACAATTACTAATTTAAATTATATGATTGAGATTGCACGCACGTTACTTTGATCTGCAGTGCAAATTAAGAATTGACGATAAATTGGCCTGCTCTCGGCCATTCACAATGAAGTTATTTTCTCAGTCATTGAATAAACAATATTATTATACATTGAGCTCACTATCTCTTTTCTGATTGGCTGAAAGCATACAGTGAATTTTTGAAATCAATGCTTGTGACGTCATACATGTGACTGCAGATCATACAATAATCATGTCAAGGACACTCAAGGTCACGATAATCATGTCATGTATGACAGCGGTGCATGATTTCAAAGGGTAATCATGTCAAGTTTGCACACTTTGTGTTGCTTGCCGTCAGTGAAGAAGCAAAAAATGACTTCCATTTTTTTTGTTCAATGTCTAATAAAACAATTATTAGATTCGGTTTTTGTGATATCCAGAATAATCAAGGTCAAGGCAAGGGTTATCAGCCAAAGCCGAAGGCTGAGGCTGATAACCACTACCGAGATCTTGATTATGCTGGATATCACAAAAACTTCATCCAATAATTGTTTATTATAATAATAATAATGATTAACTTATATTGTGCAGATATCAATATAACATTTTCAGCTGCACATTACAATGTTTAAGAAAATATAACTACATGTACTAATCATCCTAAAAACATCTCTAATACAAGTTGCACTGTATTTTAATTAAATAATAAATATGCAGGTTGCATCCTGTTCAATACTATCTGTATGTACTTGACTGTATTATTTTCATTTCATAGATAACCTTTTCTAAATTAACATAAAATTCAAGGCAAAAATAGTGAATGGTTTGGAAATGAATATTTTACATCTGTTCAGTAAATAAAGTCATTAAAGCAGAACTCTCTGCATGATAGCCTGCACATGCACAAAAGTGCAAGGAATTTTTGGTGGAAGTTCAACAGAAGTTGTTTGTTCACTTGGGAAGTACTGTATACATTGCAGGTTTACAGCATACATGTATATGCCATTCACTTAAGATCAAAGATTATTCATCGATAAGTTAACCTTTTTCAACCAGATGAATAAATTCTTCTTCAATATTAACACTGTCTTTTAATTCATTCACTAGACAAGTATTTCTAATGAATGAATACAAACTGATTTGTGTCTGATAACAGTGTTATTATCAGGATAAAACAGATTAGCCTGTACAAGTAAGTGCATGTTATTCTGACTTACAGTTGTAGTTTGTACCAGAATTTTGGAGTCACAGTACATGTACAGTACTGTACATGAGACAGTGCACTACCCATAATGTATTTATTAATCAGTAAATTTAAAACAAAATGCCCCATAGGGGGCTTAAAGTAAATGACTCAGTACATGTACTGTAAGTTACCTTTGGATCACCAGGTGTGCTGCTTGGTGCCCCTTCAGGCAACACTCCATCTTCAGACAAAGAACCAGAGTGAGGCTGTAATGTAACATTTATTGTCAGTTCATTTGGATGACTGACATTTGACGCACTGCCTGTGACAGATGCAACATCGTCTTCACTGGTTAAGTCAGTTTCCTGTTGGACAGAATCAGCTTGTTGAGACTGCTGAACAGCAAACAGCTGGCTTTCGGGAACTGTGACAACTGCAACCTGGCTATTGAGCACTCCACCTTAATTTGGAAAAGAATTGCCACATTAAGCAAAAAAAGGATTAACCCAAAGGGCTCTAAGTTATTTAATGTGGCTAGATGTAATTTAGGCTAAGTTAAAAGCAAAACAATATTGTTGGCCAGCATTTTCCCTCAGGGTCGGTGTAAAGGCTTGTGTGCATACCAAGAATACAAGTGACTTGTAAGATAATCCATGGTATACCACTCAAAAGCATTGCATAACTAGTATGTATGGATAAAAGTTGTGTTATTTTGTGTTTATTTTACCTCAGTTGGTGACTTGTACATGTGTAATGTATATAATAGTTATAATAATAATAATAATAATAATAATAATAATATTTACATTTTTGTAGGGTGCATTTCTTAACTCAGTGCACCTAACAATATATAACTAACTAAATAAATGGAACAAAAATAACTAACTAAAATAACTAAACAATTACTTACGAAAAGTAACAGTAAAACTTCCTTAAAAAAATTGGTCTTCAGTTCAGTTTTAAAACTTTCCACAGCATTAGCTTCCTTAATGTCTTTTGGAATAATAGAGTTCCATAATTAGGTGTGGCAAAAGAAAAGGCTTTGCACCATAAGTGTCCATTTTAACCATTTGACAAGCGACGAGCGTGATGTAGATCGTAAATCACGCGATGGATGGTATTCCTTAATGAGAGGTTTCAGTTAGTTAGCGGATTGGTCATGCAAGATCTTATAAGTTGTAAGTAGAATCTTACAATCAATCCTCTGCTCAACTGAAAGACAGTGCAAGTCTTTTGATAGCGGTGTTATGTGGTTTGAACCTTTCGATCCTGTCACAAGGCACGCTGCAGTAATTTGAATCCGTCGAAGCTTATCCCTTTGGCATTTGGGATACCATATAGAATGCCATCACAATAATCCAAATGAGAAATTACAAGTCTTAAAGTGTTTACCAGCATATGATGTTCTTCACTGAATAATTATGAGTTGGCTTTTAGTGTTATTGTTTGGGAGGAGGGAGTTAATTATGAAATTAATCAATAAACATATAAGTGAACTTGACTGGATCCCAGCTACATGAATTGAACACAGTCAGGTCAGACATACACTGTACATAGAAGTAGCGAAAATATAAATATCCAATTGTGATGGATAACATAAAATAAAACAAATTTTTATTTACATGCATGCATACCTGGACAGGCCAGAGCACCACTTGAACTAACAGCAAATGTCGCTACTCTGTTGCCTGGTATTGCAACACTCCTTAAACAAAAAGCAAAGAAACAAAAGAAAAAAAAACTGGAGTTAAATGAAAACACAATTTATGACTGGAGGGGCATGTCTATGCTGCATGTTAAAGGTGTACAGTATGTAGACCTGTTTAGAACTAGCTAATACATGTAGGTTGAAAAATGCTGTTTAGCTCTTCTATTTCATTGTCTTTGAATGAATTGTTTTAATTATTTTCTGTAAGGAAATTAATTTTATTATGTTGATTATATCATTGACCATGATTAAGTATTTGTGTGCCTCTCTATCCTTACACTTACAATTTCTTATTTTCATCAGAAGTGATCTAAACAATGTTTTTTTTTTATTACTTGACTTTCACAATATAGCTTCACTAAAAATGTGACTACATCTACTCCACCAAACTGGGATGAAAGGACTGAAAAACAATTGTACATAACTCCAGCCAATACTGAATATGAAACATGTACAGCGTCTTGAGGTTGCTCTATTTTTAATCAAATCTTGCATTGAATATAGTTTTATAATAAAGTTTCCATATAACGTGCACTCTGATTGGCTGAAATAGCGTGCTTTATCAGAGAACAGAGCACGAAATAAACAAAGTCTCAACCTTACCAGTACTTCGATAAAAGACATTATATTTGTTACGAAGGCAGATTATACTTAAAAAGTAAAACAATGACAGGATACAACAACTGAGCTGTCTCTGTTTATGAGAAGCTTTATTTTTGTAAAAATGCTCAATTGCTCAAAACAACACTTACATGCAGTGTAGTAATGCTCGCTCTTTGGTCATCTCAGCGAAGTGAACCGAAGAGTGGTCAGCTCAAAGCTTGCTCTGGTATTCTCCTCTTAGTCTGTCTACCTTTTTACGCTAGTTCAGGCGATCTTGCCGCAAGCGGCTGTAAGCCGTAAATAACTGTAGCTCCTTTCAAATTCAACTCAGCATTTTGCATTTTCATCCGCAAGCTTTGAGCTCCTGGTTTCGTAATCTTCATTGGAAAAGTGCAGGTTTTCATGAGCCACAATACGGCTGGATTCCTCCGAACTGACAAACCTTTACCTGCCTTTAGATTCTTATTAGAAAATTAACTAAAAAGCGAACTTTGAAGGCATTGTTCTTCTCTCGAAAGCCGCTCGAAACTACTCGAAACCGAAGCTTAAATGAAGTCCAGTTTGTGATTGACAGCTGTCGCTTTGTTAGCCAATCAAATAACTTGAAAAATTCTAACAAGGATTGTGATTGGCTTATTTTAGCGTACTTTATCAGAGAACAGAACACGGCTGAGACCACTTGGAAAATAAAGTTTGGTTTGAAAATTCAGCCGAATGCATGGGGAAATTATTGGAGTCTTTATCATAAAGCAAATAAAGAAGCCTCGACTGTGCTCTGTTCCGTTGTAAAGCACTTAGGAAGCGGTAGAGCACTCGAGAAGTGGGGAAAAATACTCGACTTTGTCTCGTGTTTTCCCTTACACTTCTTTCGTGCTCTACCGCTTCCTGCTTGCTTTACAACAGAACAGAGCACAGTCGAGGCTTCTTTATTTGTTAAGTACATGTAAGCTCACAGTAAATATAAGCTACGGCTGTAACTCTACAGGTGCTAGTCGGCAAAAAGTTTCCAGTACATACAAATGTTCTTTGGTTTTCCTTTGCTCCTTAAGTCGGACGAATAATTTAGATCAAAATAGTATATTACAATTTAATTTGCCCTAATAAACCCTTAAGCTTAATACTTTGCAAAACCTTTCATACAGTTTAGCAAAGCTACAGAACAAAATATGCTAAAAACCAACAAATAGACCAAATATATAAACACACACCTTGAGATATCGGAGTAATTTTGAGTCACAACAACCTCAGCAAAACAATTCACTGACGATGCAGCCGTTTCAAAGCTTGTTTTATCGCCATCCGATTCCTGGTTCGCAGAAAACGTGGGTATAAAACCCAACGCTGTCACAGGGGAACTCACATTCTCCATTTTGAAGTGGCAGAATGAACCCGCACTTATTGCAGCCAGCGGTTAAGTAGGGAAGTTGTGTATGAGTGGCGAAAAGTATAATGAAAATATCTTAAACAAAATAATTCTCTGGTACAAAATTTCGTTTCGGCAGCCCCCTCTCGTCGGACTTGTTGAAAATAAATTCTGAATATAATAAAAAAAATTTCGCAAAAACAAAAATAGTAGTTTCTTGTTATAAACATCTTTTAAGTGACAGGTGAGCAAACAGACACTGACCAACGTTACGTTCTGAGTCAGTCCAATGCATGGGTTATATTAACATCACTCTCTCGTAAAAGAACCTATACCTAATTGAAATCAAACCATATCGACTTTTTAGTCAAACTCCGCCGTTTTCATGGCGAGGTGAACTGGTTGTTTAATTAATTTTCTCACTTTGTCAACAAACAGTTTGCTCCTGTGGGACCAGCCTATTGTTCATTGTCTAAATTGTTAGCACCTTTAATCCTGTTTTCTTAGAGATCAGCCTCTATTGTTTGCGCCTCCTTTGTCACCAAGTAGAAAAGTACAGTTTGATTTTGCGTCGGTCAAACACTTGTATCGTTGGGGCTTCAGCAATGACTACTGGTTTATGATTGAATGATGTCGCCAGAGAGTAAACTTCCAAAGAAAACAGGACAGGAATTAGGGAATTTTTCATTCTACTCTACACCGTGCGCGGAAGGAGATTTATTGCACATCAAACAATCGTCGAATGCGAGGCCATTACGTGTCGAATTTGCCTTGCCGGAAACAGATTTGGAACAAGCTGAAACTCGCACTACCAGCAGAGAAATAATTGCTTTCCCTACACTTCCATCTATTTGTGAGTTTACAATGTTCTCGAGCAACCAGCCACTAACGGAATCCGGGAAAAAGGTGTCTCAAATTCGCCCTCTGACAAAACTTCCACCAATGTACAGTAACGCGCGAGGTGGAAACATAGCTATCAAGAACGGTGCCGCTAGTGGTTTAACAACACATAAGGAAAACGAAGGGCTTGTGGAGAACAAAGCCGGACTGGTTACATGCACCAAACAAGACCTTCGAATAGAAGTAAAATGTAAGTTACCCGAGGAATACCGAGATCCAACATACAAAGAAACCAAAAAGCGAATTTGGGACTGGTTAAAACAGTCAGAAGCACACCAGCCAGCGTATTTACGTCGTGCCAACGCTTCTAGAAAAACAGTGAATTTGGACAAGTCGTCTGGCACACAATACGTAAAAACTTTACAACACGCCTCTCTTACAGAAAGGATTTAACTGACTCTAGTCAGTAGTAACTGATTGGTATATAACGCATCTCATTTATTTATAGATATATAATTTAATTTGTTTAAGGCTAGTTATAAATGCACCTATATCAAATACAAACAAATACAAACAAATAAGAGAATAATGGACAGACCAACGAATTGGTGAGGATACAGTTTAATCTGGTCTCACTTTTGTGCTGTTTATTGAGGTTATGCTTCTATTATTTACTCACTAGACAAGAAGAGAAAGAGACCAGTAGATTCCACAGTGGGTAGTTCCAATTTGTTTCACTACTAATTACAATAAGCTAGTTTAGAAGTTGCCTTCAGAGCATGGACTGACATTTTGAAGTATCTTTTGTTTGTTGTGAAGTGTATTTCGCGCTCAGTGTAATTAAAAGCTACTGAATTTAAATTCTTGTATATTTCTTATAATTGGAATCTTTCAGTGATAGTTTCCCGCTGAATCTGGGTAATGTATTTCGGGTATACTTACATTTTACTTTCATTCTTGGCTACCGCTCATAACGGAAAAGCATTTCATTATATAGAGTTAAAATAATCAATTGATTAAAATTAGGAGCAGTGATCACTAAAAAGTAGATTGTTCATGTAAACGGCTCCTTCTCTGTAGGCGGGTTCTACGAGATTCATCAGAAAAATAACGTATTTTAGAAGCCAGATAGTACCCTTTGCAGCAGTAGGGAATAGGATCCAGACTGCAAAAGACTTTGTTCGGCCACAACAGATGACAAAAGTACTTGGGAAGGCTGTTAAGATGTTGCTGATATGACTTGCCGTTAATGAACTTTACTAATAGCCTGAGTATCGACCTTCACAACAGAGAGGCGAGAGTGCAGGAGGAAAGAAGAGGAAAACGGCGTTTCTTTCTTTCCCTCTTCTTTTTTCCTTCCCCTGCCGCCTTTCTTTAGAAAAGCCAGATACCCAGGCTATGAATTTTAATTTGAACTACTGAAACTAACGCTATGCATGAGATAGCTTTCCACCACTTCTGTAAACCAACAGAGAATTCGAAATGATGATCCTTAGATAAAAGGATTACTGATACGCTTTAAGATGCCTTAATTAGTACCTGTTCTTTGGTCAATCTCTATTTAACACGTCTATCAGCAAACAAAGAATTAGCAGAATCAGTCTTCGAGAAATATCGAAGGACGACCTTAGCTGCTATTGTAACTGTCTCTCAAAAACAGGTTTACCATTTGAAACCTTTGTGATTTAGGTAAACTATCTGTAGTGTGATCAGAATTGTTCTGTGCGTTCGAGGTTCTCAGGAAGACAAAAGTGACCAATCAAAGAGGCTGACGACCAACTTTTCATCTCGCTCTGATAATTCATAGAGTACACGAGATCGTGGCACGCGGTCTACAGTATTGAGTGGCCTTTGCGCAAGTTCTAATGCAATTCATATCTAATTTGCCAGTTGCAGATGAGGTACCCAGCTACTCCCAGCTAGAAATTGCCAAGTTAATTTCCAGAATACAGTCAGACCTGACCCAAGTCCTGATCAGTGGGCTAAAATTTTCAATCTTTCCAGAATGAGACTTTGACTGACAGGTTTAAAAAGGCAAGACCCAATGATTTGCCGTTGAATGCTTGGTTGATAAATTTATTTGCCATGATTGTTCTGGAAATCTAATAGCCACTTTAAAATAAACAAATTGGCTGTTTGGGTGTGGGATGAAAAAGAAAAAAAAATCTGATTCCCCAACGGAAGAGGCATATACTTCACCATCCACCCACTGGCCGGATCCAGTAACCACCAAGCGAAACAGAGATGCACTATTTTTGTGCTATGCAAATGAAACGCTTTGTAACACCTGTACGACAAAAAGAAGAACTCGTTCTTGCAATGAAATTAGAACAATGGCAATAATTATTAATCGAAACAAAAGGAGTTTACATTAAGAAAAACGATAAAGAATCTACAAGAATTTAAGTAAAGTATTGTGTGCTCTTTAAATCCGTCGGTGTTAGAATATGACCTGAAACACTGCTTGTACATGTAAGAATGAAAATTAAGCGCGGCTCTAGAAATTAATTTTGATACCAGTTCTGTTTTTCAAAAGCTCTTGAGTGCCACTAGATTCACTAGATTGTTTCGTTTCCTGTATTTGGTTATCACGATTTAATTTTCAAATGAACTGACAGCTTTTCAATCAGGTACCAGAACTCCCATTTATATGCATCCCCTCAAGTCTGCCATGTGCAGTCTCGTTAACAGTGAAATATATGATATCAATATCAAGAAGATAGTCCTCAATTTTCTTCTATGTACGGAGTCAATTTGTACCGCACTGGCTTCCATGTTGTGAAACAATGACACTACATTTAACCACTGCAGTAGTGTCCTCTGTGTTAATTTGCACCGTACTGGCTTCCATAGTAAAAGATGGTAAGTTTGACTAATTCAAGCTTGAAAACCGAGGTTATAGAAACGGTTTCTCCCATCATGGAAAGGCTTTCTTTTATCCCCGGGTACTTTCCAATTCATTAGCCAAAAAATTGTATGATATTCTTTATCCTCAGTTTTATTTACAATTCTCTTCGATATTTCAGACATCGATCAAGATATTGAAGAATCGGATCCCATGATGTTTGAGCTGTATGACCAACAAATGCGAGGTTAGAAAAGTATAAACACCAAGACTCCTAATATTCGATTTTTCTTACTAAGAACATCTAACATCCATATCTTTCTGTCGGTCTATTAATTATATTCGTACATATTAAACTGTCGGTCTATCCACCTGCCAGTATATATCCATCAACGGTGTCCGGGCATCCACAGACTAGTGTACTATCCGTCAAGATCTCGTCCACCGTCCGCCCATAGTCATGTATGCGTTTCCTCGTTCGTTTATTGATTAGACGTGGAAAATGACTTTGAAGAAGAAGGTGGGGAGGGGTGCCACTTAGCTGAAGTCTAAAATTTGCCGTACCACTTTTACACACTTTTCATCAATACCTCAAGCAGGCTGCAGAAAAAAGAAAACTTTGGGCTGTGGATCGCTAGCCAGTAACTCTTTTGGGAGCGTTCGACGTTCTTTTGTTCATTCATTGGTTTATTCGTTCCTTCGTTTGGTCGGTTGGTAGGTCGGCCTTCTAGTCGGTCGGTCGGTGATCGACCTTTTATAGCATTTTTGTCCGTGGCCTTTTAGTCTATTCTCCATCTATCGCCTTATTTTCAAATGTACCGGCTTTAGTCTGAAACTAAGATACACTCTAAAATGAGTACCCCTAGCTGCCAGGCAAGGAATAAAAGAGCTTCTCAGCCTAGGTCAACTCAGAAAAAAATTAAATGAAACAAGACAATCAGAGTAATAAATTGGTTTTGAAGTTTTTCTAAAAGTTCCATACAGGTACCTCAGTACAAAAACTGTCTCCGCTGCTTAAACTGAGTTCATGTCTATGTCTTATTCTTGTTGGCATATGCTGATGGGTGGACAAGAAACATTTGGAGAGTTGAACCTTGGAAAGGAATACTTTGAAGGTGATATGGTACTGACAGAGGAGCAAAGAAAAAATATTCAAAACATTTGGCAAGACGGTAACTCACAGGGCAAGGATTTGGCGCCCACTGGCTTTCGACAACTATGGCCCAACAACACAATTCCATACTCCATAACCACAAGGATGCGTAAGAAGAACTAATTATTTCCAGATATATAAAGAAGAAATCAATTTAGCTGTTTAGGTCAGTAAATTAACTTTGATTTCTTCAACTGCATCTGATAAACACTATGAAAGACGTCACGGTTTCAGTATGTCACGGTAAATTGAGTTCTTGTGTTGTTGTTGTTGTTTTTGTTGTTGTTGTCGGGATGTTGTTGTTGTTGTCGGGATGTTGTTGATGTTGTTGGTGTTGTGATGTGTGAAGTTTTCAAGAAACTGACACGGATAAAACATTTCCAGTGAAAGGTAACTCACTATTTAGCTAAATAGAGATGAAATCAATGGTAACTGAGGATATAACAATGTACGTTAATGTCATATCTCCAACCCGGATTGCTTTCAGCTGGAAGTAGCGCGTTTTGAGACGCGATAGCTCGATGAAAACATCTCCCTGCGCTGACCGATACTAACACTCCAGAAATAGAGCTGAAAATGGAATAAACAAGAGGGGTATCCTGCAATAGTTAGTCTCCTCTTTAGAACATTAATAGAATTCCAAAATCTTATAATCAGTCAATGCAAGTTTATTTCCTAAGCAATCTATTTTGAGGTTTTCTGGCCAAAACAGAATGGGCAGATTATTATTCAAAATGATCATGAAGAAATTATAATAATGGGGTTAACCTTATTTTTTGTACAATCGTTTTTTTTTTTCTCATTGCAGGGGAAGCGACTCTGTTGAATATTCGCGCAGCTATTAAGGAATGGCAAGACAGGTTGTGCCTCGTTTTCAAAGAGAGGCAGAACGAGGACGATTATATCGAGTTTGCATATGAGGGAGGGTATGTGTAGAAATGGTATGTGTAGAATCGGCTCAGGCCGATTCTTTTTAACACAAAACACATACCTCCCTAAAGCAATTCAATCAGCTGCTGGTGGCTTCGGCAGTGTTCAAGAACAGAGGAAATTGTTTACATAACTTTTACACCAGTTGCAACTTTAACTAGCTGCTCTGCACAGTCTCATGATGCAAATGAAATATTTGTTTTTTTAATCACCTCATGATGAATTTATAATTATTCCCTTCTAGGTGCTCCTCAAGTATGGGTCGTATTGGAGGTCGTCAAGTCATTTCTGTGGGCTCTGTTGGAACTGAGTATGCAGACATGTCGTGCAGGTCGCCCACACCATATGGAAGCAACGTGACGATCACCTGTAGCAAAGGAAGTATATTACACGAACTTGGGCATGCGCTTGGCTTCTACCACGAGCACAACCGACCTGATCGAGATCAGTACCTCACAGTGGTTTGGGAAAACGTTATGCCTGGTATGTTCGTAATTGCTATTTTTAGGATGACATACTTTGGTCACTCGCTAATCAAGCACCGCATATATTGAAAATCACTGTAAAAGTACAAGGTGGTTTTTGCGATTCGTGTCACACTAGTAACATGCTCACTAGTAGTACCAATCAGGATGTGTACATAGTGAAGGAAACGAATACCCTCACCAGATCGAGAGGGGACAGAACAATTCTGACAGAAGTAGCCGCAAGAATAGCAGTTTGATTTGGTTATCATCGTTATAACGTGTGTTGATGATGAAAAACTGGGAAAAAATCCCGAGCCAAACGAGAATGAGAGGAGCTGCGAGAAGTTTGCCGAGGAAAGAACTCCAGTACAAAAAAAAAAAAAAGAAAGAAAGAAAGAAAAGAAAGAAAAAAGAGAAACTCTTGGGCACTCTTATTGGCTCTCTCAACTCTTAGAATTAATAGGATAACTATAAACGACGTTAGCACTGAAACTAGCGCTTTTTCTATGACAACTAATTGTAAATCAGTTTCGCTAGAAGCAAATCGAGGTCACTAGGATTAAAATCTATAAAATAAAAGTCATTTTGCATGTGACGCCCAAAAGCTCTTTGACTACTTATCCAAGAAGACGCACAAATTAAAACTGTTACCTGCATTGCCTCGGGTTTGGTTTTCTCCTTTACATCACATTGCAACCGCAAATATATGAGAGAAGATTGCTGAGAATTGCAATCGTTGCACTAAATTGTAAGCCTATTCCGGGTTCTCAGGTTGTGTGAAATGACAGCGAAATTACAAGACCTTCTTGCCTTAAATTTATACATAACGATTGCTAACAAGCATGTTATAAATAAGAGCAAAACCTCTGGAGGCGAAGAACTAAAATCCACACATTTTTCCAATATAGCCACGTTCTCGCACATTAATCCAGCTTTATAATAGTTCAATGCTTTCAGGCTCTTTCGTTTCATCCCACCTGAAGTACTATCTTTGTATGTACATGTTTACAGGATGTAGAGTTCACTTCAGGAAGGAAAGATTCATGACGATCGATTCCTTGGGTGTCAAATACGATTATAATTCAGTGATGCACTATGGTCCTTTCTTCTTTGCTCGAGAGAGGGGCGAGCAAACGCTGCGCACAAAAATTAAAGGAGTACGTATAGGACAACGAGAAAAGCTTAGCCTCTTAGACGTCCAGAAAGGGTTATTGCTTTATGAATGCGACAAAGGCAACGGTAAACATAGTAGTCCTAGGACAGTTAATTACCCTTTCAATCAATTTTGCTAAACTAATTCTCATTAATAGGTCATTTGACAGTTGTGTTCTTAGTTAACTGACCTATGAACTCAAGCGAGGCTATAGGTGACCTTGCTTGGATAAAAACCTCTCTGTTTTTCTCATCAGTTTAAATGTCAACTAGTTAGCAAAGGAACAACTTGATTTACACAACAAAAGCAGTGAGGTCTTTATCAAAACAAGGTCACCTGCAGCCTCTCTGCCATTTAAAGGCCAGGTCACTGAGCAGACAACTGTAAAATGGTCTATTGGTAACGTTTGCATAAATAGACTCGCGGTGTTTGTTATAAATAGAGAGGATGGCAGAAAATCGGAAACGAAGAGTTAAGAAAGTGATAAGGCGTGAGCAGGAGATACAAAGGGAGGGACGGGAGGGCACGACAGGGGAAGAGTAATTGACTTTTAGCGTCTCGAAAAGCACAAAACACTTGGTCACCAACGGGCCACAAAAGTCTGGCTGTATTAACAGGGTGGCCTTATCATAAGGGGTTCTTTACATAAAAAAAAAAAATGACTGAGTGAGCTTTTGTGTGGGCCAAAATAAAGTGGCCGTATTAACGAGGTGGCTGTGAGGCGGCGTTCTACTGTATGTTTTGAACAGTCCACCACGCCAGTAGACGGAAAATTGAGGTTGACTGGGCGGCAAGTCAGTTCAATTCGGGCGCAACGAAATGGTATTATTTGAAGGTGGTTTATACAAAGCATGGCAAAGGTCATTACATTTCGTTTTATTGGTTTTGATTTCAGATTCGAAAATGGAGGAAACAAAGTGACCATAAGCTGGCACTGGACACATTTCTCAATGTTTTAATAAATGGCTGCACAAGAGAAGCGACGGAAACAGTGGACTGTCATCAAATCACGAAAGGGTGAATCAGGAACGATGTGGAAAATTGACAAAATCGCAAAGCCACTGATAACTTAGTGTATCAACTTCAATATATATATACATGTATGGCAAAGAGCCATAGTTTTTAGAAAACTGTTGTTATTTACAAAGTTTGGCCCTTTTTTCTATGAACGAAGATGTCAAATGTATTTTAGAAAATAAACTGTCCAGCCGGAAAAAAGTCATGAAAAGTCATGTTCTCAATGATCAACCAGATAAGATAAAGAAATCTGTTAAATTTGTATAGTCAAAGATGGATGAAAATCTCCAGATGCGATAGGCCTACAAATTTGGCAGTTATATTGAGGTATAGAGACAAAAAGTATTTAAATCTTGTCGAATTAGCTTGTTAGATCGTTTCTTGGCACCGTACGATACTGCAAGAAGTCAAATGATATTCGGCCTCAAAAGGGTACTTTTCCTGCATTGGGTATATTGATAATTGCACTGCACCGGCTTTGTTGGTCGCGGCGCAAAACAAATTTCGCTCAAGAGAAAAACTGATATCTACTTCTGGCCTCGCTAAGCTTGAACTTTGTGCCTTGTCTTCATGGGCCTACGGCCTTGCTACTCATGCCGTCAAACCAAAACAAAAAAGATTGGTCCTTCTCCGTTAGCATTGTTTTCTCATTCTTCTAAGGAATTGAAGGAAATGCCGTCAGTCAAATGTTTTCGATTCCTTGCACGATTAAAACAATTAAGGTTAAATTTCAGGGCCAGAAATAAAATACCTGTCATTAGTGATTTCAACCGTGGACGAGTACCTGTCTAACAACATTACAAATCGACCAATAAGGTTAGTTGTCGTTGCTCGCTCCATATGCTCTCTTTTATTCACGAGAAGACCATCTTTGAAGAAAAAACGACGAGAGGGGAAATTGGCGTTTCAAAACTGCCCCTAAAACGGAGTAGCAGGGAAACTTGACTCTGTTTACAAGGTACATGTAAGTAGCCTTCTTTCGTTGTCACTATTAACAGCTTCCTCGTCCGTTGATATGACTGATCATGATCTTGCGTAATGACCGAACTTCGCTGACCAAAACAGCTTCACAACTACATTAAGTAGTTGCGTGAATTAGTACCAGAAAAGAACAAGTTATTCTACGTAAAATATGGGTTCAACAATAATAACGGCTCCTCGTTGTTAGGTTGCTTACTTATGTCTAGCCTTACCAAGAACATACCCGTAAAAACGTCGACAGATCAAAATGAGTTATAGGGCTAATTGAATTATTTTTGGCATTTTTTCATCCTGATTGGTTTATAAAAATGTAGCTCTTTTACAAATTCAAATATCTTTTTTTTTTTTTTTTTGCTAATTAGTTTCGTGATATCCAACATGCTGTGTTTCTGAGCATCATTTGGTACCAGCCCCTTTGTTTGTCTTTCATTTTTCGCATTGCTAAGGGCCCATACATGTAAAATACAGCTAAAAAGGGGAAATCATTCTCAACACATATCTTGTTGAATCTTTTGCTCCTTGGAAAAGATCAGGGTGTTAGCCAAAGAAATCATTCATTAATACATTTTCCTATAAATCCTACTGCTCATACATGTAGACTAAAGTGATTTATAGTGCTTGCCAAGGGCGCGACAAACTGTGTGACTCCACTGTTACCTTGCTTGCGCCGAATTACACAGAATAGAACTACATACATACATACTTTTTTTGATAAGTAGGTTTGATAACTAGTTTCTGCTATCATTGTGTGATTGTCAATCCCATGAGTTTGAGTTATGAGTTCTAAGTGTCGACGTCACGGTTACTATTCAGTTTAGCCTGAATACCACTCTTGGATTAATGTTAACCTAATTCAGTAGCACTCCGATTAGTCTGCACGCAGCGTGATAACGGTTTGCTTGAAGTTTATGTCGAAACGACTAACATTAAATTTACACTATATTCATTTCAAAAATCATGTTCAAGATTCGTATGTTCGTAAAAGGATACGTATTCTTCCCTGTCATATATGATAAATTGTAACTATTACATAGCAGTTTTCTGTGCAATTGTGACATATTAAGACTTGATTGTTACCCTCATAAAATGAAGTCTCTTACTTACTTACTGAAATTGGACCACATGCCTATGTCGACACTCTACCTCGACTGGTCTAAAATGTAACAGCTAAAACTTTCATATAGTGGTTAATTTAGAAACTCAAGATTATAAACCATATTTCTTTTGTTATTTTTTTAAAGACATCTAGAGTGACTTAGATAGTAAGGATGAAAGGTTTCGACCTCCATGTCATTCTATTGATACTACAGCTGTTCATATGCAGAGGTAAGAAGAGTAAGCAGTGTTCCGGGTAACATTAAGAACTTCTTAATTAAGTACATACTTAATGGACTTAACGAACTGAGATTCTTACTTGCCAAGCCTAAAAGATCTGACAAACTAAATTTGTCTTTTTGTTAAGTTCGGTAACTTATTAAAATGAAGTTAGCTTGAAAACAGAAAAGATAAGTTAGCAAACGAGAAATTATTTCGAACGGTGTCTCTATTTGCGCATAGCTGGTTTTTGCTCATTTAGTAAAAGTTCATTGACCTTAATGAGGCTGGAGTTTAATTATGGACGAGATGATGTTGTCAGTAGTGTCTATGGGATGTATGATGGAATTTAAGATTCATATTTTGGAGAGGAAGGGAATGAGTTGGACTGCAAACAACAAAAACACAACAATTTTCGAAATAAAGCTTTGCGCCACACTTTTGTCTTTCTTATAATTTTTCCTTTTTAATCAATCAATCAATCAATCAATCAATCAATCAATCAATCTATCTATCTATCTATCTATCAAAAACTTTATTCACGTGTCGAAATTTAGCTAGCCGAGAGGAAACACCCCTCTAGCAATTGGAGTCACTTATGATTAGAATCCCACTGACTTTTGTCAAATAAACTATCAAAAGGCCTACCAACTATTTACTGATGACATAAACTATCAATTACAAGAACTTAGCTAAGGAGACGAAGAAAAAGAAAACAACCTGACAATAGGAAAGAAAAACTCATTCTGTAAAGGTGACAAAGAATGCAATTTGAGTAACTGTTGTCTTCTACCAACACACTTAAATCACATTGAGAGCCTGGAATTGTCACAAATGACATCGGGGGTAAAATGTCATGGGAAAAGTGTCTAACGACCTTATCGATCGAAACACCATAGATCAACATTGACTTTGGTTTAAGTTACCGCTGACGATGTGTCCTAAGCTAACACAATGTAACAATGCATATATACTGCATTCTTTTTGTCCAATCGAACAGTACGATATACTCGTGGGTTCTAGAAAAGCAAATTTTTACATAGCAACACAACACGACGTAACTTTGTCCTCTCCGTCAGATTTTAGCGTTGCAAACAGTGTTACAGATCCAAACCGGGTGGTAGACCCAACAACCCTGAAGATGTACGATGAAGAAGTGGAAGGTAATGATGATATCTTTTCATCTTCAATGCAATGCATAAAAGAAAAGAAAGGGTTTTCGTTGTTTTGATCATAACGACGATCATAACCACCACCAGTACTAACAACATCTCCGCCGCTGACATCATTATGTCGTTATCGCCGTAGTTAAAATGATCGAAGCTGCATAAGAAGACTGGTATTGAGGAGCTCTAGATTTTTTAACATAAATGTGAAATTATTAGGGTCATCAGATCGGTCACTGATTTTTCTAGTTTGAATACTACCTCACCTGATATACCATGAACGGTACGGTGTTCATTGCTCTCTTATTTGTACAACGATATAGTTCTTCCAACATCAACTCTTGCAACATTCTTATTCTCCATAATTCACTCTGTTTACCCCCAAATTTTGCATAAACTATTGTTGTAAACTGTTCTTGGGAGGTCTGCATATTCCCAAGACCATTTCACAACAATAGTTTATGCAAAATTTGGGGGGCAAACCGAGTGAATTATGGGCAACTGGGAAATAGAGAATGCGAAAGTAGAATTATTTCAGGCTGTTTAAGGGTTACCATTCCCTTATGTGACTGATTTATGAAGGTTTCTTTCTATGGACTTGCACTTTTGATTTTCAGCAACATATGGCGAGTTAAACAAGGGAATGGACTACTTTGAAGGAGACATTAAACTGACTCAGCAGCTGAAAGATTATATAAAATCAACCCGAGAAGGGGGCAACCTCCAAACAAGAGCTCTTATAAAAGATGTGAGAAAATTGTGGCCCAACCAAGTGGTTCCATATTCGCTTGCTGACGATCTGAGTAAGTAGCAAATGTAACGATTTTATGTTAAAAGTTATTGCAATGAGGGCGGCTGTGACACATGCTAGGAGAAAGAAAGTTTAAACGAGATCAGTACCACCAGAGGCAACCGAGACTTAGGGCGTGATACATTCAACCAAAATTTCCGGGCTGAGGTTCGAAATTTTCTTGGGGGCAAATGGATCGCGATGGGTCCGGTAGGTCTTGCTCCATCCTACTCGCAAAAAGACTTTCGCGCTCATTTAAAATGGCGGATGTTGGATCACTGTTGCTCGTGTCAGAACTAGATGACGATTTCGATTTTATCAATGATATTGTGCGAGCTGTTTCATGGGTAGAAATTTAACCCGTATAATTGGCTGTTTTGAGCAGACCGTTCCCAGATATGTGCCGGTTGAGTTCAACGATCTTCAAACACCACTTTCGAATAAGGAAAAGAACATTCGAAATTCTCTCGGTAAATTGTATAGACCGTTTTTAACAGCCAAAACACAAAAAGGCGTAACACAGCTACGTAACTGTTGTTACTGCACATGGATGTACGAGTAGCACCGATAAATCCGCTGTTAACAATCCATAAAAGCTGCAATGATAAGTGTTTTCCTCCATGTTGAACATGGAAGGTACCGAACAGCGAGGTACTGGGATTGAGAATGGGTCGGAAAGGTCAAATGGAAAGGTCAATTTCGATCGGACCGGTCCAACCGAGAAAAGTGGACCACCTCGAAAGGTGGACCAGCTTTTTCGAAACTTTTCTGGTTGGACCGAGCCGATCCATTCAGTTTTAGACCGAAATTTCCGGAAATTGTGGTTGAATGGATAGCGCCCCACAGCTTATTAGAGCCGCAGCAGCTACTCAACATAATCTGGGAAACTTACAAAGTAGCTACATAACAACTTGACACTAAAAGGACTTGATAGCAAAAAAAGAAAAATACCAAACAAAGATGTAGCCTTTTTTAAAGATTATTTCGTATGTTTGTTTTGTTTTGTTTTGTTTTTGACTATTTATTCTCTACCCTGTAAATTCCAAACACCCATGCATTGCATTCTTTTACTGCACGAATTCTTCTCTTATTGCAGCCAAGCATGCCACGTATCACAGGCTCCAATTTAAGCTACTAACACGTAATCTTTACTACAAACACCTAGTGTCTAGTCCCAGAATAATCGTGGGAAAAAGGGATGAGAGCAGAAGTACTCCAAAGAAAGACATTGGGCCACTGTGAGTGTGCGGTGGCAATCCTGGCTTTAGGGGATGGTAATCCCCAGGGTATGGCCATGGGGAGGTGAAAAACATCTTTAGGGGTCCAATCCTCTGGGCGAAGGAGAAATAAGAGTCAATGGAGTAAAACTTGACCTGTATGGGAACAGGCCATGTGAAAATCTACGGCTTTTTGCTTGGTTGTTGTTTTGTTTTACTCTGTTAGATGGCAATAATTCATTCAATTGATATCCAGCCATACAAGTCGCGAGTGCAGAAGTCGCTTGTGCAGAGATTCATGTGGGTCTCAATGGGGTAGTGGCTTTTACGGCTAGCGGTTAATGTTTTGGCTTTTTTACGGTCAAAGGTTACTTCAATTTCCTTGCGGTTAACTGAAATCTTAGAAATTTATTACCATTGTTTTAAAAAGTTTAAAAAAAAAATCAACTTTCATTGCTTAAAAAAGTCAAAAAATTATTTTGATTACTGTAAAACAAATTTATGGTCTTAGAACCATTCTGGGACGGACAAATGTACTATCATAAGGATTGTAGACGGAAACAAGACACAAAAAGTCTTGACCAGATACCTTGATACTTTCACTTTCGGGTTTGAGAATGTTATTACGGTTACTATTTTTTATGGCTAATGTTTGAATTTTTGGGATTTTTTTTTTTTACGCCTAACAGCTAAATTTGTATCTCGTTTTACGGCTAAGCCCATTGAGGCCCTCATTAATGGTGCTGACTAATCATTACTCTACAGAAGGTGTTAGGTACATCTGTGCATTATTGCTTTGACTACAGGCGCTGAAACACGTGGTTACATACAGTCAGCAATAGCTGAGTGGAGCAGTAAAACTTGCCTTACGTTCCGACCGAAAACTGATGCTGACGAAGATTACATAGATTTTGTCTACGAGGTAGGGTACGTACGACTTATCACATTATGTAACTTCTAAAAGTAGAGAATGGATAGCAAAACTGAAGCCCTGTTTTACCTAAGCCAGGGAATAGTCAATAAAATTAAAAGAAACGAAACGACGACTCTTGCGTCAATAATGCTCACATTAATTACCACTATATATTACATATACAGTCGCGACAAAACAAAACCATATATGGTGAGATCGAAGCTTCGAGTATAATTATGCAGCTTCCCAATAAACATATAGTATATCTTTTAACATTGTGAACCATTCAGACACCGGACCAAATTATTTTTCTTCATTAGGTTAATGAAGGGGTATCTTTTTTATTCAATCTTGTATCATTAGAGCGACAACTTTAGCAACCATATCTTCCCAAGCTAAAATGCAATTGAAGTTTAGCTATACTCAGCAAATCACTCGCCATTCCAAGTATTCACGCGATAAGAATGACATTAAGTAAATGATCCATATCCAGCGTGTTGTTCGATAGTGAAATTCAGTCGGCGATAAAGAATTCACGGTTACCACTGTGAAGAGGCAGACAGAAAGACAGAGTGACCTAAGACCTGGAAGGAAGTTCGCGTGAGCAAGTCTGCTTTCAGGAAGAAAAACAGACAGGCAAAAATTAGATGAAACTAAACAATTTCTAGTCTTGTACCAAAACGCAAAATTTGATCACTAGTGGATGATAACTTCTTTTTGTACTTTTTAGATGTTCGTCATATGTAGGACGTATTGGCGGTGGACAGACAATTTCAGTAGGAAACTCAGATGGCTCAATTACTTGTAAACATGGTAACATCGTGCATGAAATTGCGCATGCTTTGGGGTTCTTTCACGAACACAGTCGACCGGATCGTGATGATTACGTCACTGTTCACTGGGACAATATTGAAGGCGGTGAGTACACGGGCACTTGAGAGTCACAAAAGTAAGTTTGTCTGTCTTTAGACAGTTGACTTTCATTCGGCACATGAGTCAATTCTGATGAATTTTGGACTGGAATTTGTAATCCGAGTTAGTTACCCTATGTGAATTGCCATACAATAACGCTTACCGCGCTTTCACCGTACTTCTCTTTTTTTCTTCACCTTCACACTGAGGTAGAGCGATAACATATTAAAGAAAAGCAGCTTAACATTATCAACTAATTAAGGGCCCATTAACCGATTCATGCGCGCGCTCGCGCGCGTTGCTAAGGAGGTGAAATTTCACTTCCGGTTACTTACGTCAGCTTGAAAATAATAACAACTCAAAAACTTGCAAATTTGCTT